>ERZ1046740.2530-NODE-2530-length-11732-cov-5.472981_pt1 | contig 11732 bp, 7 predicted proteins | sample MGYA00383093_ERZ1046740 | MGnify/ENA primary metagenome ERZ1046740 (study PRJEB29581, sample SAMEA5548363) | metagenome | biome: marine; feature: coastal; material: water | depth 25 m | study: Short-term variability in the microbial, nano- and picoplankton...
CCAGCCTTAAACCCCTCTGAACGCAAGCGACTGGTACTCACAAAATCACCCGTCGAAATCAGCACCGCATTTTTGCAGCCATTTCCAGCCAACACGCGCGCCGCCTCGTAGCCTCCGGCGAAATCATCGATCCCCACAAAATCCGCATCGAAATGCGTCGTGTTACGATCCACCAACACCAGCGGGATCTTGCGGTCGATGACTTCTTTAAAATAGAGCGGACTCGCCTCCTCATTGACCGGAAGCAAAATAAATCCATCCACACGACTTTCGAGCAAACGATTGATTACCTTGCTCTGTTCTGCGACCGCTTTTTCACCATAATGCCCGTGCACCAGATCAAGCGCCATGATCATGTCTTTTTCATCAAAGTAATCATACGCCCCCTCAAGAATCACAGGCGCAATCGCATGCCCCGCAGGCATCACCACACTCACGATACCACTGCGCCCACTCTGAATCCCCCGCACCAGCCGATTTGGCTTATAACCGAGCCGATCCGCGATGGCGCGAATCTTCGCTTCGGTCGCAGCTGCGACATTAGGCTCATTACGCAACACCCGCGAAACTGTCATCATCGACACCCCCGCTTCGGCCGCAATTTGCTTCATACCTACAGATGCCTTATCCATGTTAATTAACATGCATCGGCTCAATATTAGTAAGCAACAATTAAATTAATAAGGCGTGGAGCTGAGCAGTCCTGCCCATTCTATCGGATCGAAAAAAGAACGAAGCCCAGCAACGCCGTGTGTCTCTTCATCACGACGCTTTACGGATTACTGGAGGGCTCCATATGCCGAGACACGCTGCAGCAGCAACGAACGTCCTTTCTTGTTGCGCGTTTCAAATTTTAAATAACGCGCCTGACGGCCGGGCACATCAATGCCGGCATGAAAATGAGTCAAGGAAACCGTCCATTCCGGATAAAAGTCTTCCGCCTGCCAGACCTCTGTCCACGTTTTTCCATCCTCAGATATGGACATAATCAAGCCTTCGGCACGATGCTCGTTCGGTCGATTCTCAATCACTACTGCGTTGACCGTTTTCACACTGCCGAGGTCGACTGTCACCCACGGATTCTTTTCCGCAGCGGTGTGAAACGCATAGTCACGCTCTGGGCGCTTCCCCGTTAACAAACTCTGATGATCCTCAGGGAAATCGTGCACACAGGTTGAGCTCGTTTTCACTGTCGCATCTTCACTGATCACCGAGCCTGCCTGAGAAAGATCCACCACTTCCTTGCGAGTGCCCCCATACACCGTACCGGGCTCGATGCCCTGCTCAATAGTCAGCTCAATCACAGTGACAGGATCCCCACGGTGCGCGGTCGCCACGCGAACATCCAGCCCTTCTGCATTCTGATGCACCTCTACCGGATGACCGTCGAGTGTACGCGCAGAAAGCACTTTGATCGGCAAGGGGTCGAATTCCAGTACCTCTGTTGACCAATCATACACATGCAGATAAAGCTTATTGCCCTTGTGGCAACTACCTCCCCAGTGCCCATTGCGGAACGGCCCACCGCGCGTGCCGTAAATTGCCTCGCCATATTTATCGAGCCATGCCCCCGTCGCACGGGCAACGGCGGATTCGCCATCAGTAAAAGTGCCATCCGGGCGCGGCCCAAAATTCAGCAACAAATTACCGCCTCCCGTAGTGCAACTGACGAGCATCTTGATGCACTCCTCCGGCCCCTTGAAACCATCCTCACCGCGATAAGACCAGCCCTGCCCAACGTGTATGCAGGACTCCCAGTCTGCTTCAATGTCCATCGCACCGATGCGCCCTTCAGGTGTGTAGTAGTCGCCCAGAGTCATCTGCTTGATCGCTGGCGTCGCAGGCCCGCGATCCTCTGGTGTCGTGGGGCCACAGAACTTTGCCGCGCGGTTATTCACCAGCATATTTGGCTGCAAGCGATACATCATCGAGAACAGTTTATCAAAGCGCCACTTCCCCCAGTCACGCCCACCCACATGGTCGAACCACATGATATCAATGTCACCGTAGTTCGTCAGCAGCTCCTCGATCTGCCCGCGATACCACGCATCATATTTCTGATTATCACCCACCAAGTAGTCAGGATGATACCAGTCGCGAGTCGAATAGTAGAGCCCCGCCTTCAAACCATACTTATGACAGGCTTCAACAAAAGGCTTCACAATATCGCGCGCATAGGGCGAGGACATGATGCTGTAATCAGTCAGCTTCGTATCAAACATCGAAAAGCCATCATGATGCTTGGTGATCAACACCATGTATTTCATGCCGGACTCCTTGGCAAAGCGCGCCCAGGCGTCCGCGTCGTACTTCACCGGATTAAATTGCGTGAAGTAATTATCATACACCGGGTCTGCGGTGCGCGGACCATGCCGGTTGATGTCCCACGGCCGGTTGCCCTCGCGGCCCCAGCCGATTTCCTTTTGCCCGACCGAACACGGCCCCCAATGGACGAACATGCCGAACTTCGCATCGCGGAACCACTGCATGCGCTCGTCACGCTCAGCCTCGGTTTCGTGGATTTGCGGCACGGCGCTCAGATCTGCAATCGCATCCTGCGACTGTGCCTCACGGCCAGACTCATTCGTCGACATGCAGCCAGTCACAAACAGAAGCGACAAAAGCATGCCAGCCATCAGAATATACTTTAACTTATCTAATTTCATAACGTAAATTGATAGGATTAACATTCATTGAATTTATTCCACAAACTCAATCTCAAAAATCTGCACCGAATTGGCGATCTTCACGTCCCCGTCTGCGAAGACTCACTTCCAATTGATCTTCGCGATTTGATTTTCGATATCGACCAACACGGAAGCGTGCTTGAATTCACGCCGGAAAGTCCAGCCGTCGCGGACGGCATCGCCTTTCGGGGGACCTAATGGTTGATCAAATTCAGGGTACCACTCCAAACTACCCTGATCGGGCTCCCAGCCCCACGTGTAACAAAAATAACATTGCTTCTCAGCGGCCAAGAGAAAGCAGGCCAGCGGGAAGAGAATATCTTTACGCGCTTCGCGGCGTAGATCCTCCAGTGACATCGACTTCTTTAGCTCCGCGCTCTTTCGCCACGCCATCGTAAAGTCCGGCCATCCTTTAAAGAGGACAATCTTACCATCCCTAGCGGCGTGTCGCATCGCCCCGAGTGTATTGACCATGTATTCCATGCTTTGCTGCTTGGCCTTCCCTCCGCGGTCGAAGTCATCAATCATTGCACCATCGGTCACTTGCAGCTGTTCCTGTCCAAGCGGATCTTTTTTGCCATCGGTGCCATGTAGCGGGTTGAAGACAATGAGGGTATCTGGCCCCATCTTTCGTTGTGCATCCCGGAGCATGGCAAACACCGCTTCATTCATCGCAGCGGCCTTCTCTTTACCAAAATCGCGTGCGTAAGGGCCCTGTGGATGCCCCGCGACCGCGCCATCGACGAAGATACCATCGCAGCCGTATTTGTGCACCGCATCGGCGGCGGCATCCGACCACCAGTCTCGAACCTCCTGTCGCTGTACATCGAAATAAGGAGTAACTTCGTCTTTCTTCCCTTTCCTGCGTTTAGTATGAATCAGATAGTCGCCCGGATAGGCTGCATTCGCAATTTTAGATTGGTGCTTCGGCTTGTCGCTAGCCCAATAGAATAACACCTTCATTGCAGGATTACGTTGCTTCAGCTCAGCAGCGGCAGCAGCTGTATGCAGTTCCGCACTGCCGTTGCGAACCCGACCAGCCGTCAGTCCAATCAGACTGAAATGCTCAGCTAGAAAGTCATACTGCTGCGGCTCCAAGCCTTCGCCGATGCCAAAGTGTGCATACAAGGGCACACGGTCCCATGAGAATTCGGGAAGTTTCGCGTCAGCCAAGGCAGTACTCTGCATCAATACGCAGATCGCTAAAAGCCCTAGGCGTGGGAGCATACGTGCCCGAGTTGCTAACTGACTTACCATTTGCTGAGATCCACCAACGGGAAAAAGTTGAACACTTCCAGATCCGCTTCTGCTATAATATCGTCGAACGCGCGGATTTCATTGCGAATTCGTGCCATGGCTAGATAGCAGGCTTGCCGCTCGGGAGCCATCTGAGCAGACAGCTGCCGCGCAGATAGAACCGCACCATCCAGCCGAGCTGTATCCCGCTTCGCGTTACGCGCACTTTGAGCGGCCGCTTCCCCGTGTTGGATCATCGACGCCAGCCCCGGCTGATAGCCAAAGCCATCCTTCACGATTTCACTGTCCTTAATTTTGTAATTTGACTCTTTCACAGAAGGCAGCGGTTCGGAGGTGATGAAGAAATCATTTTCGTCACGCAAGTAGAGGACGCCATGCGTCATGCCCGGCGGCGCATCTGCGACGACACGCCCCGACTCCACACGAGCGGGAACTTGAAACCACTCCTCATTGGTTCCATGAATCTTTTGAAACTCAAGCGGATTGAGGGTGTAGAGTAACAGTGCGCTAACGACTTTCGCTTTCCCCTGCCCCGTCTCATAAGTCACCCACAGCTTATCCCCCTCGCTGCCACGCCCGGTGATAGCCGGCACCTGATCCTGGTTCGCGTGTGGCGTCTTTGTAATGCCCGGATTTTTATACGGCATCGGAGCGTCGTGTTTGTTCAACCACGCATGCAGATCCCGTAGCAACTCTTCACGCTTCTTCGGATTCGACTCGGCTAGATTATTTGCCTCGCTGAGATCGCGGGAGAGATCAAACAACTCCACATCAGGTGCCCGATTTACGCCTGGGCCAGTGTTCAGGTAGAGCTTCCAATCTCCCTTACGCACCGAACTCGACATCGGCATTTCGATGGGGTAATGGAAAAACAACGAATCTCTCATCTTTCCATCCGCAAAACGCGGCGCCTTTTCCTTGCCCAGCAAAACTGGAAGAATGTTGCAGCCGTCCAGGCCCAGCTCAGGTTGCGGCTCCATTTCAGCAATCGACATAAAGGTCGGAAATAGGTCGATCAGCGACACCAACGCATCGGAAACCACACCGGCCTGAATATCCGGACCGCGGACAATGAACGGAATCCGCACACCGCCCTCATAGGGAGTCTGTTTCCCACCGCGCAATGGTGCGTTATCTGTAACCTGTTCATATTCGCGCCCGCCCTTTTCATTGATAACAGGAATACCCGTGCACCCCCCGTTATCGGTGCTCAAGATAATGTAAGTATTATCAACCAATTTATGCCCTGGATTACGTGGATCATCGGTTGCTTCCAGATACTTCACTAATTTACCCACAATCCAATCGGTCGTATCCACCATCGTGGCGTAGTAAGGATTCTTCTGCCCCGAATGCTCCTTATTCATCGAACCAAGTTGGGTGGGCACCGGAATGCCGAGTTTCTTACAATAGTGCTCGAAGCGTTTGCCGTCGCGGGCGCTGAGCGGGCCATGCACCATGGACGTGCAGTAATTCAGGAAAAACGGTTGGTCGCCGGGCACCACCTTATCCATCCATTTCAAGGCCAGATCCACGGTTCCGTCAAACGGGCGATCGTCATCGTTCGGGTCGGTGCGGTATGGGTCATCGGGATCGGATGTGGCAAAATCACTTAAGCGGTTCGGTTGCATTGGCAGCCACAGTCCCTCCGAATACGCCTGCTTATGCTTCATGTTTTTGTCCCACAAGCCCGGATCATTGTAGTCCTTGTTCTTGCCCCAACTAAAATCGAAACCGTAAGTGACAGGATATGGATAACTATACCCGCGTCCGCCAACGTGCATTTTTTTTATGTGAGCCGTCACGTAACCAGCCTGTTTGAGTACTCGAGGAATGGTGTTGGCATCCACCGGAAGGCGACAACTGTAAAACGGCGCGATATAACGAAAGTCCGGATTCAATGGCCGTGGCAGCAAGCCCCCCATCACATGCAATACCCCATTCTTAGGGCCGTATTGACCTGACATAAAGGCAGCGCGCGACGGCGCACAAGTCGGCGCGGGCGAATACGCATCGGTGAACCGCATGCCCTCCCTGGCCAACTGATCCATGTTGGGCGTCTCATACAATGACGCACGTCCCTCACGGTAACAGGCAACATCCTGCTGCCCCAGATCGTCCGTAAAAATGTGCACGATGTTTGGCTTCGGCGCGGCATTCGCAACAACGAACAAGCACACCACCGTGGCAACAACAGCCATTTTTTTATTCATGATAACTCTCATCTTATTTTAATACTCACTTGGCTATAGATTAGGCAATTCTACAGGATCCTCATAGTCCGCAATCAGCCCCTTCAACCCGGCCTTCATTCTCTGAACAACTTCCTGAAACTCTGGATTCCCAGATTGATTCGTCATCTCATCCGAATCGTTTTTCAGATCAAACAGTTCAAATTGATACGCCGCATCCATTCCCGGATAGTGGATCAGCTTGTAGCGCTCAGTGCGAATTCCGACCATTTCCGGGAGCCCGGTGCCATGCGCGTAGAAATGGTAATAGGAAGCATCGCGCACCTGTTCGGCTTTGCCTTCCAGTATCGGCTTCAGTGAATAGCCCTGGATGTCATCCGGGATAATCAGCAGGATATTCGGTTTCGATGCCGCACCGGCATAAAGGTGCAGCAGTAACAGCAAGCCACTGGCGAATCGAAAGGTTGTATTGATGCAGGTTCTCATAGCATTCTTTACGTTTCAAATGGTGCTGCTGATATCCGGGGCTACAGAATCACTTTTGCGTCGAACTACAACACGCACTCGGCACAGCCAAGGCCTCAAGGACAAGCTGCGACAAAAAGCGGTTGCCTGCCTCGTTCATGTGAACCGTGTCCTTCGTCAAAATGCCTTGCTCAGCTTGCTCCGGATTGTGCTCCTTGAGATACTTAATGAAGGCGCTTCTAATATCGAGCATCTGCGAGCCGGTCTCCTTGGCGACCTTGCGGCTGATGTCCGCATACTGGTCGAGCATCTTGTCTTCTGAATTCGATCCGTCCGACTTTTCGCCGATGACTGAAGGAGTGCAAAGGATGACACGCGCACCGACAGCGTTGATCTTTCCAATCATATCCTTCAGGCCACTTTCGAACACATCGGGGGTCGTGCCCTTCTTGCCGCGTGCGACGACTTTAGGATGGGTCCAGTGCCAAACATCATTAATGCCGATATAGATCATCACGACCGTCGGATCCTTTTGCAGCACGTCGCGATCCAGCCGCTTTTGACAGTCGGGCACTTTATGTCCGCCTCGCCCGGCGCCAATGACCTGAATGTTCAGTTCGGGATATGCCTCAGCGATCGCTTCGGAGACCAACGCCACATAGCCACCCGGTCGCGCGCCCTGCGCTGTAATCGAATCACCCAAAAAGACAATGCGGTCATTCGCTTTAAGCGATTCCTTGGCAAAGCTCACAGAGCCACACAACAGCGCACAGGCAAGCACACTTACTATTCTTATTTTAGTATAATTTCTCATCGTATAATTTCTTTTCTGATTCCTAATATTTGTTCGTTCCTACTGATCTGCTTTGAGTGCATAGCTGGAGAACTTAAGTTTCTTCGTCCTGACCGTGCTATTGAAATCCACCTGTGGGTAGGAAACGAGAAAGTCGTTCTCATCAATCAGGTTAAACAGGTAATGCGTGGCTCCCTCAGGAAGCTCAGCAACCAGTTTTCCGTCGCCGCTCAATTGCGCGGATGTGCGATCCCACTCCTCATCCGCATGTCCACCGTTACGACTATACATCAAATAGCCAGCAACCACCTTAGCTCCGTTCTCTTGATAGGAAACGGAAACAACACGGCCGTTGCGTTCCGCCTTCTGCGGTACGCACACCAGGTCTTTGCCAACCAACTGACGAGTCGTGAGCGGATTTAAATAGGGTAGCGATGCGTCCATAGAATTCAATTCAGCAACGAGTCGTGCTCGCATCGATTCAACTTTCTCAGGCATACGCTTGGCAATGTTCTTTGCTTCTTCGATATCCACTCGATTCCCTTGTTCGTCATACAGTTGATACAACTCGACCTCAGGATAGGGACCTTGCGCATTTCCAAACCGACCAAAATAGTTCTGGATCAATTTATATCCTCCAATGCGAATCGAAGACTGCGGAGTGCTTCCATGCGGGAAGTGGTGCATGATCGAGTTGCGAACGCTTCCTGAGGCATCCTTGACGAGCGCCGCGTCCGTTGGGTCCGTAGACAACAGCGATGACAAATCACAACCGTCCAGTGCGCCCTGACTAGGTTGCTCCGCTTGGGTCCAAGACAGAATGGTGGGGTAAAAATCTAGTCCATTGGCCAAGACGTTGGTATCGACACCTTGTTTGACCCCAGGACCAGCGATGATCAAGGGGACACGAATCCCCCCCTCTTTCGCGCTACTCTTGCCCAGCGACAAGGGCGCATTGGTGGTGTAGGTCTCCCCAGCGCCCGTGCACCCGCCGTTGTCCGACGAGAAAATGACATAGGTATTTTCAATTAACTTATGACCGGGCCAGCGTGGATCGTCCGTCGTCTCCAAATAATCGAGCAGATGCCCGACATAGGCATCCAGTAATTCGACCATCGCGCCGTAATACGGGTTCTTCTGCTCTCCGTTTCTAGGCAGATAGCCAGGGTCCGTAGGGAATTCCATCCCCATCTTTTCGCAATATTTCTCGAGTAATGCACGACTGCGACTTTGGATCGGATAATGCACCAACCAGGTCGCATAATAGAGGAAAAAGGGCTCTGCCTTGGACGTATCCATGAAACGGATGGCATTCTCAGTGACTTCATCGCGTGGAATGCCCGCCTCGTCCAAACGATATGGATCGTTCGGCGCGTCCGTGGCAAACCCCGTCAGGCGATGCGGTTGCATTCGGGTGTTCACACCACGCCCACTGGATGTCACATCAAATCCATGATCTTTCGGTTGTGGATAGGAATGGTGATTGATCGCGATATGCCACTTGCCACTGTGGCCGGTGCGGTAGCCGTGAGCTCTCAGAGCCTCTGCAATCGTCACCTCTTCAACCGGCAATCGACCGCTAAACCACGGCGCCATAACCCGATCAATCGCACGCTCTGCCACTGGTGGCGTCCCTCCGCGAACATGCGTCTTCTGCAGTCGTGCAGGGTGCTTGCCCCCCATCATTGCACAACGACTGGGCGCACAGGTCGGCGCTGGCGAATAGGCCTGTCGAAACAACACACCCCGCTTTGCCAGCGCATCGATATTCGGTGATTCGAACGGTGTAGGTGCGTCCACATCATAACACTTCAGGTCCTGCCAACCGAGATCATCGGTATACATGAGCACGATATTCGGCTTTTCCGGACGCGCCGTGGAGTCGGCGGCCAGATGGCCCGCCCCGATCAAGAAAGCGCCGATGCCGACACTGAGCTTTAAGAGTATTGTTTTTGTTTTCATATATTTTTTTCTAAATGTTTAGGAATAAGCCAAGTGCTGTTGGGCGTTCGATCAATCCACCGTTCCCCTTACCGGTGACAGCCGTGCGGAACGAAGGTTCACCTTCTTCCATTTGCCCTCAACTGGATCGATGCGCAGTGTGATCTCTCCGGGCTGCTGCAGGTTCACCTCCCCCACCACAAAGTTTTCAAAATGGTATGAGCTTTTTGTTTTCGGCAGCTCAACTGGAACCTTTTGACCGTCTACCAAAATCGAGCAAGCCGTCGCTCCGTCAGTGCCCGCATCCAGTTCAATGCGGTAAGCTCCTGCCTGCTTCAGCGTAAAGGTCCAACTCACTCCCGCTTTTTGATTTCTCCAGCCATGAATCGAACGATGCTTATGATCGATTCCCATCCGCTGACCTCTGCCATCAAAGCTTGCCTGTTCAGCTGCCAGCAACACGCTGCCATCCTCCTGCTGACGCATTATATTCTCTCCGGTTAAAGCCTGTTCGCCCTTCAAGCGCAACTCCACAACCGAGCTGATCGGATCAGGAGCTGGACCACGCATGGTCACTGTCAATCCATCAACGTCATGTTCCACTTCGAGTGACTGTGAGCGATCATTGAGTAACGCACAAGAAAGCACCTCATTGCTGACCGGAATAAACAACTGACCACCCTGCTGCCAGTCAAAGACGTGCAAATACAAAATGGTGCCTTCCGGCGTAGGTTTACGAGTGAGCCGCCCCCATCCTGGACGACCAAATGAACTTGCTTGGGTGCCGTAAATGGATTCGCCGTTACGCTTCATCCATTCACCGATTCCACGCAGACGCTCTTGACTGGTTGCAGGAATCAAGCCTTCAGCATCTGGCCCCACATTCAGCAGATAGTTGCCGCCCTTGCTGGCGATATCCACCAGGTTGTGGATCAGTGTTTGGGTCGACTTGAAGTCGGTGTCACTGAGCTTAAAGCCCCAGGTGCGCCGGATCGTCATGCAGGCTTCCCAAGCATGACCGTCTTCCGCAGACGGAATGTGCTGTTCGGGCGTGCGCAAATCCCCGCCGTAGAAGCCAAGTCGATTGTTATGGATAATACCCGGCTGGAGCTTGAGCTGCTGGATTAACGCATCGGACGCCTCCTGCGTCATCTTCGTCGGCGTATCCCACCACAACACGCTGACATCACCGTAATTGGTCAATAACTCCCTCACCTGCGGCACGGCGATATGATTGATATAATCCATAAATTCACCCTCTTGTAAGGGATCCCATTTGCCGCCGCGAGCCCCGCCGCCGGGGTTTACCCAGTCCTCGCACTGCGAATAGTAGAATCCGAGCTTCATACCGTACTTGCGGCACGCCTCCGCCAACGGGGCGATCACGTCCTTGCCGTACGGCGTCGCATCGACCATATCCCATTCCGACGCCTTGGTATCAAACAGGGCGAAGCCATCGTGGTGCTTGGTCGTAATCACGATATATTTCATACCCGCGTCCTTGGCCAACCGCACCCAGGCGTCGGGGTCGTATTGAGTGGGGTTAAACTGTGCGGCAAAGGCGTGATAATCCGCCAACGGCATCCTGGTCTTCTCCGTAATAAAGCAGGAATCAGAGGGAATCTCCTGGCCTTTATATTTCCCGGCCGGCACCGCATAAACGCCCCAGTGGATAAACATCCCGAACCGCGCGTCGTTGAACCAAGCCAAGCGCTCATCGCGCTGTTCAGGCGTTTCATTCGCATAGGGATCGGGTGATTCCGGTGCATTCACTGCGCACACAATGGAGCTTCTTGTCAAAGCAAGCAACAGACAGGTAATAAGCAGATATTTATTCATAGCGTAGAGTCTCATATTTAAACATTATTTAACCGGCAGCAATCGCACCGAGCGCAAGTGGACCTTCTTCCATTGCCCCGCGACCGGATCAATCCGCAACGAGACCTCGCCGGGCTGATCGAGGCGAACCGAACCAACCAGAGTCTGGTTAAAGTGATACGGGCTTTCCGTTTTCGGCAGCGCGACTGGCACGGTTTGGCGGTCGACCGTGATCGTGCAGGCATTCTCGCCTTCAGTACCGAGCTCAAGCTCAACGCGATAATGACCGGCCTGCTTGAGCGTAAACGTCCAGCTGCTCACCCAAGCTTTGTCATTCACCCAGCCGTGAATCGAGCGGTGATGGTTATCGATGCCCATCCAGTTGCCGGCTCCGTCGAACGTGGCTTGCTCAGCCGTCAGCAACACTGTGCCGTCCTGCGCCTGACGCAGCATGTTTTCACCGGTCAACGCTTGCTCGCCTTGCAGGCGCAATTCGATCACCGAACAAACCGGATTCGGCGCCTCCCCCTGCATGGTCACCGTCAGCCCTCCTGCACCGTGCTCAACTTCGAGGCTTTG
>ERZ1046740.2531-NODE-2531-length-11732-cov-4.568982_pt1 | contig 11732 bp, 11 predicted proteins | sample MGYA00383093_ERZ1046740 | MGnify/ENA primary metagenome ERZ1046740 (study PRJEB29581, sample SAMEA5548363) | metagenome | biome: marine; feature: coastal; material: water | depth 25 m | study: Short-term variability in the microbial, nano- and picoplankton...
ACAAAGACGATACAAACGGGATCAGCATGATACCCATGACCAGACCAGCGGTGAGCACCGACGTGGCCCCAGCCATCCAGCTGACACCCAATGTGCCCCCCTGCCCGAACAAGCTCGCCAACATTGGCCCAACTGTCAAAAGCGCAAAAAGGCCATAGACGATTGTGGGGATCCCGGCGAGAATCTCGAGCAAAGGTTTGGCAATGGAGCGGGTTTTTGAACCAGCATATTCCGAGAGATATATTGCGGCGAACAAGCCGATCGGCACGGACACCAAAAGTGCGATGAAAGAGATGTACAGGGTGCCCCACAGTAGTGGCAGGATCGACAAATCCGAGTCTCCGCGGAAATTGGGCGCCCATGTGCCACCGAAAAAGAAGTCGCGCCAGCTGTGTAGGCCGAAAAAGTTGATCGTCTCGAACAGCATCGACAAAACAATGCCAACTGTGGTCAGAACAGCCAAAGACGCCGCAATGATAAGAAGGCTGAGAATTGTGCGCTCGACCACGTTTCGGGCGCGAAAGTCCTTTTGGCTTTGAACCAATGCAAACCCAAATCCCAGCAAGGCCACAGAGATGACAATCAAGGTCATGCCCAGTGATCCCGCGTGACTTAGCCTTCGGTAGCTTTGCGCAGCACTCAGAACCTCTGGGCGTACTTCTTGGCCAAGGGCCACGCCGACTTCCCCCAGTCGCGCCCGTAGATCGGTTAATTCGGTCCGCAATGTGTTGGATTCCCGCTCGCTCATGGCGCCTTGGGCCACAGCTATGTCCAGACCTTCGGCGACGCGGCGCACGTCTGACATGACAAGGTCAAGCGTGGTGTTTTCGGGTACCATTTCGGGCGGGATCATGTGGGACACGGAGCGTTCGATCAGAACCGGTTGAAGCAACAGCCAGATCACCAGAAGAACAAGGCTGGGCACCAAAGCGGCAATCGCCACATTCGCCCCATAATAGTGCGGGCGTGAATGCAGTAGGCGCGGATCACCATCTGCGGATCGCAGCGCGCGCCCCTTGCCAGAAAGAAAACCCAGCCCCGATAGGACCAGAAGAATAAGAACAAGCCATGTCAAAGGCATTGGCAAACCGCCGTCATTAGAGTGCGCAGGCGGCCCAATAACGGGCCACCCACAAGGGATTTACATGTTGGAACCAAGGATGGCTTCTTCGGAAACAGATGTCTGGGTGCTTTCCAGTTCTGGATCGGCCACTAGACCGTATTCAGCCAATGGGCCGTCTGGACCGGCAATTTCCTCAGCGACGAAGAACTCAGCGAATTCTTTCAAGCCGGGGATCACACCGATGTGGGCCTTTTTGACGTAGAAGAACAACGGACGTGACACTGGATATTCGCCAGTTGAGATCGATTCTGTCGAAGGCACAATGCCGGACATGGTGGCGACTTGCAGCTTGTCTGTGTTGTTCTCGTAAAAAGCCAGACCAAAGACACCAATGCCGTCTTTGTTGCTGTCGATGCGTGCCAACGTCTCGGTATAGTCGCCATCAATGTCGACCGAAAGACCATCTGTGCGCAGCGAAATACAGGCTTTTTCCGCAGCTTTTTTCTTGGCTTTGTCTGTGTCACCCTCGGCGGATGCCAACAGGTTTTCGAATGCGCCAGTGGCTTCACAGCCTGCCAGGATCACTTTGTCTTCGAACACTTCGCGTGTGCCGTGTTTGGTGCCCGGTACAAAAGCTTGGATCGCTTGTGCTGGGAAGTTTGCGTTCACGTCAGCCCATGTTTTGTTTGGGTTATCAACCAAGGCGCCATCAACCATCACTTTGTCTGACAGGGCCAGAAACCAGTCTGTTGGTGTGAATTCAAAACCGTTCCCGTTGAGGTCGTTGGCGAACACGATACCGTCATAGCCAATGCGAACTTCGATGATGTCCGTGACGCCATTTTCGGCGCATTTCTTGATCTCTTTTTCTTTGATCTGACGGCTGGCATTGGCGATGTCGATGGTGTTTTCGCCGACACCGTCGCAGAACCGTTTCAGTCCAGCAGATGAGCCACCTGATTCAACAACCGGTGTTGGGAAATCAAAGTTTTCGCCAAAAGCCTCTGCAACGATCGATGCATAAGGCAACACAGTCGAAGATCCAGCGATCTGAACCTGATCGCGGGCGGATGCAGTGGTGGCAGCGGCAGCAATAACCAGAGCCGAGGCAGTCAGTTTGACGGACATTTCTAAAACTCCATAAGTCATGACCACCCAACTGGCGGTCTCAAGGAGCGTGCTAGGGGTGGCTGGCTAAGCTTTTGTGACAGGTATGTAACGAATTCATGACAAAACCCGAGATCGTTCGAATTTTTTAAACTTTGGGCAAAATAACACTAAAAGTGCTGCCCTCTCCGTGGGTGCTTTCTATTCCAAGATGCCCCCGGTGACGTTTGAGAATATGTTTCACAATCGCCAAGCCCAATCCCGTGCCACCCATCTCACGTGAGCGGTGAGAATCGATCCGATAAAACCGCTCTGTCAGCCGTGGCAGATGGACAGGATCAATTCCGGGGCCATTGTCGGAGATATCAAACGCCACAGCCGGACCTTTGAGTGTGCGATCACGTGGAATGTCGCGCACGGTAACGGATACTTCCGTTCCGTCCCCTCCATATTTGAGGGCGTTTTCGATCAGATTTGAAAACACTTGTCGCATTTGGTCCGGATCTGCTGACAAGATGACCGGAGTGTCAGGGGCCTCAAAGGAAATTACGCCACCGTTTTCTTCGGTGATGACTTTGAGATTGCCCAAAACAGAGTTAATCAACGCGCCTATATCTTCTTCGGTAACAGGTCGGCGCCTTGCTTCTTCCTCCACTCGGCTGAGTGATAACAGGTCGCCCACGAGCCTATTCATCCGGCTAGCCTCGGCTGACATCAAGGTCAAAAATCGGTCTCGCGCAGCAACATCGTCACGCGCAGGTCCTTGTAATGTTTCAATAAAACCTAGTATTGCGGTCAATGGAGAGCGCAGCTCGTGGCTGACGTTGGCCACAAAATCGCGGCGCATCTGATCCGCGCGGCGCAAGTGCGTGACGTCTGTAAAACACAGCAATACGCCAGAGAACACTTCGGTTTGAACAAATGAAAAGGTGACGTCGTAGCGAACGGCATTGGGGCCTTCATCGTGATGATAAATGGCTTTCTGCGGGGACTTAGTGGACAGGCAAATCTCAATTGCTTCGCTCAGCGCTGGTTGGCGAAAAATCAGTACAAATGGGCGCTCGGCGGCAGCATTGGCATTCAAAGCAACGGCGCGGGTGTTGGCCCCCTGAATACGGGCCTCCAAACCGACAAATACACTCGGAAGTGGGATTGCCTCTAGAAAAGACTGAATAGCTGTATTTTGAGTCATCTTGAGCCCGACGTGTTTACGTTGCCCCAAGGGTTTCTGAGCGTAGCGGGTTTGTAAATGGTGAATCAATAGTTCGAATTTAATGTAAACAAAACCATTATTTACAAGATATTAGGTGGCGAACTTAATGTATAATCGGTGATATTATAGTTGTTTTAGAGCTGTTCTAAACCGACGCATGTTGTCTTGGTAATGCAACGCACTGCCGCGCAATCCTTGAATCGCTGCGTCATTTAAGGCGCGAACCACCTTACCCGGCGCGCCCATGACCAGCGAGCCGTCAGGGATTTCCTTGTTCTCTGTTACCAAGGCCCCTGCCCCAATCAGACAGTTTTCTCCAATCTTAGCCCCATTCAGAACCGTCGCGCCCATTCCGATCAAACTGTTGTCGGCAATTGTACACCCGTGCAGCATCACCTTGTGACCTACGGTACATCCCGCACCAATGGTGATTGGACAACCGGGATCGGTGTGCATCACCGTGTTCTCTTGAATATTAGAGCCTTTGCCTATCACGATTGGCTCATTGTCCCCTCGGATTGTGCACCCAAACCAAACGGATGCACCTTCTTCAATGACAACATTTCCGATGACATTTGCATCTGGCGCAACCCACGCATCTGCATGAATTTGTGGGCGTATTCCGTCGAGTTCATAAATCGGCATCAGGACATCTCTTCGAATTCGGCTTGTAGAACGCGTACGTGATCTTGCAGTGCGGGCTGTTGTTCCCGGCGCATGCGTTCGGCGGCGATGATGGTTTTAAGCTCGGCCTCGGTGCCATCCAAATCATCGTTGACCAGGACATAGTCATATGCCCCCCAGTGGCTGATCTCATCCCAGCTTTTCAACATACGTTTTGAGATCACATCCTCGGCGTCTTGACCACGGCTGACCAGACGACGGTGCAGTTCAGTTATTGATGGCGGCAGGATAAAGATCGACAAAGCATGTTTGCCAAGATCAGAGTTGCGGATTTGCTGTTCACCTTGCCAGTCGACATCAAACAAGACGTCATTACCGGAATCTATGCTTTGCTTCACCGGCCCGGCTGGCGATCCATAGAAATTGCCAAATACGTGGGCGTGCTCAAGCATCTGGCCTTCGTTCACTTGGGTCTTAAACGCGTCTTCGCTCAGGAAAAAATACTCGCGACCATGTTCTTCACCGCTTCTGGGGGCACGGGTGGTGGCCGAGACCGAAAAACTTAGACTTTGGTCCCACTCCATCAGGCGCCGGGCAAGTGTTGATTTGCCGGCACCTGAAGGCGAAGACAGAATGATAAGGAGGCCGCGTCGGTTGGTCATGTCAGTCATTATTCCACGTTTTGAACTTGTTCGCGCATTTGGTCGATCACAGCCTTCAGGTCCAGACCAATCCGGGTCAAGTCAACGGACTGCGCCTTGGAGCATAACGTATTGGCTTCGCGATTAAACTCTTGCATCAGAAAATCCAGTTTGCGCCCCACCGGGCTGCCTTTGGCCAGCAAATCGCGGGCCGCGTCTACGTGAGCATACAAACGATCCAATTCTTCCGTGACATCGGTTTTCACCGCAATCATCGCCAATTCCTGCGCCACACGTGCTTCGTCTATACTGTCGGCGTTTTCCAGCACGCGAGCAAGGTTTGCGCGCAAATTTGCAGCTACATCATCGCGGCGTTCTTCTGCGGCGGCAGCCGAGGCTTTGGTCAAAGATTCCACTTGATTGAGCTGATCTTTCATCACGGAATCCAGCGCTTCGCCTTCGTTGCGACGCATCTCGACAAAGCTGTCGATTAAAGTTGGTAGATCAGCAAGGATCGCGGTGCGCAGCGCCTTGGTGTCACTTTCCACGCTGGCCATATCCAGAACCCCGCGGAACGCCAGAATATCGCTGGCGTGTGACGGGGCGAGCGACAAGCCGCGGTCCATGGCTTGGGTTTCGATCTCGGCCATGGCATCCAATACAGTGGACAATTGCACAGGGTTCAATGCCTGTTGAGATCCTTCTTCGTCCTTTTGAACACGCAATGATAGGGTGACGGCACCGCGTGACAGGGTCTTGCTAAGCTCAGCCCGCAAAACGCCCTCAAGTCCTTCAATCCAATCCGGCACCCGTAGGCGCAAGTCCAGCCCCTTGGAGTTCACACTGCGCAGGTCCCAGCCCCAGCTATAGCCATCGGCCATGCCCTTGTGGGCTGCAAATCCTGTCATTGAGTGAAGCACACGGTTCTCCTTGGTTTAGGTTTGGCGCCACCTAATGCCATTCGAGGGCCTCGCGCAAGACAGACGCCATGGACAGGTGTCGCATGATTAACCATTTACCCAAGTTTTTCCCTGCATTTAGGGAAAATGTGAAATGTTAAGGTTGCGGTAATAAAGATGAGCAAAGTGTTAACAATGACCCGCTGCCATCTGGGGTATCCGCACAGTTGAGAATTTTTGTGAATGCCTTGGGGGATTGATATGGGTTTTTTTGATGGTGGATTAGAGCGCAAACCCGAGCGTCGCTTTGGGGCTGTTCTGCGGGAAATTGAATCTTATTGGGAAGCTTTACGCGAAGATCGCGATATGCCCATCCGGGCAGAGGTCGACCCACGTGGTATACAGCGCGCCTTGCGGCATGCATTTATCCTAGAACGTATGGCGCCGGGGATGGCGCGTATTCGGGTTGGCGGTAGTCTTTTGACGGACGTCATGGGAATGGATGTGCGCGGCATGCCGATTTCATCGTTGATTGGCACGGCGGCGCGCGACAGTTTTAGGTTGGTGCTTGAAGATGTGTTTCGTGGACCTGCGCGCGCGCGTCTAAGCCTATCAGGGGAACGCGGCATGGGCCGTCCTGCCCTAAAAGGTGAAATGCTGTTGCTGCCGCTGCGATCGTCGAAAGGAGACGTGACGCGTGTTTTGGGTGGTTTGGAGATCGAGGGGCAGATTGGTACGCGGCCCAGACGTTTTGGCCTTGAGAGCAGTTTCTTAAGAGAATTGCGCGAAGACAGCAAAGAAAACTTCAGCTTTACAGAAAACCCTGCGGTGCCGCACACGATCCCAACCAAGGCACCACATCTTCGATTGGTGGTCGCAAGCGGCTAAGGCGAGATTTGGTAAAAAAAAGGCGGGGCCAATTGATAGGATGGCCCCACCTGAAACGACGACAGTGTGTTTGGCGTCAAACGGCTTTGGCTTGACGCTCTTCCCGTAGCGAAGACAATTCTTCAGCGACTAAGAAAGCCAGTTCAAGCGATTGCGACGCGTTCAGACGTGGATCACAAGCTGTGTGATACCGATCCGACAGATCTTCTTCTGTCACAGCACGCACGCCACCCGTACATTCGGTGACGTCTTGCCCGGTCATCTCAAAATGCACGCCCCCAGGCACGGTGCCTTCGGCTTTGTGGATTCCAAAGAATTCGCGCACTTCACGCAAGACACTTTCAAAGGGTCGGGTTTTATAACCGGTCGCCGATTTGATTGTGTTGCCGTGCATAGGATCGCACGTCCAGAGAACATTTGCGCCTTCTTCTTGAACAGTCTTGATCAGGCGTGGCAGGTGATCGCCCACTGCCCCGGCCCCAAAACGCGCGATCAAGGTCAGGCGACCTGACTCGTTTTCTGGATTCAATTTGTTCAGCAGAACCTTGAGGTCCTCAGCGGTTGTGGTCGGCCCACACTTGAGGCCAATCGGGTTTTGCACGCCACGCAGAAACTCAACATGAGCGCCGTCTGGCTGACGGGTCCGATCCCCAATCCAAAGCATATGCCCTGATCCAGCCAACCAATTGCCGCTGGTGGAATCCAGGCGGGTCAATGCCTCTTCATACTCCAACAGTAGGCTTTCGTGGCTGGTGTAGAAATCAACCGTGCGTAAAGCGGCGGCATTGCCAGAATTTACACCTGCGGATTTCATGAAATCCAGCGCGTCTGAAATGCGGTTGGCCATATCGCGGTATTTCGCGGCCTTTTCACCCTCGGTAAAGCCCAACGTCCAAGCATGTACCTGATGCACATCCGCGTAACCCCCAGTTGAGAACGCGCGCAACAGGTTCAGCGTGGCGGCGGCCTGTGTGTAGGCCTGCAACATCTTGGTTGGATCAGGAATTCGGGACGCTGCCGTGAAATCCAGTTCGTTGATGATGTCACCGCGGTAGCTTGGCAGTTCGACGCCATCCACCACTTCGGTTGGCGCGGATCGTGGTTTGGCAAACTGGCCCGCCATACGGCCAACTTTGACCACAGGCACTTTGGCGCCAAAGGTCAAGACCATCGCCATTTGGATCATCACTTTGAACGTGTCGCGAATCTGGTCAGCGTTAAACTGTGCGAAACTTTCGGCGCAGTCACCGCCTTGCAGCAAAAACGCTTCGCCGCGCGCGGCTGCGCCAAGCTTGGTTTTCAGATTGCGGGCCTCACCGGCAAAGACCAAGGGAGGATAAGTAGAAAGCTGGACTTCTACAGCCTCAAGCGCGTTTCCATCCACATAATCAGGCATCTGGATCCGCGGTTTATTGCGCCAGCCAGATTTGAGCCATTCTGCCATTGTCGTTCTCCGGTAAAAAAGTTTGTCGACCTTCTATACAAAAGCTCTTGAGTAAGGGCCATATCTGAATTAACGGCCTTGACCTGTTGCCATAAATTGGCGCTAACATTTCAGGCAGAGGTGTTTCGGCACCCGATTGGTTCAGGAAAACGCCCAATGTCCCATGGTTTACGTGCAAATGACGCTGGTGGTATCGATAAGAAACCACGCCGCTTTGTCTTTGTAATGCTGGACAATTACACGCTTTTGTCATTCGCCTCCGCTTTGGATTGTTTGCGATTGGCAAACCGGCGTGCGTCGACACCTTGCTTTGAATGGATTCTGATTGGGGAAGGTGGCGAGTCTGCTGTTAGCTCAACCGGCACAGAATTAAAGCTGGATGATGATCTTATTGATTTGCACCGCGACGACACGATTATCTTGTGCGGTGGTATCGAAATCCAAAGGGCGACAACCAAAAAGCTGTTGAACTGGCTACGCCGTGAATCTCGCAGAGGAGTTTCTGTTGGCGGGTTGTGCACAGCGGCCTTCACCATGGCCAAAGCCGGTCTTTTGGACAACAAGAAAGCCACCATTCACTGGGAGAACCAAGATAGCTTTGCCGAAGAATTCCCAGAAGTGGATTTGGGCAAATCAGTGTTCTGCATTGACGGCAACCGCATGACAACGGCGGGCGGAACATCGTCGATTGACATGTTCTTGCAAATCATCGCGGACGATCAGGGCGAAGAGCTGGCCAATTGGGTGGCTGATCAACAGATTTACTCTTCGATCCGCACAGATCAGGACACCCAACGCCTTTCCGTTCCAACCCGAATTGGCGTGCGCCATCCCAAGCTCAGCCAAGTGATCCAGATGATGGAAAACAACATCGAAGAGCCGATCAGCCCGTCGATTTTGGCCAAAGACGTTGGCATGTCGACACGCCAGCTTGAGCGGTTGTTCCGTCGGTATCTGAACCGGTCGCCCAAGCGGTATTACATGGAGTTGCGTTTGCAAAAGGCACGCAATTTGCTGATGCAAACCGACATGAGCGTGATCAATGTGGCCTTGGCTTGTGGCTTTGCCAGCCCATCTCATTTCTCAAAATGCTACCGCGCCCATTACGACACCACCCCCTACCGAGAGCGCGGCACACAAGCCGCACGATTGTCGATCTGATCAGAATTTTTCCATTATTTTGCTGACGCTTGAATTAAAGGCAAATTGTAGAACGATCAGAGCGTCCTCACGTTCATGCAGCAAGAAATAAAGATACATGTACGACTTGCCGTTCCAATAGGCGCGGGCCTCTTGGTAAATGCCATCGCCCAGATCATCGCGGTGAAAAATTGCCCTTTGGTCTAAGGCACTTGGGAACAAGCGATCTGTTTGGGCCTGGATATTGTCCATCTGTTCCTTAGTTTATTCATCCCGCCCGCCCATTGTGAAAAGTAACTCGGTCATTTTTCGATCTTTGACGTGTTCATCCACATAGGCCGAAAATGATTGATAATCTTTGAAGGTTGAGTCTGCGATTTGGGCAGACACGAAAGTGGGCAACAACAGAATTAAAATGGTAAAGAAACGCATAACGGTGGCCTTTCATGCGAAGTTGGCGGGTTAAAACAGCTTGTTGATTGAGTCAAAACTGGCGCCAAATTGGAATTGCAACAGGCGGGGTTGATTGTCGTCCGTGTGGATCAGCAAATAGACATACAAGTATTGTTGCCCGGTCCAATAGGCGATCATCTCTTGGCGAAACCCGTTTTTGTGCACTGCTGAGCGCACCAATGCGACTTTCTCAAAGTCTTCCTTATAGAGAACGCGCAGTTTTGTATCTATTGCGGCGAGTTCTTTGTTGCTTGGAACGCCAAGGCCTTCAAACATACGAATGGCATCCCCCATGCGACGCGCCATGATAAGTTTGTCCATTTCTGCGCGCGCTTCGCTATAGATCAGACGCGGATTGGAAGTGGTGCTCGTGGTCTGAGACTGGGCCTGTGTGGCGATCGGCAAGGCCAGGGCAAATGCCACCGGGAGAACTGTTAGAAAGTGCTTCATAGAAAGTTCCTTTGGATCAATTTTGTAAAAGACTAACATCTGCTTCGGCCTTCGGGCCAGAACTTTGGCAGCTATTGAGCCGGTGACATTCGAAAAACGCACCCTGTGTCTTCGGCGATGAACCAAATGGTGCCATCTGGCGCTTCGCGTATGTCTCGGATGCGGGCGGTCTCGCTTGATTTAATTTGCTCTCGTTCCACCAAAGGTGAGCCGGAGAGTCTTGATATATAGTCAAACTTTAAACTTCCCACGAAGAAGTGTCCCCTCCAACGCGCCCAAAGCTTACCGGAATAAATCATCAAACCAGAAGGCGCGATTGAGGGGTCCCAATAAAAGTTTGGTTGCTGCATCCCGGGTTTTGCGGTGCCTTCCCCAATCTTAGAACCCGCATAATGCGTGCCATAGGAAATCACAGGCCATCCATAGTTTGCGCCTTTCTGGATGCGGTTCACTTCGTCGCCCCCTTTGGCACCATGTTCCGTCACCCAAAGCTGACCGGACGCGTCCAAAGCCGCGCCTTGCGGGTTCCTGTGCCCGTAAGACCAGATTTCGGGGGCGGCGTTCTGTGTATTGAGAAAGGGGTTCCCGTTGGGGACAGTGCCATCGCGCATGATGCGGACGATTTTACCTTTGTGCGAGGCAAGATTTTGCGCCTGATCCCGATCCGCACGATCACCCAAAGTGACAAACAATGCGCCATTGCGGGCTTCGACGATACGGCTTCCAAAATGCCGTCCGCCTGACGCCCCCGTCGACATTTCAAAAATGACACTCACATTGCTTAGGTTTTTTTCGCCCCTACCAAGCGTTGCCCGCAAAACGGCGGTTCTGGCTCCGGTTTTCATGCGCTTGGAGAAACTTAGAAACACGTTCCGACTTTGTGCGAAATCCTTGGGGATCATAACGTCCAGCAGACCACCCTGCCCTTTGGCAAACAAATCTGGCAGCCCCCCAATTTTGGTTTTGCCTCCTTGCGCGTCCACGTGCCACAGCCGCCCTTCGCGCTCGGTCACCAAAATGTCCCCGTCAGGAAGAAACCCAAGTGCCCAAGGGGTCGCGAACCCGTCCGCCATGACCTGAAGACGGGCAACCCCTTGAGATGTTTCCAAGCTTTGGGCAGAGGCAAACGCCGTTTGAAGAAAAAAGATAATACAAAGCATCAGGCTGCGGATCATGTGAGATTTCCCTCGAATAAACGCTCTTTTCAAAAAACTAGCATAAAGTCCGGCAACTTCTGGCCTTACTTTGGGGAAATTCCCACTTAGCCCCCCTTTTCTTTTGAAAAATCACCGCTTAGGCTTTGGGCTGGACAAAAAAATACGTTCTAGGGAGTGAACAATGAAAAAACTATTGATGGCAACTGCTGCCACTGCTTTGCTGGCTGGCGCCGCCTCTGCTGAAGACATCAAACTGGGTGTGATCATGGGCTTTACCGGCCCAATTGAATCGCTGACACCTGCGATGGCCGCTGGTGGCGAATATGCAATGAAAGAAGTCTCGGACTCAGGCAAGCTGCTTGGCGGCTCAACTGTATCATCCGTGCGTGGTGACTCGACATGTATCGATGCCGCCGCAGCCAGTGCTGCTGCAGAGCGTCTAATTACATCTGACGGTGTCAAAGGTATCGTTGGTGCCGATTGTTCCGGTGTCACAGGTGCTATTCTGGCCAACGTTGCTGTGCCAAACGGCATGGTCATGATCTCGCCGTCGGCCACCTCGCCTGCACTGTCAGCAGCAGAAGACAATGGTATGTTCTTCCGGACATCGCCGTCAGACGCGCGTCAGGGTCAGGTTCTGGCAGATGTGTTGA
>ERZ1046740.2534-NODE-2534-length-11719-cov-4.160408_pt1 | contig 11719 bp, 3 predicted proteins | sample MGYA00383093_ERZ1046740 | MGnify/ENA primary metagenome ERZ1046740 (study PRJEB29581, sample SAMEA5548363) | metagenome | biome: marine; feature: coastal; material: water | depth 25 m | study: Short-term variability in the microbial, nano- and picoplankton...
CAAACAACCAAACCTGATCTCCACCCGCTTTTAAGCCAAACCCGGTATTCACCTTGTCGGGAAGCCTTGAACCATCCATCCAGATTTGCATGTAATCAAAAGGCTCAAGAACAACACCATCAGGAAACACCCACTTCAAGGGCATATCAAGATTGTCAGTAATGGACACACCTCCCAGATCGAATGGTGTGGGAGTTGGATTCCATAGCTCAATCCAATCAGCAAACGTAGACCATGGACTCAATTGTTCCCGATTATCAGCTGCAACTTCATTGATCACGATCAGAGCATCATTCGGTGCGACAACGTCACCGACACCTGGTGTGGGTGGATTCATGAGTAAATGATCCGATTGATTCGGGTCACGTCGCCAACTTAAACCCGCAATGGGGTTGGCATACCAAATGCGATCGACATTCTTTCCTCGATCATTTTTCAACGCCCACAAAGCATGCTCTGGATGAAGCTCATCAGGTATATCATAGATACCCTTGCCAGAATCAATCGTTCGAAATTCACCAGGAGCAAGAAAGCTTAAATCTGGAAATGTCAGACTCCTGGCAAGCCAGGCAGGTTCAGTGGAAAGCGTCCACTTCCCTATGCCAACAGGAAAACTCCCTTGATTGGCTATCTCGATAAACCCTTTCGGATGAGATGCTGATTCCAATGGAGACCATTCCGTGATCTGAACTTCATTGAAACTACTTAACTGTGCCATCTGATTGACTTTTCCAGGGGTGGGAATTCCAAGGCGCCAAACTCCCGATTCGTTTCGCCCCAGTGACCAGCCATTGGCTTGCCATCCAAAATGAACCTGATCGATCAGCACCGATTGACCGTTCACTTTTCGAAACAAGTAAACCGACTCCCCTTGGCGATTTAATTTAAAAGGCAGAATCCAGCCTTGGAATGAAAGGTTCCCTTCCTCACCGATCACAACACGTTGCCCCGGTTCAGCAAGAGCTATACGGGCAAACTGATATTTCAATGGATCGTTGAGATCATCAGTCAGTGAATAATCCTTCAGCAAATGAACCCGCTGTCCCAGATTGACAATCTCGATAAATTCCCACTTTCTGCTTTCATCGCGCTCCCTTTGAATCGATGCGGAATAGACCTCAGAGATTCGAATAGGTGAAGTTGAAGAAGACACCTCCCATGCAGGCGTTTGTATGGGGGTTTCACCAGAACGCCAGATACCAGCTGCATTTTGATCCAACCATTCCAATTGGTGAACACCTTCACTCAGCCCTTTGAGTTGAAGAGGTTCCGTTACGGACATGGCCTCACTCCACACTTCATCATCAAGACGATACCGGTAAGCAATCACTCCCGGACCACCAAGATGAAGATTTACCTTCGTGTCAGGCAGCGTTGTCCAAGGCAAACCCTGCACAGCCAGCCCAGGCAACACAAAAGCACCCGGATCCAGACCAACAGGCCCCAAACCAAGGACAGGGGATCGCGGAGAGAGTCGAAAATCCAATTCGGCTTTATTCACAAAACCGGGATCAAGGTCATGGTTACGCTCTCCAAAATGGGCCCACGCCTCTGGCAGAATGCTATCTTGAATAACCGCGGAAAAATCAGGCTTGGATTTCAATACGCTGTCCAGTGCGTGCAGCACGTTCTCAGTATCGAAAATGTTACCCTCCATGAAAAGAGAACCTGGCGGCTGCGTGCGACGCTCGAGTTCTCTCAAACTGATGGCTCCTATGCGGGAATCCACGAATGTGTTATGTGCCACGTGAGCCTGAGCGCCTTCTTTGAGCAGTATATCGTGATCGTTATTCACAAATATGTTTCGCACGATGGTAACGTTGGATGTCACCCCCTGATAAAGCCCGGTCGCAATCGCATGTGCCTCGCTCGTGCTTGCATTGGCTTTCTGAAAGTTCATGAAGATATTTCCTTCGACATAACCATCGCCACCATCCAGATCCAATCCGTCATCCGATCCGCCAAGGAAACGGTTATTCAAAAATTGAGGTACGGGTCCCGGTCGTTTTCCACCGGTGAAATCAATCACATCCGCATACCCGGTCGTTCGCCCAAGTTCGCAGTTTTCAACAATCCAGTAGCCCCCGTCGGGAATCCCAATACCCGCAATGGGTTCGCCATTGATGACACCCGGAAAAATGCAGTCATTCAAATGAAGCGAGCTGTAAAGGCTCACGATAAAACTACTGTAGGCACCAACCCATCGCCCTCCACGCATATCCAGACGGGATTGGTCCAGGTGAATACCAGCTTTGACGAGCGTCCATTCGATCGTCACATAATTCAGCACATTATGCGCCATGGTATTCTCAAACCTGAGTCCTCCCCACCTTTGAGCCACAAAACGTTGGGAGGCAAAATAGATTCTCTGCTCCTCTGTGCCCAAGGCCCGGAGTTGACCGCGCACTGTTAACCCTGCCCCATCCATGAATTCAATAGAAGTGCCCGGCAAAATAGTCAAAGTCACTCCCTCAGGAATCAATAAGTCACTTGAAACCCGGATGGGACTCAGCTCAGGGCTCCAAACGGTATCCTCCGTCAATGCACCAGAATAGAGCCGTTCCGGCTCCCCTTCTCGGAAAACCCGAAGCCGTAGATCTTCCAATGCCTCCCCTTGTTCATCCAGTGCCTGAATTGAAATTTCGTTTACACCTGCATGGAGCTTGACACCTTCGATTGCCCACTGCCCATCCCACAAAGACCATTTCGCCTCTCGCCCCTGAACCAGTATCTTTTCGGACTGTAAGACGTCTGCCCTACCCTGCAGCGTGATAGAATCTGCATCCGCACGGTAGTAGCGTAAATAATCAGGATCAGCCAGAGGCAGGTCCACCTGCACTGTTAAGGAGCGAGGAATCTGCGAAAGAACTGCCGCTCGGCGCTTGTTGGAAAATTGTTGTATTCGATCCACGAATTCCGGTGTTGTCCAACCACTAAGCACATTGCCAATGATCGTTTCAACTTGCTCAGGTGCAAACAAAGAAGATGCGAGTTCGTCGAGCAATGCGTGATACCTGCGCGCAAAACCGGGGGATTTGAGAAACCTATTCGGAACTGGATTCGCAGTGGCACGATGAATGGAGGTGTCCACACCGCTCACTGACATGCCAAGGATAGAGTCCAGATCGTAGGGAAGTAACGTGGTGCGCTCATCTTTTTCTCCAATGTAAAATGCATAGTCCCCCACTCCTCCATTGGCGAAACTGGTTTCCATGTTAGCCAGAAGAGTGTCGACCGCAAAAAACCTCAACCAGGATTCAACATGCACCAACGATTCAGCAACGCTTTCGTAATTGGCATTCCCTGATTCGTTCAGAAGTCGAGTCATCCGGATGAGATCGGACCAGTCATCTTTTTCCTGATTGGTGGATTTGGTATAGAACCCGAATTTCTGATATTCCAGTGGATCAAGCCCCAGGAAATCAAGGCTGCCAAATCCAAAGGCACGGTAAAGATTACCACCGCCATCCCGATCAAACTGACGACTGGTGAATCGATCATCAAGCACTTCCAACTGTGCGTATGATCCAAACTGTGGGAATCCGGCATTGGCGTGATTCCTGTTATTTTCGAGAAATACCACAGGTCGACATGCAGGAGCCGGTACACCACCTGACCGAAACAAAGCCGATCCCAGCACCTGAGATGGCACATTCACTGCGTTGAAAATAATGGAAGCCCTGCCACGCCAGGTATTGTCACTGGTAAAATTGACCCTTCGATTTTTTGGGTTCAGAACTCTTGAGGTCGTGCCTCGAATACGAAACCCGGTCAAATAACGCAGGTCAAATATTCCATTTTCTTCAATAATAAAAGTAGCATTCATCTGAGCATCACTGCTTGCATTCCAAGGCAACCTGCCAATGGCTTCCAATTCAGCTCGCTCAGATTCTGTGGTGATGACTCTGGCTACAGGCTGTTCCGACTGTCGCAGATGATCCTCCACCTGATACAGGGCATTGGCGATCTGACCCTCTGATGTGGACTTGGGCCAACGACGTTCCAAGCCATCTTGAGTCTGGGTTCGGACATAAAACTCGACGACCATCGCATCAGGCATCGCAGGAATGTCTGCTTTAAAAACCCCTTCCCCTGTATCGTGCATGGGTTGCATTGAAAATTCGACGGCACCATCCATGCGAAAATATAATTCGACATTTTCCTGGACGTTCCCCACGGATTCGACCCTGGCTGTCACACTGACGTCATCAGTGGATTTGGGTACAGCAGGTGAGTGCATGACTTCGAAAACAAAGGGTGCGACTGAGTCTGCATGCACCGAGTTCTGACGTCCAGGAGTTCCAAGGACTGTATCAGAAGCTGACCAGTTCTGCCCTGCATCACTCCATCCACCCAACACAATGCGTTCCAGCGAATGCCCTCCTCCGTCGTGCGCATTGGACCACATCCAACCACGATAACCGTTCACCAATGGACCACGAACGCGCTGACTCCATTCTCCTTCATCCGCAAATTGAACTTCATCCACCGTGTTATCTCGAACATCCTTGAGTCGTATCAGTTCACCCGAGTTCCCCAGTTTACCTTTCCAAGGCCCCAGAGGAATAGACGTGTTCGGGTAGGCTTGCAGAAAAGCATCCGGGTCGGCCGATACAACGACATACTCTCCGGGTTGTAAGATGTAGGAAGGAAACTCAAACTGAACTCCCCTGTCCAATCTCCAACCTGCCAACTGAATGGGATGGTCATCAATGTTCACCAACTCAATAAATTCTTCATTGGATCGCAGCGTCGGGGGGTGATACATGATTTCACTGAGGCGAACATTTCCTGTCTGACTCGCTACTTTTGCTTTGATGGGTTGTGAACTGATCAGGATATCATCCATTCGCAACGAAGGCCTCCCATCGTCCCGACCTGCTTCCAGTGCATAATATTTCCAGCGCAGTTCAATGTAGGGTTGACCAACTAAATGGGCAGGCAATTCAACCGGCCCCATGATCAGGGCCCGCGAGACAATGGAAGAATCGCTGACAAACTCCAGAGGCTGCCCATGCTGATCCAGAACACTTGAGAAGGAGCCTGATTCGCCAATACGATATTGCATCCTGATCGCATAAGACTGATCAAAACCCGTAAGTTGCCCACTTGTCCACTGAGCAAATAACCTCTGAGCGCCTTGAGTATTCAGGGCAATTACAGCGCCTGCAGCGTAGCCACCCTTTCCCCCTGAATGCGGTTCGTCGGTATTATGAAAAGCAACCCCTCCCTCACCCAAGCCCACGATCCGACTGCGATTGAGAGAGTTGTAATTTTCATCCCAAAGAGATAGCGATTCGCTTGTCAATTCGGGGTCCTTAATTGAGCTGGCAAGAAAAGCCATCGAGACGGGACGCTTACCCGGGGCCATACTGGATGGCCAGGCATCGAATTTGTAATCACTTGATGCAATGGCAAAGGGCTCCAAGTTGAGTGGCAATGCGTTTTCAATTTGTTCAAATACAGGAGTAAGAGACCTGGTTGAGCTGGGTTTAACCACGATGGACTCTGAGGCGTCGTTCAATTCAGCCCATCCCTTGAATTGAAACCCAGGTTCAGCAACCGCGGTTATTTCCAAATCCAGTTCCCAGAAAAATTTGGCCATCCAACGACGACCAGCCGGGTGATTCGTCTTAAAACCGTTGATAAGCAAATGCCCCTTTTCTTCCGGAGGTAGATTGATCGCGAGAGTCAAAGGTGGTTGAAGAGCATAGGTCTCAGCAAGATGTTGCCAAACATAAGTTGGCCTCTGAAATGCAAACAAACGCATATGGTCCACATTCGATTCCCATTCGCCCAGATTGACAGGCGTGACATGATCCCCCAGTTGAATCCCTCCCCAACGTTCCGTTTGACGGGTCATTTCCTGTCTGACTCCATCAGCTAATGCGTTGAGATGCTCGAGCATGTTTTCAGCCGTGAAAGTAGTATTTAAAAGGTGCTGGAAACGTTTGATAAACCTCTCTTTTAAAATTGCATTATTGTTGATGGCGGCAAGAACTCGACTTGTTAGTTTGGTATCCTGACCGAGCAACCTTCCCAATGTGTTGTTGCTGACTGTCACTTTCAATGGATCAAATGTCGCATCTAAATCATAGGGTAGCCAACGCCATTTGCCTTCAGGAGTTCGTTCCTTCCACAATCGAACGTTGTTGTGCGGCCAATCCTGATTATCAAGACAGATTTGCGAAATCACATAATCCATGAAATTGTCCACTTCGATATACCCTTCAAGATCCTGCACGAAACCATCACTCTCTGTTTCAGCATCCAAAAGCCATCTTGAAAAAAAGTAGAGATTCAGGTGATCACCAGCCAGACTTTCGAAAGTATTATCGACCAAATCAATATTGTCGGAAGGTATCCCCAGATTATCGTGGATGAAATGTTCATTGGCACGTTCCCGCAAATGAAATAACCCCAGATAATTCCCGTTAAGTAGCACCTGCACCGGTCGGTAAGCCTGCGTATTGAGGTCGAAGCCGTCCATCAATGATTGCGAAACTACATCGCGCAACATCGCGCTTGTCCAATCATTCCCTGTATTACGGAGCAAGAGTTGTTTGAATTCGGTATTCTCTCGATCTTCGAAGAATTGACCACGAAATCGATTATCTCCGTATCGTGAGCGGGCAATCAGTGCAATTGATTTTTGCGGCGCTGCTCGTGACCAACCTCCGTGAATTTTGGCTCCGACACTTTGCACAAAACGACGTTGGCCCTCAGGATCGATCCATTCCACATCCACACTCCGTTCCCATTCGCGCCAGAAATTAGCCCCGACATGCGGTAGATTGACTCCGCCTTGAGAGCCCATCACGTAGATACCGCGTTCATCACTGTACCAGTCATCCTGTGCCCCGCTCACTGATATGATCGGTATGGTTGACTTGAAGTTGATCAGATACGTATGTGAGCAAGTGCCACTTGGCAAATATCCCCCAAGAAAGGCTCTGGCTTTTAAGACCGATGTCTCATCAAGTGTGAGAGGTACATGATAAATGGGAGCGTTTGAATCGGGAATGCTGCCGTCCAATGTGTAACGGATTTCAACTCGCTGATCTGAGTGTATCAAGGATACAGTGATGGGTTTCGGATAATGTCCCGCATCAATGGAAACCTCAACCTCATCCAGTCTCCCCTGGTAAAAAGGCCCTGTATTTTTAATTCCAGGGGAAGAAGTCTCACTGAAACCAAACAACCCACTGATTTCATCTCGAGCCAGGGAAACATCCCTGGGGGCCTGGGTAATTAAAAATACATCCAGCCGATTTCCTGCCGGGTCCGACAGAAAAAGAGTTCCCGCTTGATTGGGTATTTTAAAAGGAGCATGTAAATATCGGTTAGGTAAACCCCATCGTTGCATGAGATATTTTTCCAATTGCTGACGTTCTAATGGAGTCAGGATATGATCATACAAGAGAACTTCCGAAAACCAACCATGCCAGTTTAGATCAGGGATTTGGCGATCTGATCCAATCAAATTGATGAACCGCGGTTGATCGGTTTGAAACCGCAGCAGTGACAAGGACACAGGCGCTGGCTGGATAGCCGCGTCGATAATACGACCGTTTTGTAAGGATCCGAATCTGAGTAAATGTGCGCTGTGGATTGGATGAAGTAAAAAATGATTGGCTCCCCTGATCATGGGGATGAAAAAGGTGTGCCCAAACATGACACGCGAATGATCAGTTGCAAAAGGATGCTCTGAACCTACCCAAAGAATGGTGCGTGCCTTTCGTATCTCTTCCAATTCAAGAAAATCATCATCCCCATCAAAAAAGACAGCTGGCACTTGGTCCGGAGCGATTGGAAGAAAGACTGGAGCTTTTAGTGGATTCAATTGTGAAGCATGATGAGTGGCACCACTTTGATCAAGCCAGGTTTGAACATGCCCGTTATCGTGAAGAATGAATGATTCCGGATTGGCTGCATCCAAATGAAGTAGTTCCCCCTCAACAACGGGTTTCACTAGGTCCAGATTCCTCATTTCCGTGACACGCCTTGATTGCCGGCCAGAACAAAAAATGATGACTCGCTTCCCTGCTTCAAGGGTAAAATGAGGAAAGCGATACAAAAAAGCCTGATCAGGATCATTCGAAAGCCCATGATCTCGCAGATTAATGGGGGAATCACTGAAATTGGTAATCTCTACCCAATCCGGGGTTTCACCCCACTCATCAAACAGAGCAGCCCCATTGCGAGGCATGACCTCCGTGATATGCAAACCACTCAATTGGGCAAATGATTCCACACATGAACCTGAAAGCATTGCCGCCAGAAGAACCGCAAAATACGGTATCAACTTGGATCGTTGGTTCAGTGTGGCGCCAAATTCCATATAATTCAAACTAGCAAAAAGGATGCATTGATTCATGACAATCTGCAAAACAGGAAAGCTGCAAGCAAACGCATTCTTTTTTGTAATCCTAACCACAAACACCACTCAACCACGAGTCAAAATAATGATTTAGCACCAAGTAAAGAGCCCTTGGCTGAAGAAGGAGGTACCCCTGCCGTCAACGCATGAAAAATGGTCAGGAGCGGTCTACATGGAAGGAGCCGAGCTACCCTTTTGGGATTGCAAGTTGGGGAAATACACCTTACCTTTTCCACACCAATCGCAGGTAATGAAAGTGCAAATGCTGGAAGCTTTGACAATCTTGCCTACCGAGTCTGTCTCGTTTTCAAGACAAGGATCGTATCAATCAACATGTTGAAACAATTAACCAATCCATGGTGGCTTATGGCGTTGTGCGCCAGTTTGATGGGCGTCTCCCAAAACAGCAGCGCACAGGTTGTAACATTCCAAGCCGGCAAAGATACCTTCTTCAAGCGATCAGTTGAAGAGGATCGAACCTATCGTGCACGTTTTTCAACCGACCTTTCCGATTGGAGTGAAGCAGGAGACTTGTTTCTACCTTCTGAACATATTCCCCTTGAATTGCCTGAGGGAGACCAAGGTTTTGTCGATTTGATCCCGGACATGTTCATGGATGAATTTGAACCAAGGGTCGTGCTTCTGGGAGATTCTACCATGGCCGATTTATCGTTTCTTTCGATTCAATACCATGGTTGGGGACAACATTTTAAAAATTTATTCGATGACCGAGCAACGATTGTGAACTTGGCAGAGCCTGGCATGGGGACAGTTCAATACTTTGCTCGAAATAAAACCGACTCTCTCAATCTAATCAAGCCAGACATCGTCATCCTTCAATTTGGTCATATCGAGCAAAAAGAAGGTACTTCAACGGAGGTTTTTGAGTCGAACCTGGCCAAAATCGTGGATGAAATCCGTGGGATCAACGCTATTCCTATCCTTATAACACCAGTAGCCATTCGGATTTTCGATCCATCTGATAATCATATCAATGATCTTTCTGACAAGCGAGACAGCCTGCTCAAGGTCGCCAGAATGAAAAACACTCAGATTGTGGATCTGAACAAAGACAGTGCGGCGCTGTATGATCGGCTGGGAGACAGGGCAAGCACCTTCATGAGTGTGTGTGGCAATGAATGTGACGACCGTTCACATTTTTCACTGACAGGCAGCTATGTCATAGCAGCTTTGGTAGCAGAGAAGCTTCCTGCCATCTTGCAGACATTCCGAACTCCCCTGAGCGAGTTAATCCCAACCATCGAAGCCGCATTTGAAAACGATCGCCGGTTCAGCAGCTTGAGCATTCCTTTTGTGGAGCTCACAGGCTTTCAGGACAATCAAATTTGGGAGTGGCTGTTCCCTGAAGGAACGCTCCCTCTGCCCTGACCGAGTCTGTAAGATTCATTGGCAAGCAATATGCTGCAGATAGCGGACAAACAAATTTCATGGACTCTGCGATAGACATTGACTGATTATGGATAGATCAAATTGGAAGCGTTCAATATATCCTTTGGGTCTGGGAATGGCGCTGATTTCCTCAGCCTGGACCACTCGAGCTCAAGATCCACTTCTCGATTCTCTTTCTTTACAACCCAATGCCTGGGCTCCAAGCAAAATAAGCGACACACCCGTTCAATTTCAGTTGCGCTATTACATGGACGCAGCTGGCTGGAACGGCAGGCCGATTGGGCTATGGTCAGACGGGACCACCTTGTATGTGACCGACTGGCTTTTCAGTAAACTGTTTGCTTACAATATTGCGGGTCCCAGGGATTACGCCGGTGATATTAACACGTTAGCACCGGCAGGCAACCGCACGACAAGGGGAGTATGGTCGGACGGAACCATCATCTGGGTGTGCGATGATTTTGAGGATCGCATATTCGCCTACAAACTGCAGTCAGGCGAACGTCAGGAAGACCGCGAATTCGATACCTTGGCAGCAGCAGGAAATGATACCCCAGCAGGTCTGTGGTCTGATGGAAGCACAATGTGGGTAACGGACGACAAGGATGAGAAGATTTACGCTTACGACTTGATCACCACCTTCCGCAAACCGCAACTCGATTTCAGTTCCCTTTCAGCTGCTGGAAACCATAACCCACGCGACCTCTGGTCCAATGGGACTACTTTATGGGTGGCAGATACAGGCGACTGGTCTGCCTGGGGAGGTTGGGTTCATGGCAAAGTATTTGCCTACGACATGGCTACAAGACAGCGCGATGCGGCCAAGGATTTTGACTTTCAGTCTCTTCGTGAGGTGGGCGCAACAAGCCCAGCGGGACTTTGGTCGAATGGATCAACCCTTTATGTATCGGATTGGAGAAATCACAGGATGTTTTCCACCCCCATTGGTGAAGCAAGTCCGCAGGAGCCCACACCAGAGGACTTTTCACGTAGTCCTGAAGGTGATTTTGCAAAAATGGCAGAACAGGGCAACATGCATCCTTCAGGCATTTGGTCGAATGGAACGACGCAGTGGATTGCTGATATTGCGGATGACATGATCTATGCTTACGACATTGCCACGGGGCTTCGAGCGGAGAACCTTGATTTCGAGACGCAGACCCTGCAAGGAGCGGGGAATGGCAGTCCAACAGGTCTCTGGTCCAATGGCTTCACGCTTTATGTCACCGATGATGTCGATGATAAAATTTACGCCTATGACTTGAATGTTCAGATCAACGTCAAATCGAGAGAAATCAATACCCTTGGCGAAGCAGGCAACCAATGGCCACGGGGGTTGTGGTCCAACGGAACGACCATGTGGGTCGCTGACTGGGAAGACGACAAACTTTATGCTTACGACTTGAAAAGTGGATCCCATACCCCAGCCAAAGACATCGAAACGCTCAAAGCAGCTGGAAACGAAGATCCATCATCGATTTGGTCGGACGGCACCATCATCTGGGTCGCGGATTGGGAGGATGATAAGGTCTATGCCTACGATTTGAACTCAAGGGAACGAGTGCCCGAAAGAGATTTTGACAGCTTACGTCAGACAGGCAATCTAAGCCCTTCCGGAATGTGGTCTGACGGTCATAACCTGTGGATCACCGATTTTGCAGATGCACAAGTATATGCCTATCGGCTTTCGAAGAAGTTTCCCTCTGGAATACGCTCCATCAGGAGGAATGATGCAGAAGAAATCGTGATCGACTTCATCGGAATCCTCAAATCATCCACGACATTGGATGGTGATTTTCTACCTGTTGAAAATGCTGTTTCACCCTTTATCGTCACCCCCAGCAGACAAGCATCCTTCTTCATCGCTGAATGATGACGCATGCCTGAGGCGTGACGTTCTCGTGACGAAAAATATTCTTCTAGCTGACA
>ERZ1046740.2537-NODE-2537-length-11715-cov-5.846484_pt1 | contig 11715 bp, 13 predicted proteins | sample MGYA00383093_ERZ1046740 | MGnify/ENA primary metagenome ERZ1046740 (study PRJEB29581, sample SAMEA5548363) | metagenome | biome: marine; feature: coastal; material: water | depth 25 m | study: Short-term variability in the microbial, nano- and picoplankton...
TGTTATGTATATTTAAACTTTTTTAAATTAATTTTGTACACATATTTTAAATAAAAATGGACATAATAAGTAGCTTAGAATGGCGATATTCAACAAAAAAATTTAATGCTTCTAAAAAGCTTTCAACAAAACAAATTGAAACCTTAAAAAAAGCTTTTAATTTAACTCCTACTTCATTTGGATTACAGCCTATTAAATTAATTGTAATTGAAAATAAAAAATTGCAAGAAAAATTTGTAGAACACTGTTACTACCAGCGCCAAGTAGCTGATGCTTCACATTTGTTAGTTTTATGTATTGAAAACGACACATCAACAAAAGACATCAATAATTATTTCGATTTAGAGAAAGAAATAAGAAGTACTTCAGAAGAAGTTGTAGGAACTTTTCGAAAACAACTGATTAATATGTACCGAAATATGTCTATTGAAGAACGACAAAACTCGGCAAAACTGCAAGCGTATATTGCCCTGGGAAATTTAATGACCGTTTGTTCTATAGAAAAAATTGACAACTGTCCAATGGAAGGTTTTGTTCCAAATAAAATTGATGAACTTTTAGAATTAGAATCTCTAAATTTACAATCTGTATTGCTATTACCTGTTGGATACAGAGCAGAGGATGATATTATGAATGGACAAAAAAAAGTTAGAAAACCATTACAGGAAACTGTAATAGAAATTAAATAAAAACACCTAAATAATTAAAATAAATACTAGTATGAGTAACGAAATAAGAAATCTTGAACCCGTTGAGTTATGGAATAATTTTGCTGATTTAAATGCCGTACCAAGAGGATCAAAAAAAGAGGAAAAAGTAATTCAGTTCATGATTGATTTTGGCAACAATTTAAATCTTAAAACTGTTGTTGACCCTGTTGGAAATGTTATTATAAAAAAACCAGCAACTAAGGGTATGGAAAACCGTAAAACTGTGGTTATGCAATCACATTTAGATATGGTTCACCAAAAAAATTCAGATACCTCTTTTAACTTTGATACAGAAGGAATCAAAATGAAAATTGAAGGAGACTGGGTTAAAGCTGAAGGCACTACATTAGGTGCTGATAATGGGCTAGGAGTTGCTGCAATTATGAGTGTTTTGGCATCAAGTAAAATTAAACATCCAGCTATTGAAGCCTTATTTACTATTGATGAAGAAACTGGAATGACAGGCGCTTTGGGCTTACAAGCCGGATACTTAGATGGAGAAATATTATTAAATCTAGACACTGAAGAGGATGATGAAATTGATATTGGTTGTGCTGGAGGAATTGATATTACTGCAAAAAATAGTTACAACGAAGTAAATTCACCTTCAAATAGCACAGGAATTGCAATATCAATTTCAGGTTTAAGTGGAGGTCATTCAGGAATGGATATTGATAAAGGATTAGGAAATGCAAACAAAATAATGAATCGCATTATCTACGAAACTAACGATTTTATACGTATTTCTGAAATTAATGGTGGAGGCTTACGAAATGCTATTCCACGCGAAAGCTTTGCAAAAGTTACCGTGTATAATTCAAAAAGAAAAGTATTTGAGAAAACTTTTAAGAAAGTTGCTAAAGCAATAAAATCTGAGTTAAAAACAACTGAAACCAATTTAGATATTTCATTTGAAGAAATAAATTTGGTAGGTAAAGTTATGACAACTATTAGTCAAAATACGCTATTAAACGCTATTTATGCTGCACATAACGGCGTATATAGTATGAGTATGGATATGGAAAATTTGGTAGAAACCTCAAACAACATTGCCCGAGTATTGGTTAAGGAAGAAAAAATTGAAATTTCTTGCTTGACTCGTTCATCAGTTGAATCAGCAAAATTTGATTTGGCCAACTCTTTAAAAGCAACTTTTGAATTAGGCGGATATGCAGTTAAGCTCTCAGGTTCTTATCCTGGTTGGAAACCAAATATTAATTCTCCAATACTAGATGTAATGAGTAAAACCTATGAAGAAATGTTTCATAGTAAACCTGCCGTAGTAGCTTGTCACGCAGGTCTAGAGTGTGGCATTTTAGGAACCAATTACCCTGAAATGGATATGATCTCGTTCGGACCAACTATCCAGGGAGCCCATTCACCTGACGAAAAAGCCAACATTAAATCATCCCAGAAATTCTGGAAATTTTTACTGGTTATTTTGGAAAATATTCCAACAAAGTAGTAACAAAAATAATAAAAGAGGTTATATCTTACCTCTTTTATTATTTAGGGCTTTGTTAACAACATCTTCTTTTATAAATCATAAATAATTGTATTTTTACAACTTAAATAATTCGTTTCTATATTTATGGGTAAAATAATTGCAGTAGCAAATCAAAAAGGTGGGGTTGGTAAAACTACAACTACAGTGAACCTTGCAGCAGCTTTAGGTGTACTGGAAAAAAAAGTTTTACTTATTGATGCGGATCCACAAGCAAATGCATCATCAGGCTTGGGCATTATTGTAGAAGATGTTGAAGGAGGAACTTACCAATTATTAGAACACGCTATTTCAGCTCAAGAAGCTATCGTTAAAACAAATTCTCCAAATGTTTCATTAATTCCCGCCCACATAGATTTAGTTGCTATTGAAATTGAACTAGTTGATAAAGACAACCGCGAATACATGCTCAAAAAAGCACTTGAAGAAATAAAAAATGACTTCGATTACATTTTAATTGATTGTGCCCCATCTTTAGGTTTAATAACTTTAAACTCATTGGTTGCTGCAGATTCAGTAATTATTCCTATTCAGTGTGAATATTTTGCGTTAGAAGGTCTAGGAAAATTATTAAACACTATTAAAAGTATTCAAAAAATACACAATCCAAAACTAGATATTGAAGGATTATTACTCACCATGTACGACTCCCGTTTACGATTATCAAATCAGGTAGTTGAAGAAGTAAAAAAACATTTTCAAAATATGGTGTTTAAAACCATTATTCAGCGAAATGTTAGGCTTAGTGAAGCTCCGAGTTATGGAGAAAGTATAATTGCGTATGATGCAACAAGTCGTGGTGCGGTAAATTATATTAATTTAGCCAACGAAATACTAAAAAATAATAGTTAATATGGCAAAAGCGACCAAAAAACAGGCATTAGGAAGAGGTTTATCTGCTTTATTAAAAGAAACAACTACTGATATAAATTCGGCTAATGACCGAAATGCAGATAAAGTTGTTGGAAACATTGTTGAAATAGATGTTGATGCTATTGATGTAAACCCCTTTCAACCAAGAAGTTATTTTAATGAAGAAGCACTACGTGAATTAGCAAGTTCTATTAAAGAATTAGGAGTAATTCAACCAATTACTGTTCGAAAATTAGAAGGAAATAAATTTCAATTAGTATCAGGTGAACGTAGATTTAGAGCTTCAAAATTAATTGGAAATAAATCTATTCCAGCATATATTAGAATTGCAAACGATCAGGAAATGTTAGAAATGGCATTGGTCGAAAATATTCAGCGTAAAGATTTAGACCCCATTGAAGTAGCCCTTTCATACCAACGTTTAATTGATGAAATTGATCTAACACAAGAACAAATGAGTCAGCGAGTTGGAAAAAAACGCTCTACAATTACTAACTATTTGCGTTTGTTAAAATTAGATCCAATTATTCAAACTGGGATGCGTGATGGGTTTTTATCTATGGGACATGGACGAGCGTTGATAAATATTGAAAATTCAGAAGATCAGCTCAATATATATGAAAAAATTCTTAAGCAAAAATTATCTGTTCGCCAAACAGAACAATTAGTAAAATCTTTGAAAGAAGTAGATCCAACAGAAATTCCAAAACCTATAAAAAAACCAGAAATTCCAAAATTTGTAAATAAAGGTTTAAAAACAATTAGTGAATATTTTGGTCATAAAATTGATATTAAATTATCTGGAAATGATAAAGGAAAAATTATAATTCCTTTCCATTCTGAAGAGGATTTTAACAGAATTAAAAAACTACTTGAATAACATTGAAAAATAAATCATTCATATTTTTTCTATTATTTTTTACAATAAATATTTTTAATTGTTTTTCACAAAACACCGCAAAAATAAACGTGAAAGATTCTCTTTCTATTGCCAATGATTTTGATTTATTATCACCATCAAGAGCTGCATTTTATTCGGCTATTTTACCTGGTTTAGGACAAGCATATAATAAAAAGTATTGGAAAATTCCCATTGTATATGGCGCACTGGGAACTGGAGTTTTTTTTTACAAAAGAAATAATGATAATTATAACCGTGCACGAACTGCATTTAAATTAATGGGAGCCGGAAAACCTCATGAATTTGATGGAGTTGGTGATCATATTCTTTTATCAGAAAATGCCTTAATAAGAGCTCAAAAAGCATATAAAAAAGATAGAGACTTATCACTATTAGTTACTGTTGGACTGTATATTTTACAAATATTAGAAGCAAGTACAAATGCACATTTATTGCAACATAATGTTGATGATAATATTTCATTTGAACCAACTTTAATTAAGGATTTTAATTCAAATAAAAATATTGTTGGCGCATCGTTAAACTTTAGTTTTTAACATTTAAAGCATTCATGTGTAAAATTTTAGTCACTTTTGCTAATAACTATTTGAATAGTACATTTGACCAAATTATACCATAAAAAACAAACAGATGAAAATAGCACTTTTAGGATATGGGAAAATGGGTAAAACAATTGAAAAGATTGCTATACAACGTGGTCATGAAATTGTATTAAAAATAGATGAACATTCAAAAGAATATGATATTTCAGTTGCTGATATTGCAATTGATTTTAGTATTCCATCAGTGGCATATAACAATATTACAAATTGCTTAAAAAATAACGTCCCTGTTGTTAGTGGCACAACTGGATGGCTGGATAATTATAACAAAGCTATTCAAATTTGTAAAGATAATAAAGGTGCTTTTATTTATGCATCCAATTTTAGTTTAGGGGTAAATATCTTTTTTGAATTGAATGAACAATTGGCAAAAATGATGAAAAATTTGAGCCAATATAATATTTCAATGGAAGAAATTCATCATACTCAAAAATTAGATGCTCCAAGTGGCACAGCTATTACTCTTGCTGAAGGAATTATTAAACACACTTCAAAAAGGAATTGGTCACTTGATGTAACAAAAATCAATGATGAGATACCAATAGTAGCAAAAAGGATTCCTAATATACCGGGTACACATTCAATAGCTTATTCTTCAGAAGTGGATACTATTGATATTAAACATACAGCTCATAACAGACAAGGGTTTGCATTAGGTGCTGTAATCGCTTCAGAGTGGTTGGTTGATAAAAAAGGAGTATTTACAATGAAAGACGTTTTAGGTCTTTAATAAAACAATTGAATTATGACAATGACAGGTTGGTTACTATTTTTTTTAATTATACAAGTTATTCACTTTTTAGGAACTTGGAAATTATACTTAAAAGCTGATAGAAAAGCATGGGAGGCTTTGATTCCTATTTACAATGCAATTGTATTAATGAAAGTAATTAAACGGCCTACATGGTGGGTTATTTTACTTTTTATCCCAATTATAAATCTATTAATGTTTCCTGTAATTTGGGTGGAAACAGCAAAAAGTTTTGGTAAATATTCAACGGTTGATTCCTTTATCGCAGTTTTGTCGTTAGGTTTTTACAATTACTATTTGAATTACCTGACAAAAGCTGAATATGTTCAAGACAGAAGTTTAAAATCACGAACTGAATTAGGTGAATGGGTGAGCTCTATTGTATTTGCAATAGTTGCAGCAACATTGGTTCATACTTATTTTATGCAGCCATATACAATTCCAACTTCTTCCCTGGAAAAATCATTACTTATTGGTGATTTCCTATTTGTGAGTAAATTTCATTATGGAGCAAGAACTCCAATGACAACCGTTGCGGCACCTATGGTACATGATTCGTTACCTCTTACAAAATTAAAATCTTATTTAAAAAAACCTCAACTACCGTATTTTAGATTACCTGGAATTCAGAAAATTAAAAGAAATGAAATTGTAGTTTTTAGCTGGCCAGTTGATACCGTTCGCTTCTTTTTTGACAAATCAAACGTTCATATAGACAAACCAATTGATAAAAAGTCAAATTATGTAAAACGGTGCGTTGGTATTGCTGGTGATTCATTAGAAATTAGAGATGGATATATTTATATAAATGGTAAAAAAACCATTTTACCCGATAGAGCAAAGCCTCAATATTTTCATAAAGTGACTACCAATGGCCAATTGTCAAATGCTATTTTAAAGCGTTATAATGTTACTGAAGGTCATTTTCAGAATAATTTATATTATCTAAATTTAACCGATGAAAATGCTGGTAAACTAAAAAATAACCATTTAGTAAAAAAAATTACTAAAGAATTAACCCCTGCTGGCAATTATGATAAATCTGTTTTTCCGCACAACGAACAGTATCCTTGGTCTGTAGATAATTATGGACCAATATACATACCCGAAGAAGGTAAAACTATTGCATTAAATTCCAAATCTTTGCCTTTTTATAAAAGAATTATTGAAGTGTATGAAAACAATAATTTAACTGTTAACGGTGACGAAATTTTTATCAATGGAAAATTAGCAACATCCTATACTTTCAAACAAAATTATTATTGGATGATGGGTGATAATCGCCATAACTCTGAAGATGCAAGATATTGGGGGTATGTTCCTTTTGATCATGTTGTTGGAAAACCTGTATTTATTTGGATGAGCTGGGATAGTAATGGACAAGGTATTCAAAATAAAATAAGATGGGATCGTGTTTTTACAACAGTACATGGTGATGGAAAGCCCGTTTCTTATTTATATTACTTCCTAGGCGCTTTAGTAATTTGGTTTGGTTATAACAGCTATAGAAAAAGAAAAAAAGAAGAAAATTAATTAACACCAAAAAATGGTATTAATTCATCCAACATATTTTTCACCAATTATTCAATATGTTGCCATTGCAAAAAATAATAAGATTTTGTTTGAGGTTGAAGATAATTTTCAAAAACAAACTTATAGAAATCGTTGCTATATTTATTCTGCTAATGGTAAACAGTTATTGAATGTACCTATTCAGCATAGTAAAGGATTTAAACAAAAATCAAAAGATGTAAAAATTGATTATAAAGACAATTGGAACAAACAGCATTTAAAAACCTTAAAAACAGCATATAGTTCCTCTCCTTTTTTTGAATTTTATATTGATGATTTACTTCCTATTTTTGAAAACAAATTTGAATTCTTAATTGATTTAAATATTGCTTCTCACCATTTTATTATGGATGCACTGCAATTAGAAATACCGTACTGTTTCACTGAAATATTTCAACAAAAAAAAACTACAAACGATTATAGAAATCTAGTAATTGCAAAAGGTAATACTCAATTGAATTTTGACAGATATATACAGGTTTTTGAGCAAAATTTTGGGTTTATTTCTAATTTAAGTATATTAGATTTAATTTTTATGGAAGGTCCAAATGCTTTAAACTATCTAGAGAATCAACAACTTCAGTTCTAATAATGGAAATTATTCGTTTTGTAATACATTACGGCATGCACTATTTAATTCCAGGCTTAATTGCATTTATTTTCTTTAAAAAAAACTGGAAAATGGTTTGGTTAATCTTTACGCTTACAATGCTAGTAGATTTAGATCATTTATTAGCAACTCCTCTTTTTGATGCAAACAGATGTAGCATTAATTTTCATCCGCTTCACTCGTTTTATGCAATTATTATTTATGTAATATTTCTTTTCCCTATAAAAACCAGAATTATAGCCATTGGCTTATTATTTCATATGTTCACTGATTTTATAGATTGTTTATTACATTAAATAAAAAAAGCCCTCATAAAATTGAGAGCTTCTAATACTGTGGTAATAAAAACTATCTAATCAGTTTTTTATATTTTATTCGTTTTGGCATTAAATCACCACCTAAACGTTTTTTCTTATTTTCTTCATAATCTGAAAAAGAACCTTCAAAGAAATATACTTGGCTATCTCCTTCAAAAGCTAAAATATGTGTACAAATACGATCTAAAAACCAACGGTCGTGACTAATTACCACTGCACAACCTGCAAAGTTTTCCAGACCTTCTTCTAATGCACGTAACGTATTTACATCTAAATCGTTTGTTGGTTCATCTAATAAAAGCACATTCCCTTCTTCACGCAATGTCATTGCTAAATGCAAACGGTTACGTTCACCTCCCGATAACATGTTTACTTTTTTATTTTGCTCACTTCCTGAGAAATTAAAACGACTCAGATAAGCTCTTGAATTAACTTGTTTGCCTCCCATTAGAATTAATTCTTGCTCATCTGAAAAGTTTTGCCAAATTGTTTTTTCAGGATCTATGTTTGAATGACTTTGATCTACATAAGCAATTTTAGCTGTTTCACCAACTTTAAACTCTCCGTTATCAGGTGTTTCTTCACCCATAATCATTCTAAAAATAGTTGTTTTACCAGCTCCGTTTGGACCAATGATTCCAACTATACCAGCTTGAGGCAATTTAAATTCTAAATTTTCATATAACAATTTATCTCCATATGCTTTTGATACACCCATTGCATCTATTACATTGGTTCCTAATCGTGGACCGTTTGGAATATAAATTTCTAATTTTTCATCTAACTGTTTCTGGTCTTGACTCATCAATTTATCATAGTTTGATAAACGTGCTTTTGATTTTGCATGTCTTCCCTTAGGCGCCATTTTCACCCATTCCAACTCACGTTCCAACGTTTTTTGACGTTTTGAAGCTTGTTTAGATTCTTGGGCCAAGCGTTTAGATTTTTGATCTAACCATGATGAATAATTTCCTTTCCAAGGAATACCTTCTCCTCTATCCAATTCCAAAATCCAACCTGCTACATTATCTAAGAAATAACGATCGTGTGTAACAGCAATTACGGTTCCTTTATATTGTTGTAAATGATGCTCTAACCAATGAACAGATTCAGCATCTAAATGGTTCGTTGGCTCATCTAATAATAATACATCTGGTTCTTGTAATAATAATCTACACAAAGCCACTCTTCTTCGCTCACCTCCAGATAAATTCTTAATTGGTGTATCACCTTCCGGAGTTCTTAATGCATCCATTGCAATTTCAAGCTTAGTATCAATTTCCCAAGCATTTGAAGCATCTATTTTATCCTGAAGTTCGGCTTGTTGAGCCATTAACTTATCCATTTTATCAGCATCAGAATACACTTCTTCCAAACCAAACATATCGTTGATTTTATTGTATTCATCTAAAATAGCTATGGTTTCAGCCACACCTTCTTTTACAATATCAATTACAGTTTTATCTTCATCTAACTTTGGCTCTTGAGATAAATAACCAACAGAATAGCCAGGAGCAAAAACAACATCTCCCTGATAATTTTTTTCAAGTCCAGCAATAATCTTCAGCAATGTAGATTTTCCTGATCCGTTCAATCCTAAAATACCAATTTTAGCACCATAAAAAAAACTTAAATAAATATTTTTTAAAACAGGTTTATTAGCATTTTGATAGGTTTTACTGACACCTGACATTGAAAAAATAACCTTTTTATCGTCGCTCATATTTTTTTGTTTAAAAGTTGAAAGATTAAAAGCCAAAACTCTTAGACCCAATTCTTAATTTGTAATTCAAATTTTTAATTTACTACACTCTACCTTTTAAGGCATTAAATACCCATGCTATGCAGAAAAAACCTATTCCTACTGTTGCGAATCCCCAACCAGCTACCTCTTTATATCTAACCGCTCCTAAGCCTATTAAAATACACCCCATTGCTAACATTAAAAAAGTTGCCCAACTCAATACCGTATTTTTATTCATTTCTTAAGATTTATTAATTAATTATTTTTCAGGAAATTATTTTGTGGATTGCAAATATCGTAAATTAAAAGTTAATACCACAAAAAACGCTCTCATTAAGAGGGCGGTTTACATTCAGATTATAAGAGAGATTAAAATTTCATTGGAACTTCAATAAATAATATCTGACTATTTTTTACTGAAGAGATCTTAAAAGATTTGGTTTGTTCAATTCCAACAGCATCTTTTGTATTCAGTTTTTGATTATTAATAATAACTTCTCCTTGAATATTCATTACAAAAACGCCGTGATTATTTGATGATATCTCATATTCAAATTCATTATTCTCATCCATATCTAATCTTGAAATTTTTGCGTCTTGATGAATCGTTAACGTTCCATCATCAGGATTAGATTTGGATGTGACTAATTTTTGAAGTTTATTTTTTCTTTCTGAAGATTTAAATACTTTTTGATTATACTTTGGCTCTACATTATGCTCATCTGGAAGAATCCAAATTTGAAATAAATTTACTTTCTCTGACTGAGAATTATTCATTTCTGAATGTTGAATTCCTGAACCAGCCGACATTACCTGAACTTCACCTGTTTCTATTGGAATCCATTCATTACTCATTGAATCTCTGTGCTTTAACGCTCCTTTTAAAGGAATGGAAATAATTTCCATATTATCATGCGGATGCTTTCCAAAACCCATTCCAGCACTAATTATATCATCATTAAGCACACGTAATGCTCCAAAATTTATAGCTAAAGGATTGTAATAATTAGCAAAACTAAATGAATAATTAGCCTTTAGCCAACCGTAGTTTGCAATTCCTCTTTCACTGGCTTTGAATATTTTAGTTTTCATTTTATCCTTAATTTATCTAACATCTTATTCAAAGTTTTGGCCTCTTGTTCTGAAATATTATTTAAATAAATGTTAAAATCATCTATTTTAATTTTTTCTAACAAAACCAATCCTCTTTCATTTATTTTTACATAAACTACTCTCCTGTCATTTTCGCATCGCACACGTTCAATTAATCCTTTATCACACAATTTATCCATTAAGCGTGTGGAATTTGGTGATCTCTGAACCATTCTATCTTTTACAGTTTTAACTGTAATTGCTGCTTGTGCACCTCTTAAAATTCGAAGAATATTATATTGCTGTTCTGAAATATTAAAAGGTTTTAACATTGTATTTCCAATATTGTCGAAATAATTAGCAGTAAATTTTATGTTTAGCAATGCCTTTATTCGTTCATTTGGAAATTTAGAATTAATTTCATTAGAAAATTCCGCCATCATTAAATAGTTTTTTGAAATTCTTGTACGAGCTTTAATAGCTTCAATTTTAATTCTTTATTGACAATATCTCCATCTTTAAAATTTTCGAAAAAAGAAGGAAAAGCCATCTTCCCAATAATATTCCCACCCATGTAAGGAAACCTTTGAGATGCGATTTCTAACACAGATTGCCCACCGCGATCGCCTGGTGAAGTTGCCAATAATAACATTGGTTTATCTCTCCATACCATACCTTCAACTCTAGACAACCAATCAAACACATTTTTAAAAGCCACAGAATATGTTCCGTTATGTTCTGCTAATGAAATTATAAATCCATCTGCTTTATTAAAAAGCTCATTCAAATCTGTAGTAGCCCTCGAATATCCATTTTCGACCTCAATATCAACCGAAAAAAGAGGCATTTCGTAATCGTTTAAATCAACCTTTTTTAATTCAACATTTTTTAATAAATCTCCAGAATACTCTGCAAGAATTTTATTAATTGATTTTCTACTAGTACTTGCGCCTATTGTAATTATTTTTTTATTTATTTTTATTTTTTTAGTTTTAATTCTTAACAAATATATGTAATT
>ERZ1046740.2541-NODE-2541-length-11699-cov-4.556853_pt1 | contig 11699 bp, 14 predicted proteins | sample MGYA00383093_ERZ1046740 | MGnify/ENA primary metagenome ERZ1046740 (study PRJEB29581, sample SAMEA5548363) | metagenome | biome: marine; feature: coastal; material: water | depth 25 m | study: Short-term variability in the microbial, nano- and picoplankton...
CAAAATATCAAACTGCTGATGAAAGGAGGCGTGAAAATAACAAAAAAGTATTTAACCAAACCTTAAAGGAGATTGACAATGTACACAACGCAAGAGGAAATGAAGAGCCAAACCTTGGTAGAGAAGCAGAAGAATATAATGGTATCATTGGCGAGCTTCGCCGAGAATTACCGTAAGGAAACTTCACAAGAACTTATACAGATTTGGTTTGAAAGTTTATCGCATCTTAGCGTGAAACAAATCGCAAAAGGTACAAAGAAATGCTTGCGTGAGTTGGAATTTTTCCCGACTGTTGCGCAGTTCTTGGAAAAAGCTATGGAGCATGAAAAAGAGTCCGACCGATGGCAAGAAATTGATCCTAGTCAATTACAATTGGAACATAAAAGGCAACCAGTCCCGATGCCAGAGGAATATCGGGATCTGTTCAGAGACTTTGTTAAAAGTAAAACTTTGTAAAATTGGACTTGACTTCCTACTTTTGTCTATCGTAGGATTGCGACTATTCTATTAATTTTAAAAAACCAAAGAGGTGCTATGGAAATTGTACCACGCAACGTGGACGAATTAATCTTTGCAGAATATAATCCCCGACAACTGACTGCCGAACAGCATAAGACTTTAACCGATAGCGTAAAAAGGTTTGGTTTGGTAGACCCTATTTTAGTAAATGTAAATTCCGAAAGAAAGGATGTTATTGTGGGAGGTCATCAGAGAGTGACAGTCGCAAAGCAACTTGGCTTTAAAGAAGTTCCAACAGTAGAATTAGATTTAACTCCCGAAAAAGAGCGTGAGCTCAACATTCGCCTAAATAGAAATACTGGTGAGTGGGATTGGGATGCTTTAGCAAATCATTTTGAAATGGAAGACCTTCACGAATGGGGGTTTACAGATAACCAATTAACAGGCTTTGCGACAATTGATTATTCAGTTCTGGATGACGATGATGTAGACCTAGATGCGTTTAAAGAAGGCACAAGGAAAGCAATACAAATTGAGTTTAAATTAGAAGATTATGAAGAGGCAACAACCTTAGTCAATGGTTTAAGGGGAAAGGGAGAATATGTTGGTGGTATTATCCTAGGTTGTTTGAGAAGGGAACTTGGGGTTTGAAACTATGGTTATCCCAGTATTAATTCCAACAAAGGGAAGGATAAATACGAGTGCTTATAAATTGTTTGATACGGAACATTTTAAAGTTTATCATTTTATTGAGCCAAATGAGATAGAACAATATCAAGTTCCAAATAAGATCGATATTGGTTCTAATGATATGGGGATTTCTTATGTTAGAAATTATATGCTGGAATGGGCAAAGAGCAATGATAAAGAATGGGTTATATTTTGTGATGATGACATTAAAAGTTTTGGAAAGGCAGTCAACAAAAAAACTGTAACAGGGACATCTCTTATTTGGATGGATATTTATAATAAGGTCAAAAATTTGCCTTTTGAAATTGCTGGAATAAATTATGTGCAATTTGCATGGTCAGAAACAAAAGATTACTTTATAAATAAAAGGTTGGTTGAAGTCTGTATCCTTGTCAATGTAAAAAAGATTACATGGAAATACAGGAAAGAATTTGATACGAAAGAAGATAGAGATTTTGCGCTTCAGACAATAAAAAATGGATATGGCATAATAAAATTTAATAAGTATTTCCTCTCAGTACCAACCATTGGGAGCAACGTCGGAGGTTTGCAAGAAGCATATATAGAAAAAAGGGACGAGCATACAGCGAAACTTTTGGCAAGAGAGTGGCTTCCGTTTGTAAAAATTGTTAAGAAAGGAAAAAGAATTGATGGTAAAATAGATGTTGCAGGAGTGGCAAATTACTACCACAAGGTTGTGAAATAATGATAAAAGCAGAATTAAATGACTTGTATAGAGAAGTAAAAGTTAGGACAGGTAAAAGGTGTGAGGAAAAAGAACCAAATGTATTAGAAGATACTTTGTTTTTAGAGGATGGAGAACCTTGCGGATTCTATCTCAGCAAAGTAACTGGTAGATTAAGCGAATTATTGAAGGTGGCGAATAATGAATTTCTGAGCGATAATGTACCGAAAGGAAAGTTGAGACGGAGTGACACTATCAATAAATATTTCCATTTGAAAAATACGAGAGAACCTACCACTCACGGCGAAAATACTCGACTCGCTGACAAGCTGGGAGTTATTCAGATGAGCACCATTTTAGGAAGCGTACCACCTAAAGCTCATATGAGGCGACCATATCCTGTAATATCAAGTGTTCACCAAAGTGAGAAAGCGCAAACTTTTGTTAAAGCGATGGTGATGTTAGCAAGAGAATCGGAAGCTGTAGTTGAAAAGTATTTGCCAAAAGTTTATAAAAGGCAACTGGAAGTTGTTCAAGAAAACGTCCCTAAGAAATGGCAGTTCAGCCCCATGTTCACTAGCTCAATTTCAAATTATAATATATCTGCCCCATACCATGTTGATACTGGTAATTTAAAAGGGACAGTAAATTGCATTTTTACGAAAAGGTTTGATTCAACAGGTGGTTGCCTGAATGTGCCGGAATATGGAGTTACGTTTGAGCAAGCAGATATGTCGATGATTTGTTATCCTGCATGGAAGAATGTTCATGGCGTTACGCCTATTCATGTTCAATCTGAAAAAGGGTACAGGAACAGTCTTATATTTTATCCGCTAAAGGGATTTAATGATTACTGATAAAACAGCAGATAAACAGTACGATCATTTAAAAGAACACCAGTTCAAAAAAGGGCAGTCAGGAAACCCTAATGGCCGTCCTAAAGGCAAGACATCTATCCCCGATATGTTGTTAAGAATTGGAGCTGAAGATGGCACAAAAGATGGTCAGTATTCTAAGCTGGAAGTGGTTTTGCGGAGAGTCTTTGAGTTTGCTTTGGAAGGTAAATCATGGGCAGTTGAATTTATAGCTGAAAGAACTGAAGGCAAAGTCCGTCAAGAGCTACAAGTTGGCATGATGCCAGAAGTTATCTTTACTCCGATTGATGAAGTTAGCGAGGAAGAATGGAACACCAAGATAATAGAGAGTACTCAAGAGCAGTTGCCTGCGCCTGAGGAGGTGAATTGATCATTCGTAGCCAAAAGGGTGCCCAATCTGATTTGCTTGCCTGTCCCGCTTCTGAGATCTTTTATGGTGGTGCGAGAGGTGGGGGGAAAAGTCACGGCATATTACTAGATTTCGCCAAACACGCATTTAAGCATGGCGGTAATGTTGTTGGTGCATTATTCAGACGGACGTATCCCGAGTTAGAGGATTTACAACAGAAAGCTCAACGCATATATCCTTTTCTTGGTGCAACTTATAAAGCTGGGTCAAAGACTTGGGCATTCCCTTCGGGTGCGATTCTCAGGATGAGGTACTTGCAGAATGACGATCAAGTAAATAATTACATAGGACACGAATACACATGGCTTGGTTTTGACCAGTTAGATAGTTGGTCAAAGCAAACGACAATTGATAAACTCAAAGCGAATTTAAGAAATCCTCATGGAATCCCTTCACGTATGGTGTCAACAGGGAATCCGGGAGGTGTGGGGCATAATTGGATAAAAGCAAGATACATTGACCCTGCACCTCCGAGGACATTGATAAAGGAAAATGGGTCAGGTTCAAGGTGTTTTATCCCTGCGACTGTTTACGATAATGAGATATTACTAAAGTCTGATCCCGAATATATCAATCGGTTAAAGGATTCGGGTGCGGAGTGGTTGGTAAAGGCATGGCTTTATGGCGATTGGGATATAGTCGCAGGAGGTATGTTTGACGATATTTGGAGAAGGGATACACACATCATAGAACCCTTCGATATTCCCAGAACATGGAGAGTCGACCGATCATTTGATTGGGGGAGTTCCGCACCCTTTAGTGTTCAATGGTGGGCAGAGTCAGATGGAACACCAGCACCTAATGGGAAAGTGTACCCGAGAGGAACTTTGTTTCATATTGCAGAATGGTATGGCTTCAACGGAAATCCGAATGAAGGAATAAAGATGTTGGCAAGTGAAATAGCAAGAGGTATACTGGAAACCGAAAGAGGTATGGGCAGGAGAGTACATCCTGCTGGTGCCGATCCTTCTATCTTTGCGACCAGTAATGGTACGAGTATAGCCGATGAGATGGCACGTGTAGGTGTGCGTTGGGAACGTGCAGATAATACTCGTAAAGCAGGGTGGGAGAAATTGCGGAGATTATTAAAGGCTTCGCATAACGAACGTATGGAAGAAGCTGGATTATTTGTGTTTAGCACCTGTCGGCAATTCATACGGACAATGCCAAGTTTACCGAGGGATCCTCGAGACATGGAAGATTTAGACACCACCGCTGAAGATCACATCGCAGATGCTTGTCGATACAGGATAATGCGTGTCACTTCTAGGGTACAAACTCAACGCATAAGGAGCTTATAGTTATGATAGATATTAATAGTCAGCATCCAGAACACATGATAAGATTGACCGAATGGGATATGTGCAAAGACTGCTATATTGGTGAAGGAGCAATCAAGGGTAAAAGGGATATTTATTTGCCGAAACTTGAAAGGCATGATGATACTGCTGATGGGAAAGCAAGGTATAATGACTACCTTAGCCGAGCAACCTTTTTCGGTGTGGTTTCAACTGTGATCACAGGGCGAGTTGGTCAGGTTATGAGGATTCCGTTACAACACAATTTTACGCCAGTAATGGAAGAATGGTCAAAGACTATAATGAGAGATAAATCCAGCATTACTGAAATGACAAAACGTGTTCTTACAGAAGTGCTCACAACTGGCAGGGTGGGCTTGCTTTTAGATAGACCCATTGATGGAGGCGATCCCTATCTCGCATTGTACAAAGCGCAAGACATAACTAATTGGGACACTATAGATGATCGGTTAGTAAGAGTTGTTCTGAAAGAAAATGTTATTCGGAAAGTGCAGAAACCTTCAGGCAAGACAGTTCAAGTAATTGAGCCAAGATACAGGGAGCATAGGTTGAACGATTTCGGCTGGTACGAAGTTGGCGTTTGGACAAATAACGGAGAAGGTAAGTATATCCAAACTGAATTAATTGAACCAACAAACGCAGGGCAAAAGTTGGATGAAATCCCTTTTCAATTTATAAATTCTGATTCAACTTCTCAAGACACCTCAAAGCCACCGCTACTTGATTTGGCACAATTGAATATATCGCATTATCGTAACTCTGCAGATTATGAGCAATTACTACATAGAGTTGGAGTTGCCGCAACATTTTATTCAGCAGGAGTAACCGAGGATGAAGCTAACGATCCAAGCAATTTGGCAGTAGGTGCAGATGTGCGTTGGTTTTCAAGTAACCCAAGTGCTAAGTTTGGTATACTTGAGTTTTCGGGAGCAAGTGCTTCTGCTATGGAAAAAGCAATGCTTGAGAAAACGCAAATGATGGCAACCATCGGTGGGCAATTAGTTCAACGCCATCGCAAACAAGTGGAAACCGCAGAGACAGCAAGACTCCGTTCCGCAAGTGAAAATTCAGTTCTTGACACCATTGTTACAACAGTAGAGATTGGCTTAAATTCAATTATTAGCAAGACAGCAGAATGGATGAGTCAAGCGAGTGATGTTGGGATAAGACTAAATCGGGATTACCTTGATGACCGCTGGAGTCCAGAAGAATTGAAAGCAGTCAACGAAGCCGACCTTATGGGATTAATTTCAAAAGAAACCGCATTTCATATGAGGCAGAAAATGGAAGTTTATCCAGAAAATATGTCGTTTGAAGGCGAGCAACAATTAATCTCAAACAGAGCAATTGAATGAGTGTAATAAGTCGGCTTGAAGATGGCGTGTATGATCACGCTATTGACCTGACACGATTTGAAGAAGGAGTAAAAAGGCGAGCAATCGGTTTCCTCAAGGAAATGACTGATGACATAAATCAACTTTTAGCTGATAGCCCAACACTCTTTCAAGAACAGAGATTGACTGCGTTGTTAACTCAAGTTGAGAACACAATAGGAAATGCGCATAAACTTGCTAAAACTGATATGCGTAATCAGCTTCTTGACTTTGCTCCAATTGAAGAAAAGGCAACAACTAAGATCATGAACGATTCGCTTAAGGCAAATTTGTTTTCCCCAGCCATGACTCAAGGCCAATTGGTTGCAATAGTTGATGATTCACTCATTCGTGGCGCATTGGCATCTGATTGGTGGGACAGGCTAGAATCAAATACCAAGAATAAAATAGTAAAAGGTATTCAACTGGGAATTTCTGAAGGTGAAACACTGGGTCAAATCAAAACACGTTTGTTGGGTAAAACCACTGGCGAATTTGAGACTTATGAAACTGGTGGCAAAACTAAACGAAGGATGAAAAGAGTCGGTGGCTGGATTCAAACTTCAAACCGAGAAGCCGAAGCACTTATACGGACTTCCGTTCATAGCGTAGCTTCAAATGTGCGAGATAAAACGTATCTCAATAATCTTGATGTCATTGATGAAGTTGAGAGCATTGCGACTCTGGATGGCAGGACAACTCCTTTGTGTGCTTCGTATGATGGGTTAAGGTGGACGGCAGATGGTCATAAACCAGTAGGTGGTCACGGTAAGACATACTTGCCAACACCGAGACATTGGAATTGTCGATCAACTCACGTCCCTGTTATTGGTATGCTTGAGGAGTTGGAAAACATGGCAAAAAACAAAGGTATAAAAATACCACCAGCAACAAGGGCATCAGTTCAAGGTAAAGTGCCAGCCCTAACCAAGATGGATGATTGGTTGCTCCTTCAACCCAAAGTTACCCAGAACAAGTTGTTAGGAGGCGTGGCTAAAGGGGATTTGTATCGTAAAGGTTTAGGGGAGTTCAAAGTAAAAGATTTTACTGGGAGACGTGGAGACCCTTTAAACATTGAAGATTTACGAAAGAAGTTTAACATAGTCAAGGATGCACCAGAACCAATTACTAAAGCAGTTGGTGAAAAGATCAGCCCATTCGGAAGGCATAAAGGGACATTTAATCCGGAACTGGCAAAACAAGGGCAGAAATGGCGAGACAGTTTAACTGACGATCAAGCGGAAGCTATACATGACAATTTTACTGGTGAAGATTATGTGAAAATGCGTGCGGTTATGAGAGGAGGAGGGGCTTGGGAAGACCAGAAAAACACTTTAGACCCACGTGAATTACGAATTGATATGAGTAGTAAAATTAAGCTTTATGATAGTGAGGAAGACTTCAACTATTGGGTTGATAAGGTAGATGCGTTTAGGGACGGAATTAAAACTGCACCTGAGTTTGAAGGTGTTGTTTATCGTGGAGCAAGAGTTAATGCAGTTGGATTCCAGAGGAAGATCGGGAAATTAGTGAAAGAAGGGGGAATGAATATGCCTGCCGATTCTAGTGCAACATGGGATTTTGATACTGCTCGTTCATTTATGAGAACGACGTCTGGATCCGAGAAAAGGGAGGAATTTCCTATTCTATATTGGTATAAGCAAAGGACAGGTAAATCTATTGAGGAAAGCTCGTCACATTCAAGTGAACATGAGGTGATAATTAGGCAACAAACAAGGTTTGATCTTGTTAAAGTTCATTGGGATAAGAAGGATTGGAGTAGCGATGAACAAAAGAAATTCAAAGATTTTGCTGAGTATGGAGGTGGTATTTCAAAGAAAGACCTAGATCAGTTGGTAATAATCGAACTAGAGGAGATATAAAAAATGGCAGAAGCAAATAGACTTGACAGGTATATGGATGATGACGATGATTTTTTAGACGAAGCGATTGCTCTTGGTAAAACAGAATCAAGGTGTGAGTTATGTATTCATTATTTAGGTAATGACGTGTTGACGTACGGAGAAAGGGTTTGTTTAGCGTATCAGAAAGGTAAGACAATTCCAGACCGTATCTGGGATGACGGAACTGGGAATTATCATGAAAAAGTTCAGTCAGATCAAATAGGTAAATTTTTGTTCCAAAAAAGATAAATTGAAAGGAAATAAAATGGCATTAAAAGCAATAATAGACAATAAAGAAGAAATACCAGAAGGTTTGAGTGATTATTATGAGGAAAGTGAAGGTGGCAAGTATATCTTAAAAGTTGAAGGTATGTCAGAGAAATCTAAACTAGACGAATTTAGGAACTCAAACATCGATCTAAGGAAAAAACTTGAGGATGTGAGTGCAGTTGCCGATTCGTTCAATGGGATTGATCCTGTAGTTGCTAGGGATGCTTTAGAGAAGATGAAAGCAGTAGAGAATCAAGAACTCATGGCGAAGGGTAAGTTTGATGAGTTGCTTGCTAAAAAAGAATCGGAATATGGTGGCAAAATAGAAGCACTTACAAAGCACGCAACCGAGCAGGAAAATAGTGCTAAAAAATATAAAGATGAACTTGAAACGTATAGGGTAACTTCTGCTATTCAATCAGCAGTCAATGAAGCAGGTACTCCGCAATCTTCTGCGGTTGCTGACATCTTGGCGAGAGCAAAAACCAGTTGGCAGATTGATGATAAGGGGGAACTTTTTTGCATTGACAATTTAGGAAAGGCTCGCTATTCTGAAAATGGTACTCAATATATGAGTCCTCACGAATGGAGTAAGGAGTTAATAGCTAATGCTCCTCACTTATTTGTTCCCTCTAACGGAAGCGGTGCTAACGGAAGTGGGGAATTGTCTGGCAATGCAGTAGGGCAGAATCCTTGGGATAAAGAAAGTATGAATTTGACAAAACAGGGGCAAATATTAAAGGATAACCCGACTCTTGCTAAACAACTGGCTGGGGAAGCTGGCATAGAATTGAATATCTAACCGAGTTCAAATATCCCAGAGGTAAGTTCTAGGAGGATTTACCTCGCACGAAACCAATCAAATGCAATCTGCCTAACACGGAGTGTTGGTTAAGATAAAGTTGCGGTGCAACGAGCTACTTTTTAACTTGTTGCATAGGAGAAATTATTATGGCCGCAACAGCTATATCAAATATCGTAGTACCTAAAATCTTCAGCCCATATGTGGTTGAAAGAAGTGCTACATTATCAAATATCCTCAACTCTGGAATTGCCCAGAGAAGTCCTGTCTTTGATGAAATGGCAGGAGAAAAAGGTAAGCTCTTTGAGATGCCTTACTTCAATGATCTATCTGGTGCAGATGAAGTTCTCGCAGATGGAACCGCATTAACAATCAACAACATTACAGCAGAACAAGAAACCGCAGTTAAGTTCATGCGTGGTAAAGCATGGGGTGCTACGGACTTGGCTTCCGCTGTTGCTGGTGAAGATATCATGGCATCAATTGGTGACATGGTGGCTGGTTATTGGGCTAGGTCAGTTCAAACAACCTTAATGAACATAGTAGATGCAATGTTCGTTGATAATACTGGTGAGTTGTTTTCTACTCATGTTAATGACCAAGCTGCGACTGACATCACAAGTTCAATGGTAGTTGATACGATGCAATTACTTGGTGATAACGCAAGCTCTCTCACGACAATGATTGTTCACTCTGCAGTTTATGCTAAGTTGCAAAAGGACAGTCTGATTACGTTTGTCCGTGATGCTGATAATAACATCATGTTCTCAACATACTTAGGCAAGAGACTGATTGTAGACGATAGTTGTACTACTTCTGGCTCTGGTGCTACTACTGAATATCGCAGTTATTTATTCGGTGATGGTGCATTTGCTTATGGTGTTGGTAGTATCGACAATGCAACTGAAGTTGACCGTGATACCTTGAAAGGTGAGGACATACTGATTAATCGTCAGCATTATATCCTTCACCCTCGTGGGTTGAAATTCGTTGGTGCCGTTGCTGGTGCTTCTCCGACTAACGCAGAAGTTGCGGCAGGTGCAGATTGGACTCAAGTATGGGAAGATCAAAACATTAAAATGGTCTGCCTAATCGCAGGAGTCTAAACCATAATTTAGATAAGGGCATTGTAAGTAGATCCTAACAATTCAAATTGAAAAGAGGATTTCAACTGATGCCCTTATCGTTCAACTTTAGAAAGGGGTATTTATGAGTAGAGCAAGTTTTACAGATCCGGCTCCTGAGCCGAAAGCTGATAAAAAGAAAAGTGACTCCAAATCTTCTTCCAAGAAATCTGAAAAAGCGGAGGAATAGATGGCGTTGGTTACGACCTTATCGGGGACAACCAGCGACAGCTATGCCACATTAGCCGAAGCCGATTCACTCCTTGCGGATCGGCAGTGGTTTAGCGCAACTTGGGATGCGTTCTCCGATGCAGTAAAAGAAAAGTGGTTAAGAGAGGCTACTAGATCATTAGATCGTTTGCATCAATGGAGGGGAGATAAGACTGACGAAGATCAAAGGTTAGCTTTCCCTCGCAATATTGGTGAGGCCACTAAATATCCTTCCGATGAAATGCACAGAAATGTTAAAGAGGCTCAAATAGAGCTTGCCGTGCTTCTTCAAGCAAAACAGGATTCCACAACTGGTGATATAGAGTTTCGAACCGAGACTGCCGTTGGCGCATTATCTGGAACTGTCTCTGTGAATTATATGAACAGATCGGATTCTGGCGGATTACAAAGAACTCAAGGTAGTAATATAGCTTCGGTTAATGCTTTGATGAGACCTTGGATTAGTTCTCCATTTCTCAAGAGGTAGATAATGGGATTAAATACTGTTGCCTCAAATCTGATCTCAAAAACTTTCTCAAATACTTTGGTTAGTGGCTTAACTCTTTCAAGGAGTGCTACTTGGGTTAAAAGAACAGCAGGGACTTACACACCATTAACTGGAGTAGTAGCTTCCCAAACTGAAACGAACGTAACAATAAAGGCTATAGAACAAGAATACAGCACAAGTGAGATTTTAGCTTCAGGTGGTGCAATCTCAAACATGGATCGTAGAATATATGTTAAGCCTGTTACTGGTGTTGATGTTGAAGATGCGGTTGGTGATTCAATCACGATAGGTAGCAGGACTCAGCGCATTATGTCTGTTAGCTTGATTGTACTTGGAACTGATGAACTGATTTGGTCTTGCCAATGCAGATGAGTATAACGATGAAGGGAGATGTCAACCGGAAAGACTTGGATAAGGTATTTCGGGCGATAACTCTTGGGCTTTATAAAGATATAATAAGGGACACTCCTGTTGATACAGGTCGTGCAAGAGGAAACTGGCAACTGGCAATCGGTTCTGCTCCAACTGGTGAAGTCTCAAGATTAGAAACAGGTCAGGGTTCAAATCAAATGAGACAAGCAGAATCCAAAACCAAAAGACCGCTCGCTGGAAGGTCAGTCTTTATTGCTAACAATTTACCTTATATTGTGGCTCTTGAAAAAGGGCATAGCAAACAAAGCGATGGATTTGTGCAAAATGCTCTAAATAGGGCAGAAGCAATGATTCTCGGGTTAGATTGAGTTCAAATCGTTCTCAGATTGCCCTGTAAAGAAAAGAACAACTCGCATAGGTATCATTAGGTAAGTAAAATGGCAACACCTACTCAGGCTCTCGCTAAACACTTTTCGGATAATTGGTCGCATACTTCAATTAGCTGGGCAAATTTTAATGCGTTTTATGATGCTGGGAAAACTCGCACAGGATTTACGAACAACGATATCTGGGTGGAACCTAAAATTGACTTACTTGAAAGTGAAGGTCAAATAGGTAACCCAACTGCATTTGCAAAGAATGTTGAGTTGTATTTGTTGACAGTAGATATTGTCGGCAAAAGAGATTCAGGAACAAGCA
>ERZ1046740.2544-NODE-2544-length-11691-cov-6.701702_pt1 | contig 11691 bp, 10 predicted proteins | sample MGYA00383093_ERZ1046740 | MGnify/ENA primary metagenome ERZ1046740 (study PRJEB29581, sample SAMEA5548363) | metagenome | biome: marine; feature: coastal; material: water | depth 25 m | study: Short-term variability in the microbial, nano- and picoplankton...
TTTGTCTTCATTACACTGTTTTTTTGTGTAACGCTATTTCAGGACGAGACATTTAAATAATATAAAAAAACTCAAAGTATGTGCTTTGAGTTTTTTTTATTCACTATTTTTAAAGAAAAATATGTCAAATGAAATTATATAAGTATTTATTAATAGTTCTTTCACTATCAATATTTGGTTTAAGCTGCTCAAATGAGGACTCTAATTCAAACCCTACACCTCTTAACGAAGTTAAAGAAGTAACCATTTTTCATATAAATGATCAACATGGAAGAATAGAAAATTTTGCTAAAATAAAACACATTGTTGACGAAGAAAAAAAACGCACCAACGTATTTATTGTTTGTGCTGGCGATATATTTTCAGGCAATCCGGTAGTAGATAATCATAATGAAAAAGGATTTCCAATGATTGATTTAATGAATAAGGTTGGATTTGATATTGCAACTATTGGTAATCACGAATTTGATTATGGCGAAGTAATTTTGAAAGATCGACTTGAACAATCTGAATTTGAATGGGTGTGTGCAAATGTAAATATGAATACTACTGGTATTCCTGAGCCAAGTGAATATATAACATTAACTAAAAACAATGTAAGTATTACTTTTTTAGGTTTAGTTGAAACAAATGGCAAAGAAAATGATATTATACCTTCAACGCATCCCTGGAGAGTACAAAACATAACTTTTAAAGAATATTCAACCGTAATAAACAATTTTTCAACTATTAAAAGTAGTGAAAATTCTGACGTATATATTGCCCTTACCCATTTAGGAAAATCAACAGATACAAAAATAGCAAATGACTACCCACTATTTGATTTAATAATTGGAGGTCATTCGCACTCAAAATTAAGCACTACAGTTAATAACATTCCAATATTTCAAGCCGGCTCAAATTTAAATTACTTAGGTAAAATTCAACTTACATTGAAAAATAAAAAAATTGAAACCCTATCTCATAACTTAATTGACCTAAGCACCTATCAAGAGTCTGATAGTAGCATTAAAAGCATGGTAGATTTATACAATGAAGAAGCTAATTTAGATGAGATTATTGGATACTCTGAAGCCTATCACTCCAAATCGGCTGTAGGTTATTTTTACACCGATGCTTTAAGAAATGAAATGAATGTTGATTTAACTTTTCAAAATACGGGTGGTGTTAGAGCAGATTTAGATGAAGGAGATATTTTAAAACGTGAAATTTACACACTGGACCCGTTCAACAACGGAAGTGTTACTTATACAATGACTGTTTCAGAAATAAAAAATTTTCTTAAAAACAGTGGTGCTGGTTTCTATTATTCCGGAGTTTCAATTGAACAACAAAACAATGAAATTGTGGTAAAAAATTTTAACAATGAAGTAATAGACAATGATACAGACTTAACAATTGGAATAAACGACTATATTCCTGCTGTTTATGATAATTACTTTACACAAACGCCAACTTACAAACCATACACAACAGCAGAGGCAATTATAAATTATTTAGATACTAATACTGAGCATATAAATTACACCAGCTATAACAACTATTTTAAATTTCAGTAATTTATTTATTCAAAAATGCGAGTACATTTTTTTCAATACGCTCTTCAATATTGCTTACATCTGATTTAACAAAAGTTTCACCAGTTATATTTTCGTATAATTCTATATATCTTTCTGAAATTTCATTGATTTTTTCATCACTCATTTCAGGAACAGTTTGCCCTTCCAAACCTTGAAAACCGTTTGCTATTAACCACTGACGAACAAATTCTTTCGACAATTGCTTTTGAGCCTCTCCTTTACTTTGCCTAACTTCATAACCTTCAGCATAAAAATATCGAGAAGAATCTGGTGTATGAATTTCATCAATCAATAAAATTTTTCCACCCTTTGTTTTTCCAAATTCGTATTTGGTATCAACCAAAATTAAACCACGTGCAGCTGCAATTTCAGTTCCTCTTTTAAATAGAGCTTTAGTGTATTTCTCTAAAACCGCATAATCTTCGGCTGAAACAATTCCTTTGGAAATAATATCTTCTTTTGAAATATCTTCATCATGATCTCCATCTTCTGCTTTTGTAGCAGGAGTAATTATTGGCTCAGGAAATTTATCATTCTCTTTCATTCCATTTGGCATTGGAACACCGCACAACATTCTTTTTCCAAGTTTATACTCACGAGCAGCATGACCACTTAAGTATCCACGAATTACCATTTCAACTTTAAAAGGTTCACATAAATGTCCAACAGCAACATTTGGGTCTGGCACACCTAAAATCCAGTTTGGAACAATATCACTCGTAGCTTCTAACATTTTTGAAGCAATCTGATTTAAAATTTGCCCTTTAAAAGGAATTTGTTTTGGCATAACCACATCAAAAGCTGAAAGCCTATCTGAGGCAATCATTACCAGAACTTCATCATTAATATTATAAACCTCTCTTACTTTTCCTTTATAAACTGATTTTTGTTTTGGAAAATTAAACGCTGTGTTGTTTATTGTGTTACTCATTACCTACTTCTAAACTTTTATATGCTGAAATTATTTCTTTTACTAATCTATGTCTAATTACATCTTTATCATCTAAATAAACAAATGTAATACCTTTTACCTCTTTAAGCGTAAGCATTGCTTCTTTTAACCCTGAAATTTGCCTTCTTGGTAAATCAATTTGTCCTGGATCACCTGTTATAATAAATTTAGCACTTTTTCCCATACGTGTTAAAAACATTTTCATTTGATTATGGGTGGTGTTTTGAGCTTCATCTAAAATTACAAAAGCATTATCCAATGTTCTTCCACGCATAAATGCCAGTGGTGCAATTTGAATAATCCCCTTTTCAATATAAGAGTCTAATTTTTCAAAAGGAATCATATCGCGCAAAGCATCATACAAAGGTTGCATATATGGATCTAATTTTTCTTTCATATCACCCGGTAAAAAACCTAAATTTTCACCAGATTCTACTGCCGGACGTGTTAAAACAATTCGTCTAACTTCTTTTTCCTTTAAAGCTTTTACAGCCAATGCAACAGCAGTATATGTTTTTCCGGTTCCTGCAGGACCAACTGCAAATAACATATCATTTTTAACCATACACTCCACCATTAGTCTTTGATTTGCCGTTTGAGCCTTTATCAACCTTCCATTTACTCCGTGAACCAAAACACCATCGGCTAACTTGGAACTTTTGTGTTCATTCCCATTTCCTGTTAAAATACGTTCAATAATATTTTCATCAAGTTTATTATACCTATTAAAGTATTTAATCAACCTGTCTAATTTCTTTTCAAATTCATCCAAAATTTCAGATTCGCCAAAAGCCTTAAGTTGCGTACCTCTTGCAACAATTTTTAATTTCGGAAAATATTTGCGAATAATATCAATATTATAATTTTGCGTACCAAACAAGTCGTTTGGATGTATTTCGGTTAACTCAATAATACGTTCGTTCAAATGAAAAGTTGTTAAGTTTAATTAATAAAAATGTGCATTAATAAATAGAATAAATGCTTAGCTTTGCATAACAAATTTAAGAATATCAAATAACTATATTTTACACTTTGATAATAAGTTTTAAACATTTTATCAAAGATTTTAACAAGTTATTTCCTCTAAAAATTGAAGTGAACAAATATGTCTATAATTACTTTAACTACTGATTTTGGAACAAAAGATCATTTTATAGGAGCAATTAAGGGAACTATTTATGGCGAATTGCACGACGCCAGAATTGTTGACATATCGCATCAAATTTCTCCTTTTAGCATTACCGAAACTGCTTATATTTTAAAAAACGCCTATAAAAGCTTTCCTGAAGGAAGCATACATATTATTGGTGTAGATTCTGAATTGAATGAGGAAAACAAACACATAGCTTTAAAACTTGACAATCACTATTTTATTTGTCCGGATAATGGCGTTATTTCATTACTAGCTTCTGAAATTAAACCAGAAAAAATTGTTGAAATAAATATTCACGATAGAGTTGAAACTATATTTCCTGTATTAGATGTTTTTGTGAAAGTTGCTTGTCATATTGCTCGTGGAGGAACACTTGAAATTATTGGTAAAGTTATTAAAAATTATAAAAAATCAGTTGAATTACAACCTACGGTTTCAACTGACAATAATTCCATTACAGGCCATATTATTTATGTTGATAATTACGGAAATTCAATAAGTAATATTAGCGAAAAACTATTTAAAGAAATTGGAAAGGGTAGAGAATTTGAAGTAAGTGCAAACAACTACACTTTTAACAAAATATATTACAAATACAGTGAATTTGTTGACTTCTCGCTACCAAAAGAACAACGCCAAAAAGATGGCAGTAAATTAGCGTTATTTAATTCGGCTAATTATCTTGAAATTGCTATTTTTAGGAGCAACCTAAAAACAGTAGGAGGAGCATCTTCACTATTAGGATTAAAATACCGAAAAGTTATCACTATAAAATTTAAGTAATTTATGTTTATACGAATTGTTAAAATGACTTTCGACAGCACAAAAGTAGAGAAGTTTCTTGGAAATTTCAATGCTAATAAAAAAAACATACGAAATTTTGAAGGCTGCCGTTTATTAGAGTTATATAGAGACAAAAACAATCCAGCTGTTTTTTTTTCGTACAGTTATTGGGAGTCTGAAACAAATTTAGAGGCTTACAGAAATTCTGATTTATTTCAATCAGTATGGGCAAATACAAAAGTTTTATTTGCAGCCAAACCAGAAGCCTGGAGTGTAGATAGAATTGAACAATTGAAAGATTAACTTTTTTAACCTTTAAATATAGATGCTACCCATTTTAAAAAAAGAACTAAACTCCTTTTTCACCTCGCCAATTGGTTATTTGGTAATAGGTGTTTATTTGATAATTAATGGTCTTTTTTTATGGGTTTTTGATGGTAGTTTTAATATTTTACACGCTGGCTTTGCTGATTTAAACAGCTATTTTTTTCTAGCTCCCTGGGTTTTCATTTTTTTAATTCCAGCCATTACTATGCGTAGTTTTTCAGGTGAAATTAGCTCAGGCACTATTGAAATTTTAAAAACAAAACCTATTTCAAATAATCAAATTATCATAGGTAAATTTTTAGGTGCTTTTGCACTAGTAATACTCGCCATTTTACCAACTATAATTTATGCAATAAGTATCTATGAGCTTGGAAATCCAGTTGGAAATATAAAAATTGGCACTACTTTAGGATCTTTTATTGGTTTATTATTTTTGGGAGGTGCCTACACCGCCATTGGTATTTTTGCCTCCACTTTATCAAAAAATCAAATTGTAGCTTTTATTATTGCAGTATTTATATGCTTCTTTTTTTATACTGGATTTGAATCATTAGCAAGTTATAATTTATTTGGAAATTCAGATTACATTATTCAAAACATCGGAATAAGCGAACATTATAATAGTTTAGGTAAAGGTGTTGTTGATACTCGAGATATCATTTATTTTATTTCATTAACAGTCTTTTTTTTATTTTTAACTAAAATAAGAATACAAAATGAGGCATAATAAGTATTCTAAAATAGTTATATTATTAGTTGGTTTATTTTTATTAAACTTTTGGGGCTCGAAAGTATTCAAACGTTTTGATTTAACCGAAGACAACAGATACACTCTATCAGAAGCTACAAAAAAAATTGTAGCCAATGTAAATGATATTATAACTATTAAAATCTATTTAAAAGGTGATTTTCCGGCTGAATTTAAGCGTCTTCAAATAGAAACCAACCTACATTTGGAAGAACTCAAAGCTATTAATAATAAAATTCATTATCGGTTTATAAACCCTAAAGATATTTCGGAAGAACTTATACAAAACGGTTTAGAACCCAGTAGATTACAAGTTCAGGAAAATGGTAAAATCTCCGAATTGGTGATTTTTCCTTCGGCTGTTATTGAGTTTAAAAACAAGCGTGAAAATATTTCTCTTTTAAAAGATATTGTGACGAATTCACAAGAAGAGCAATTGCAAAATTCAATACAAAATTTAGAATATGTATTTGCAAATACAATTCATAAATTAACTTCAAAAAAATCAAAAAAAATTGCCATTTTAAAAGGAAATGGTGAATTAGAAGATATTTATATAGCCGACTTTTTAAAAAAATTAGGAGAATATTATTTATTAGCTCCTTTCACACTTGATTCGGTTGAAATAAATCCAGAAAAAACACTTTTTGAATTACTCAAATTTGATTTAACCATTGTAGCCAAACCCACTGAAAAATTTTCTGAAAAAGAAAAATTCACAATGGATCAGTTTTTAATGAGTGGAGGAAAATCAATTTGGTTAATTGACAATGTTCACGCAGAATTGGACAGCTTAATGCAAACAGGTGAAGCTCTTGCCTACCCTAGAGATTTAGGATTAACCGATTTCTTTTTTAATTATGGTGCAAGAATTAATACAGATTTAGTAACTGATTTATTTAATTCTCAAATTCCTTTAGCAACAGGTAATATAGGAAACAGAACTCAATTCAGTACTTTTTCGTGGGAATATTTTCCGTTAATAAATTCCCCCAACAATCATCCTATTAACAACAACATTGAAGCTGTTAGCTCAAAATTTGTAAACAGTATTGATACGTTAAAAAACGATATTCAAAAAACCATTTTGTTGCATAGCTCAAATGTTTCAACATCTATTGGTACTCCAACTCTAATTTCATTAAAAAGTATTACGGCTCAACCCAATAAACATAAATACAACAAGGGAAACAAAACAATAGGATTGCTTTTAGAAGGGAAATTTAAATCATCATACACAAACAGAGTGAAACCTTTTTCAATTTCAAATTCCAAAGAAACTGGATTAGACTCAAAAATAATGATTCTTTCAGATGGCGACATTATTGCTAATGAAATTTCAAAAGGAAAACCTATACCCCTAGGAATTGATAAATGGACCAACCAACGATTTGGCAATAAAGATTTTTTAATTAATGCCGTAAATTACTTATTAGATGATACCGGACTTATAAATGTCCGTTCTAAAAAAGTTGACATTGACTTTTTAAACAAGGAAAAAGCTTTTGAAGAATCAAAAAAATGGCAATTTATTAACATTGTTTTCCCTTTAGTAATACTATTAGTTTTTGGACTTTTATTTAACTTTTTAAATAAAAAGAAGTATCAATAACCTATTTACTTCTATTCTTAAATAATTGTTAAAAATAACTTCTCTTATTATTAGGCAGATTGTATATGTTATATTTGTTTTCAACTTAAAAAAAACTACTATGTTAAAAAACTTATCACTCCTATTATTAATTGTTGGATTAACAACTAATGTCAAAGCTCAAATAAAAACACCTCAACCAAGCCCTGCTGCTAAAATGGAACAAGTAGTTGGTTTAACCGACATTTCTGTAGAATATTCAAGACCTGCAATGCGAGGAAGGGCTATATTTGGAAGTCTAGTTCCTTTTGGAAAGGTATGGAGAACTGGTGCAAATTCCAGTACCAAAATTACTTTTGGAGACAATGTAATTATTGATGGCGAAGAATTAAAAAAAGGAACATATGCTATTTACACTATTCCAAATGAAAAAACCTGGGATGTAATTTTTTACAGTGAAACAAATAACTGGGGCACACCTCAAAAATGGAATGAGAGTAAAGTAGCGCTAAAAACAACTGTTAATGTTGAAATGATTGGAGATAATATTGAATCCTTTACAATAACTTTAGATGATTTAAAAGCTGATTCTGCAGTTTTAGGTCTTGTATGGGACAATGTATACGTAGGAGTAAAATTTGAGGTTCCTACTGATGCTATCGCATCAAAAAGTATTAAAGTTGCTATGTCAGGTCCATCAGGAAATGATTATTTTCAAGCGGCAACTTATTACCATACTTCTGGGAAAGATTTAAATAAAGCATTGGAGTGGATAAAAAAAGCTACCAATGTTGAAAACCCTAAGTTTTGGCACTTACGAAGAATGAGTTTAATTCAAGCTGATTTAGAAGATAAAAAAGGAGCGATAGAAACTGCAAAAAAATCGTTAGCAGCTGCTGAAAAAGCTGGAAATGCTGATTATGTCAAAATGAATAAAGAATCTATTAATGAATGGATAAAATAATAATTTAGGTTGATTTGTTTCAAAAGCATCTCCAATTTTAGTTTGGAGGTGCTTTTTATTTTTTAAAAGATTGAATTGTAATTGCTAACAACATTACCAGACCACAACCAAATAAATTTAACCATAAATATGGCATCCAATCAAGTCGGTAACCAACTATTACTATAAATTGAGTAATAATTGCTGCTACAAATACAGCATTACTTTTTACATATTTAACAAAAAATGCTAACAGAAATATCCCTAATACATTTCCGTAAAAAATTGAACCAATAATATTTACCAACTGAATTAAATTGTCAAATAAATTTGCAATACAAGCTACCGATATTGCCAAAATTCCCCAGCCTAATGTGAACCATTTTGACATTGTAACATAGTGCTTTTTAGATTTTTCAACTTTAACATTTCGTTTATACAAATCAATTGCAGTAGTGCTGGCTAGTGCATTTAATTCTGAGGCTGTACTTGACATTGCAGCTGATAAAATCACAGCCAATAGCAACCCTATTAATCCTCTTGGAAGATTATTTAAAATAAAATGAATAAATACATAATCTTTATCGTTAGTTTCAACCGATAAATTCGCTTTTTCAATAAGTTGCTTAGCAGCTACCCTATTATTAACTTCTAATAGGTTAATATCCTGAATGGATTTTTTAATTTCAGAATTATTAGAACCGGCATTTGAATAGTTTAAACTTGCAACTGATTTTAATTGTTCAATCTCTTTATGTTTAGCTTCCAAGATGTTATACTCAGTAGATAACTCAGAATTTTTAATAGCCTCAGTTGCTGCCGGATTAAAATTTAATGGTGATGTATTAAATTGATAAAACACAAATACCATAATGCCAACTAACAAAATAAAAAACTGCATAGGAATTTTTAATAAGCCATTAAAAATTAATCCCATTTGCATTTCTTTAACTGATTTACCTGATAAATAACGTTGAACCTGACTTTGATCTGTTCCAAAATATGACAATGCTAAAAAGCTTCCTCCTATAATTCCACTCCAAAACGTGTATCTATTTTCAAAATTGAATGAAAAATCAAGCACTTCCATTTTACCACTAACACCTGCAATTTCTAGAGCTTTTGAAAAAGTAATACCTTCTGGCAAGTAACTAACAATTAGAAAAAAAGCTGTAAACATTCCTGCAAAAATTACAGCCATTTGTTGCTTTTGAGTAACACTAACGGCTTTTGTACCTCCGGTAACTGTATAAATAATAACCAATGTTCCAATTAAAATATTTAATAAGGTTAAATTCCATCCCAGTACAGCTGATAAAATAATAGCAGGTGCAAAAATGGTAATTCCCGCAGCCAAACCTCGCTGTATTAAAAATAAAACTGCAGCCAAACTTCGCGTCTTTAAATCAAATCGCGATTCTAAATACTCATAGGCTGTAAATACTTTTAATTTGTGGTAAATAGGTATAAAAACTAAACATATTACCACCATGGCTATAGGTAAACCAAAGTAAAACTGCACAAATCCCATTCCGCTATGAAATGCCTGACCCGGAGTTGATAAAAAAGTAATAGCACTTGCTTGTGTTGCCATTACCGACAAACCTATTGTCCACCATTTAGCTTCGCTTCCTCCTTTTATATAATCCGTAACATTTTGACTTCCTTTGGTCTTATAAGCACCATAAGAAACAATAAACAATAATGTTCCTAAAAGGATTATCCAATCTAATTGCTCCATAATTTATGATAAAATTTTCATGAATAAATAAAACAAAAAAATGTACAACGCATTTATAGCTAAAACAACTGTATATGCTTTTCTCCAAGTATATTTTTGATTTTCCATCAAATTAGTTTTTCAGGGTTGAATTCATATTGTTTTTACCAACTGAAAGCATATTTGCAAATAACTTATAGGCTCCAGGTACACCAGCCGGTAATTCTCTAAAAAAGCTCAATCCTGTGTAAATAAACTTTCCTTTTCCGTAATCAGCTATTAATAAACTTCCATTTTTAGGTGATTCGTTTTTATCATTCATACTTATAACAGGCACAAACTCATCACTCCATTCATTGGGAAAATACAAGCCTCGTTCTTGAACCCAACCATTAAAATCTTCTTGTATAATTTTATTAGGGTAATTCAGTAATTCGTGATTTGGGTTTAGAATTTTCACTTCTGAATTTTCTTCTGTAACCCTATCACGTGAAAGTTTTAAAAAATAAGGTGCTACTTCTTTTACTTTTAACCTGTGACTAGTGTTATACTGAGCAATTAATGTCCCTCCCATTTTAACATAATCGTGCAAATGTTTTTGATAAAATTTTGAGCGTTCATTGGTATTATAAGCCCTAATCCCTAAAATAATTGCATCAAAATTCTTTAGTTTTTCAGGTTTAATTTCTTCATCTTTTAATTCAACAACTGTATAACCCATTTGACGTAAACTCGTTGGAATTACATCTCCAGCACCTTGAATATATCCAATTAGCTGTCCTTTTTTCTGAATATCTAAACGAACAACTTTTGCTTCTGAAGGAATTATTACCGATTGAAATGGAATATGATTGTATTCTATTTCAACAAGTTCATCTGAATATATTTTATCCTCAATTTCAATTATTGGAGAAATATACCCCTCTGATTGATTGATTGGTGGAGTAACATTGAATTCAAAAATTTGCTCTTCTCCTTTTTGAGCTATTGTAAATTCATAATTTTTAGGTTCAATTTGCCAGCTTTTAAGAGAAGTCAAACTTAATTTACCTCTTAAACTATCTTTAAACGAACTTATTTTCACTGATATTTTTTTAGTCGCTCCATTAGAAAAAACATATATTTTTTCATTGAAAGAAGCTGAAACTTCAGGCAAAATCTCAAAAGGTTTGTACACCTCACCTTTCACCGGATTACTGTATTTAAACACAACATCTCTATAAAAAGGAATTACGGTATTGTTAATTTTAATATCAAAACGAACATTTATAGAACGAGGTGTTTCTGGCAATCCAACAAACTCTTCATTTTCTACATTATACATACCCAAACTTCCTTTTTTACGCAACCAATAAGGCGATGTATATGACATGTTTTTTGTGATACAAATAGACGATTTATTAGTGAATTTTTTATTGTTTTCAAGTCTTACGCCCTCAACTATTATTTTATCTTCTAAAGAAATTTTAGCCGATTTTAAATCTATTTCCACCATACTTCTGTTAATCGCCTCAATTGAAATATTTATCTTATTATTTGATGTTGCACTGGATTCATTTGCTATGGCTTCTAAATACAATCCGGCACAAGCTGCTATAATATGTTTTATTTCATTTATTTTAATTTGCTTCCAGTGCTCATCTTCTAAATTTTGAATTAATTGATACGCATTTACCAATTCAGAAATACTATTTGAAGGATTGTTGAAATCGAAATCATTTTCAACTTTGGTCAAAATTTCACCTATTTCACTACCTCCTTTTAATCTATTCCAGCTTGTATCAATACCTTCAAAAATTTTGTTGTTTTTTGGAAAATCGCCTTGAATAAATTCCAAATATTCAAGGGAACTTGGCAAATCACAGATTGAAGAATTTTATTGGAAGTATGCTAC
>ERZ1046740.2547-NODE-2547-length-11682-cov-6.108540_pt1 | contig 11682 bp, 9 predicted proteins | sample MGYA00383093_ERZ1046740 | MGnify/ENA primary metagenome ERZ1046740 (study PRJEB29581, sample SAMEA5548363) | metagenome | biome: marine; feature: coastal; material: water | depth 25 m | study: Short-term variability in the microbial, nano- and picoplankton...
AGTGCCTGCCTGTCACGCAGGACGTCGCGGGTTCGAATCCCGTCCGCTCCGCCATTACTTTTTCAAGTTTTGGCATCCGAATTCATTTCTATTTAAATATATCTAAAAACACCCTTTTTTTTTATAAACTTTTTCGTTTATAATCTCTGTTTTTTACTATTTAAATTTTTGGTATTTTATCTATGAATATCAACCTATTTTATTACTATGCTTAGTTCAATTAAAAACAAAACAAAAGGCTGGGTAGCCTATTTAATTGTCGGTCTAATTACCGTTCCTTTTGCTTTATTCGGTATTAATGAATACTTTACTGGCGCATCCAATGTGATTGTTGCAAATATTGATGATGATGAAATTTCAAAAGAGGAGTTTTTATCAGAATTTAATCCGCAAAAAAGGCGTTTACAGCAAAAGCTAGCTGAAAAATATGACACAGATTTTGACGCAGTTTTAAAGCACTCTATTCTTAATCAAATGATTGATAGACGTCTACTGGATCAGTTAGCTGAGAGCATGTCTCATGCCACTACGACTGCAGAACTTAATGCAATTATTCAAACTAATGATTTATTTGCAGATCAAGGCCGTTTTTCAATTGAAAAATACAAGCAATTATTACGATTAAATGGCTATACGCCAACTCAGTATGAGTCGATAAAAGCAAAAGAACTAACCCAGAATCAGATTAAGTATAACCTGCTTGATTCTGCTTTTATACTACCCTCACAGTTAAGTAGATTGCAGCAGTTAAATGACCAGCAGCGTGATTTTTCTTACATTCAGCTAAATGCAAATGATTACACAAGCAAAGTTAAGGTAGATGAAAAAAGTGTTAAAGATTATTACGACAACCAAAAAGAATCATTTTTTGCACCAGAACAAGCCAAAATTGAATTTGTTGAGCTTTCACTATCTGAGGTTGCTAAAAAAGTTAGCGTTACTGATGATGAGTTGTTTAATTTTTACGAAGATGAGCAAGCTCGCTTTACCACTGAAGAGGAGCGTCAAGCACAGCATATCTTATTGGAAGATGAGAAAACAGCTAACAAGGTTCTGAATCTCTTAACCCAGGGGGGTGATTTTGCTGCACTTGCAGTTGAATATTCCCAAGATACTGGCTCTAAAGATGCAGCAGGTGACTTAGGATTCTTTACTCGAGGTGTTATGGTTGGTGCATTTGAAGATAGCGCCTTTACTATGAAGGAAGGCGACTTAAGCGGCCTAGTTAAATCTGAATTTGGATATCACATTATTAAACTTAATAAAATCAAACCAGGTGTTGTTAAATCATTTGAGAGTGTTAAATCAGAATTGACAGAACTATATACACAATCCCAAGCACAAAAAGATTTATACAATTTAACCGAGCAGATGGCCAATCTAGCCTATGAAGCTAATTTAGAAGAACTTGCTAATCAAATGAATCTTGAGTTGCAGACTACTGAGTTTTTTGACAGACAAAATTCCAAGCTAGACACTAAACTTGTTAGTACAACATTTAGCGATGTTGTTTTTAACAAGGGTGAGAATTCTCAGGTGCTAGAGCTTGGTGATGATCGTTTTGTTGTAGTAAATTTAAAGGATAAATTATCGAAACGTCAAAAAAGCTTTAAAGAAGTTAAAGGTGAAATTAACACACACCTAACCAGCTTACTTGCTAAAACTTTTGTTGATAATATTGCAACTCAAATTGCTAAATCTTCTGAAGCAGGAGACTCTGATTCTGTTAAAAAATTAATGGATAAGAATTCATTAGCATGGGTTGAGGTGGGATTGGTAAAGCGTGATTCTAATAAGGCTGAATCTGCCATTATTAGCAAGGTTTTTGCTTTGCCTCATCCAGATTCTAGCCCTGTTTACAGTGCACAAAGTCTAAATAGTCGAAGTGCTATAGTGATTAATCTGTCAGCAATTAAAGTAGCTAAAGACCAGGTTCCAACTGCAAGTCTTGAAAGTACACTGCTGGGCTTTGAGTCAAATGAAGTGTTTTTAAATATTTTACAAACATTGCGTAATCAAGCGGATATTAATGTTTTTACTGAGCGTTTATAACTCTATAAATATTAACATTTAGTATATTGACTGATAATATATCAGTCAGTTTTTAAATATTCTTAGATTTGAAAAATTTACTTCCTATTCTGGTGTTATGGTAGCTCATTACATCATTGGAGTAAAAAAATTCTTGTGACCTAACGGCGCTAAAATTAGCTAACTAATTAATAGAAATTTGATTTATATCAAGTGTTTTTTCTATTAGTATATTAGAATGTACATATAAGAATAAAGGGAAGTGATATGAAATTGAAAATTCTATTAATATTGGCGTTGTTGCCCTTATTGAGCTTTGCAGGTGGAAAGGAAATCTACTCTGAAAATTGTGAGAAGTGTCATGGATTTTCTCGTCAAGGCTCTATAGGATTACCTTTATATCGCTCAACCATTGCCAATCATTCGGATAGTTATTTACAAAAAACGATTAAATATGGTCGTCCTGGCAGAATCATGCCAGACTTTAACTTATCTGATGCACAAGTTAAACAATTAATTCGTTTTTTACGTGCAGGTAAAAAAGCCCCTGTCTATAGTGATGATCCAATTACGGGTGATGTTGGCGCTGGTCAATATACCTATGAGCAATATTGTCAGAGGTGTCACGGTAAAGATTTAGAAGGTGGTGATGGTACAGGTAAGAATTTTTCATGGCAAAAAGATAGGGAGGTTTCTCCGCCAGCACTGTCAAATCAAGGATTCTTACATGCTGCCTCTGATCAAATGATTAAACGCATTATTGTGGAAGGCATTAAGGATACTGAAATGATCTCTTTTGCTAAAGAGTTTAATTTTACTGATCAAATGGTGAACAATTTGGTTGCCTATATTCGTTCTTATGAGAAACCTTTTGAGTCAAAAGAAAGTATAGATGAGCCATTAGTTTTTATTTATGAAAGTGAGCATGATTTTTCAACAACAGTAAGTAAGCTAAGAGAATCTGCTTCGGCATATAACTTTAGAGTTTATCCGAATAGAACCTTATTTGAAGGTTTGGGTGATGATGCAGAAGAAGATAGTAAGCAAGTAGTAGTTCGTTTTTGTAATTTTAAAAATATGCAAAAATTCTTAAAGCTTGATCCTCGACTTGGTGTTATTTTGCCATGTCGGGCAACAGTGCTTGAAGATGATGCAGGCAAAGTAAGTATTGTGCTTGAAAATTATAAATATGCACTAAGACGTTTTAATAATGACCAAATGAATAAAGAGGCAGATGGGCTGATTCGGAGCATGAAAGAGATGATTGAGGAGGCAGTATGGTAGTAAGAGTTATTGCATTATGTGCAATGTTGTTAGTCACTTCGGTATTTGCTTCTCATCAGGAAGAGTTATTAATTGAGCGTGTTGATGCTAAATTTTCATTCACTTGGTTGGCACTTGATAAAACCATTAAGGCGCATAACTATAAGGCTGCTTACCTTCAGCGTTGTGATTTTGCTCTGAATGAGCGTCATTATAAATCAGACAAATACCGTATTCTATTTTTTGGTAAATACGAAGAAATGAAGCGCATGAGTAAAAAGTATCCTGAATTGGTACCTTTCTTTCCATTAAAGATAACGGTGATGGAAGAGGGTGATCACACTTTAATTATTGCTACGCCACCGATAGTTTTATTGCCTCTGGTTAAAACCGATGAAGATAGAATGATTGTATTTCGCTGGAATGAAGATATGAAAAGTATTTTGGATCAAGTTAAAAGTCAATATAAATAAAATAAACAGCATAAAAAAGCCTTGATTACTCAAGGCTTTTTTTGTTTTTGAGAGTAGCTAAATAGCTATTCTGGGCCTTTATCGTAAAAGCTATAGCCTGAATCGATATAAGTAATTTCACCAGTAATACCAGAAGCTAAGTCCGAACATAAGAATGCAGCTGCATTACCTACTTCTTCTGTTGTTACAGTTCGTTTAAGTGCTGAAGAGTCAGCTGCATAGTCAAGCAATTTACCAAAGTCTTTAATGCCAGATGCGGCTAATGTTTTAATTGGTCCAGCAGATACTGCATTAACACGAATACCTCGTTCAGGACCCATAGCAGCTGCCATATAACGTACGTTAGCCTCTAATGAAGCTTTAGCAACACCCATAACGTTGTAGTTTGGAATGGCGCGTATGGCACCTAAATAGCTAACAGTCAATAATGCACCGTTGTCATTAAGCATTGAATCGGCAGCTTTTGCTAAAGCGGTAAAACTATAAGAGCTAATATCATGTGCAGTTGCAAAATTTTCACGCGTTGTAGCTTCAACATAGTTGCCATCTAAAGCCGAACGAGGCGCAAAAGCAACCGAATGCACAATAATGTCAAAATTATCCCAATGTTTCTTAAGCTCAGTAAATGTTTGCTCAATACTTTCGTCAGTAGCCACATCACACTCAATAACAATGTTTGAGTTACAAACTTCAGCACATTTATCAACACGTTTTTTTAATTTTTCATTTTGATAAGTTAGTGCAATCTCACACCCTTGTTTTGCCATTGCTTCAGCAATACCCCAGGCAATTGAGCGGTTAGAGGCGACGCCAACAACCAATGCTTTCTTTCCAGTCATGAAACCCATAGAATCTCCAATATATCATTAATAAAAAACAAATTATAACCTACACAGCACCTATAATAACTAACTGTTATTGTAATTACTGATTTGTAAATGTTGGATATCCTACTAACACCAATTCGTGCATTTAGAATGCGCTATATTCCACTTTTGCTGATTTATTTCTCATATGGTAGTGGTGTATTTACAGCTATTGCAGAGAATTTTTGGGTTAAAGATACACTCGATATGACAGCTTCAAATTTGGCTGAACTAGCAGTATGGCTTAGTGTTCCATGGACAGTAAAAATGATTTTTGGCCAAATGGTTGATAGTATTAATATTTTTGGCTCCAATCGAAAATCCTACGTCTACATTGGCGCTGTATTAATTACCATTAGCTCATTAATGATGATCGCTGTTGTAGGTGATTATGCAATTGTTGAAGGCTTCCCTAAAAAAACTGTTTATATTTTTGCCAGTGTTATTGCTGTGATTGGCTTTGTTATGCAAGACGTGGTAGCTGATACCATGACCACTGAGGTGATTGATAAAAACCAGTCACAAGAAGAGATCAATCAAGAGCTGGCAACTATTCAGGTTTTAGCGCGTTTATCACTGGGTTTTGCTATTTTTATTACTGGCTGGATTGGTGGTGAGCTGGCAGATGTTTTCCATGATAATCGCCAAGTAGTTTTCCAAATTGCACTATTCGTGCCACTATTATCAATTTTAGGTGTAACTCTAGTAAAGCTTAATCCAGTACCTGTTTCACCGGTTAATAAGCATGTGTTATTTGGCGGTTTAATCTTTGCGGTATTTATTGTGCTGATGGGCTATAACGATGTGCCATATTCACAAGAAATTATTTTTGTTATTTCTCTATCAGTTGTTTTGTATTTGCTATCTGATTTAATCTCTGATTTGGACGCAAATGTTATTCGTCATATAAAAATGGCAATGATTATTATCTTTGTTTATCGAGCCATGCCTTCAGTGGGTGCAGGATTAAGCTGGTGGGAAATTGATGTTCTAGGATTTGATGAATCTTTCTTTGCCAAATTATCCGCTATTGGTGGTGGTATTGCTTTGGCCGGTATGTGGTTTTCAGCTAAGTTTATTATTAAACGTGATATTGCTGAAGTGCTTATTTTCTTAACCATTATTGGTACCTTGCTGTCCATGCCAATTGTAGCGATGTATTATGATATTCATACTATGCTTGGCTTTGATGCGCGTACAGTTGCTTTGGTTGATACAGCGATGGCCTCTCCATTTGACTACATTGCTCAGGTGCTTATGTTAACCCTAGTTGCTATTTATGCGCCTGAGGGTAAGAAGGGCACTTGGTTTGCATTAATGGCAAGCTTGATGAACATTGCACTTAGTGCTGGTGGCTTGTTGACTAAATACTTAAACCAGATTTTTGTTGTTAGTCGTGAGGTTGTTACTGACGGTGTAATTACAACTGCTCAAGATTACACGCAACTGGGTAGTCTGCTTTGGGTGGTTATTATCATTGGCTTTGTTGTGCCTATTGTTACCATTATTAAATACAATCCCAGCAAAGCATGAAGCATATAAAGTGGTATTTACTGGCTTTATTATTGGTTGTTGTTGATCAACTAACCAAGCTACTGGTGGCTGGCTATCTCAAGCCGTATGATTCATTTGAGATAAGCAGCTTCTTGAGTTTAACTCATGTGCATAATTATGGTGCTGCCTTTAGTTTCCTAGCCAGTGAAGATGGTTGGCAGCAGTATTTGTTGGTTTCTATTTCAACAGTTGCCAGCCTTATTCTTATTGTATGGATGTCAAAAACAAGCCACTTGCAGTTTGCTAAACTTGCTGCACTAAGTTTAATTTTATCGGGCGCTGTGGGTAATTTAATTGATCGAGCAGTGTCTGGTTTTGTAATTGATTTTATTGATCTGCATTATCAAGGTTTTTACTGGCCAGTATTTAATGTGGCTGATATAACTATTGCTATAGGTGTTATTTTATTAATACTAACTGATTTTAAAGATGGAAAGAGGTCAACTAATGAGTGATTGCTTGGTTGTTGGTGGTGGTGTTATTGGTATGATGAATGCCAGGTCTCTTGCTTTAGCAGGCGCTAAAGTGACTTTACTTGATCAACAGCAATGTGCGCTTGAGTCTTCTTGGGCGGGTGGCGGCATTATTTCGCCGCTTTACCCTTGGAAATATGATGAGCTAACTAATGAGTTGAGTATCGCTTCTCAACTAGTTTATGAGCAATTATGCGCGCAAATATTTGAAGATACAGGGCTTGATCCTCAGTATTTAAAATCAGGCTTGTTAATGATGGACGAATTTGATACACCTGAGGCAGATGCGTGGCTGGAGAAGTATGATCTAAATTATGAGCAACATCCAAAAGGCGCGCTATTTTCTAATGTTGCTCAGGTGCGAAACCCGAGATTATTGAAAGCCCTGAAAGCCGATATTGTTAAGAAAGGCGTGACTATTATTGAGCAAACCAAAGCTGAAGGCTTACTACTTGAAAATAATTGTTCAGTAGGTGTTAAAACCAATCAGGCTGATTATTTATCTGATCATGTTGTTGTTTGTTCAGGCGCTTGGAGTTCTCAATGGTTGGCACTAAAAGAAGAAGTATTCCCAATGAAAGGACAGATGATTGTGCTTAAGGCTAATTCATCTACTGTTGAGCACATCGTGCTTGATCAGGGTCGTTATATTATTCCTAGGAAAGATGGGCGTATACTGGTTGGATCTACCATGCAAAACGTTGGTTTTGACCGATCTACTGATGAGCAAACGCGCCAATCTTTACATGATTTTGCTTCAGCACGATTTTCTTCACTGGCTAAAGCTCAGGTTGAACACCATTGGTCGGGATTTAGACCTGCAAGCAAATCAGCCAAAGTGATGCTAGGTAGGCACGATGAATTTGAAAATGTTTATTTAAATACGGGTCATTTTCGTAATGGCCTTAATATGGCACCAGAAAGTGCTAAAAGAATTACTCAATTAATTACCAATGAAGCTTAATATTTTATTTCTGATATTGACCCTAATAACAAGCGTAGCCAGCGCCCAACTTTTCAAGGTGTCTGATCAAGGGGCAATTCTAAACAACACATCTTCAAAACATCGTTGCGTTTTAGATGATCAATCAAAACTTGTATGGGAAGTTAAGCTCGCTGCTAAAGGTTTACAAAATACGCAAAACACCTACACTTGGTTTGATGGGCACAGTGGTGTGCAAAACGGTGACTATTCGCACAATTGCCATTGGGCAGAGCAATGTAACACCCAGGCTTATGTTGAATCAATCAATAAGATCAATCTTTGCAAGCAGTCAACTTGGCACCTACCTACAGAGGCTGAGTTAAAAACGTTACTGGTTTATGGTGATGAAGACTTATTAATCAATCAGGATTTTTTCCCAAAAACACAGTTGAAGTCTTATTGGAGTTCTGACCAGTTAAATACGCACATTGCGATTGACGTGCCTTTTTTCTATGGCGGTAGTAAAAGTTCAGATAAATCCTTTGATGCCTATGTGCGCCTGGTAAGCGATGCTAACTAGAAAGTTTGATTCAACTCTATTCGAAACTTACTCGGATGATATCCCTAGTTTTTTAAAAAAAATATTTGCGGCTCGCGGTGTGAGTGAGTCTCAGCTTGATCTTGGCTTATCAAACCTGCTAACACCAAAATTTGATCAATTAGACCAAGCGTTGCAATTGCTAGAAAGAGCTCTATTAGAGCAAAAACGCATTCTAATCATTGGTGATTTTGATTGTGATGGTGCAACCGCTTCCGTTGTAGCGGTTAAGTCGCTTAGAGCGATGGGTGCTAAATATGTTGATTTTTTGGTGCCAAATCGTTTTGAGCATGGTTATGGTTTATCGCCAGAGATTGTGCAATTGGCCATTCAAGAAAAACAGCCCGATTTGATTATCACGGTTGATAACGGGATTTCAAGTTTTGACGGGGCAAAGCTGGCAAGGCAATCAAACATTCAGGTGATCATCACCGATCATCACCTGCCAAGTGAAACACTGCCAGAAGCTGATGCTATTATTAATCCAAATCTTAAGGGTTGTGAATTTTTAAGCAAAAATTTAGCCGGTGTTGGCGTGTGTTTTTATTTATTTTCAGCGTTAAAAACCCGTCTTAATAAAAACCAATACTTTACTAGAAATAATATTCCATTGCCAGATTTACGCACCGTGCTTGATTTGGTAGCACTTGGCACGGTAGCTGATGTGGTTAAGCTTGATCAAAATAATCGTATTTTAATTGATCAAGGTATTAAGCGTATTCAGGCTAAACAGTGCGTCCCAGGAATTTTAGCCTTACTTGAAATTGCCAATAGACAGCCAGCAACCCTGCAAGCAAGTGACCTGGGTTTTGCTGTAGGGCCAAGGTTAAATGCGGCAGGGCGTCTGAGTGATATTTCCCGAGGCATTAAATGCTTGTTAGCGCCGGATATAAATGATGCTAGGCGTTACGCCAAGGAGTTAGAAGAGTTTAATCAAAAGCGCAAAGAAGAGCAGGTGCGTATTCAAGATGAGGCGCAAGCGATTGTTGACAGTCAAGATGTATCGGAAGGAAAATTTGCCCTAAGTTTGTTTGACCCTTCTTGGCACGAGGGCATTGTCGGAATTGTTGCTGGCAAGCTAAAAGAAGATTATCATTGTCCAGTGGCAGTATTTGCCAAATCAGGTGATTTTTTAAAAGGCTCCATTCGCTCTATTCCTAGTGTTCATATTAAAGATTTATTAGATTTGGTAGATAGAAATAATCCCAATCTAATTTTGAAATTTGGTGGCCATGCAATGGCGGCAGGTTTAAGTATTAAGGCAGAAAATTTTTGGTCATTTAAGCGTGCATTTAATGATGCAATTAAAGCGCATCTTAATAATAAAATTCCAACTGTAGAGTTATTAACAGATGGCAAGCTAGAAGCATTTGATATTTCTCTGGAAAATGCAAAAATACTTAAACAAGCAGGACCCTGGGGTCAAGGGTTTAATGAGCCAATTTTTTATGGTGAATTTGAACTTATTGATCAAAAAGTGGTTGGTGAAAAGCACTTGAAATGTCGACTAAAACTAACAAGCGATAATCAAGTGCACGATGCTATTGCTTTTTTTCAAGAGCCGCTTGATACCAAACAGGCTGTAGTAGCTTATAAGTTATCAATCAATACTTGGCGAGGCGTGAGTAGTTTGCAATTGATGATCGAGCAAATAAATACAATCTAGTTAAAAAAAATATATTAGGCACATTAAATTTTAGCGTTAATAACCTTCTCAAATTAGCGCCACATCAAGGTAAAATACAGCCTTTTATTTTCAACAAAATTAACATGCCGGTAATCACTCTACCTGATGGGTCTGAAAAATCTTTTGATCAAGCGTTAAGCGTTTTTGAGGTTGCTAAATCAATTGGCTCGGGTTTAGCGAAAGCCACCCTTGCTGGCAAGGTGAATGGTGAGCTGGTTGATGCATCATTCGTTATTGGGTCAGACGCTAGCGTTTCAATTATTACTGCTAAAGATGAAGAGGGTCTTGAAGTGATTCGCCACTCTACTGCTCATTTGTTAGCGCAAGCTACTCAAATGCTCTACCCTGAGGCGCAAGTTACGATTGGCCCGGTTATTGATAATGGCTTTTTCTACGATTTTGCTTACAAAGATGGCTTTTCAGAAGCTGATTTGGTTCAGATTGAAAAGAACATGAAAAAGCTGGTTAAGCAAAGCCTTAAGATTGAGCGTAGCGAGATGGGCCGTGATGAGGCGGTTGAGTTTTTCAAAGCCAAGGGTGAGTATTATAAGGCAGAGATTATTGAGTCTATTCCTGTAGATCAGACACTTTCTTTGTATAAGCAAGGTGATTTTATTGATTTGTGTCGTGGCCCTCACGTGCCTTCAACCTCAAGACTTAAAGCTTTTAAACTAATGAAATTAGCTGGTGCATATTGGCGTGGTGATTCTAATAATGAAATGCTGCAGCGTGTATATGGCACAGCGTGGGCAACAAAAGAAGATTTGGAAGCGCATTTACACCGATTGGAAGAAGCAGAGAAGCGTGATCATCGTAAAATTGGAAAAACTCAAGATTTATTTCACATGCAAGAAGAAGCACCAGGTATGGTGTTTTGGCATGAAAAAGGCTGGACGTTGTATCAAATTGTTGAGCAATATATGCGCTCAGTATTTAGAGATAATGACTATAAAGAGGTGCATACGCCACAGCTAATTGACAGAACACTTTGGGAAAAATCAGGTCATTGGGATAAGTTTGGTGATGCGATGTTTACCACCAATAGTGAAAATCGAGATTACGCAGTTAAACCAATGAATTGCCCGGCTCATATTCAAATTTTTAACCAAGGTCTTAAGTCTTACCGTGACTTACCACTACGTTTGGCTGAGTTTGGCTCTTGTCATCGTAACGAGCCATCAGGTACGCTTCACGGCATTATGCGTGTGCGTAATTTTGTACAAGACGATGGTCATATTTTTTGTACAGCGGATCAAGTACAGTCTGAAGTTTCTAGTTTTATTGATTTAACTTTTAACGTTTACAAGCATTTTGGTTTTGAAAATGTTGATATTAAACTTTCGACTCGCCCTGAAAATCGAGTGGGTTCTGATGAAGTTTGGGATAGAGCGGAAGCGGCACTTGCACAAGCGCTAGATGCTAAAGGTATTAAATGGGAGTTGCAAGAAGGCGAAGGCGCGTTCTACGGCCCTAAAATTGAATTTGTTTTAAAAGACTGTCTAGATAGAGAATGGCAGTGTGGCACCTTACAGGTTGATTTTTCAATGCCTGAGCGTTTAGATGCGCACTACATCTCAGAAGACAGCTCAAAACAAACACCGGTTATGCTACACCGCGCAATTGTTGGCTCACTTGAGAGATTTGTTGGTATTTTAATCGAGCATTATGAGGGTGCTTTTCCGTCATGGCTTGCACCAATTCAGGCGGTTGTTCTTAATATTTCTGAAAAACAATTCGATTTTGTTAAAGATGTGAACAAAAAGTTAAAAAAACAAGGGCTTAGAGTGATTTCAGACTTGCGTAATGAGAAGA
>ERZ1046740.2548-NODE-2548-length-11679-cov-3.748882_pt1 | contig 11679 bp, 9 predicted proteins | sample MGYA00383093_ERZ1046740 | MGnify/ENA primary metagenome ERZ1046740 (study PRJEB29581, sample SAMEA5548363) | metagenome | biome: marine; feature: coastal; material: water | depth 25 m | study: Short-term variability in the microbial, nano- and picoplankton...
GATGAAGTTCGCCGTCGATATCATCCGGGTCTTCGCCGTGGCAGGCTGCTCATTTGGATAAGATGATGGGGAGGGCCTTGAGCGTGGCATGTTCCTCCGGTGTAGCGGCCCAAGTGAAATGGGTGATAAGAATGAAGATGATCAGTGACTTCATGGCGCGGGAGGATGGGGTCTGAGGTTCAGGGTTGACAACCTATCAAAACCCTCTCAGGAATGTAAATAATCGACCTATATACCCTCATGCAAAGAACGACTTGCAAAGGAGACAAAGTTTTTTGCTTTTTACAAGCTGGGCCGCCTTCTATCAGAACTCCAATGGTTGGTGTGGTTTTCACCTTTGCCCCCCTTTTTTAGGCCAACTTCTGAGGGGTTTGGTCGTAAAGCAAACGAAAAGAAGGTCTAATCTTAGTTAGGCGAATTGGCTGAGAAAACGAGTATCGTTCTCGATCAGCAAGCGAATGTCTTTAATGCCATATTGAATCATAGCGAGGCGGTCTAGGCCCATGCCGAAGGCGTATCCAGTAAGCTTACTAGGATCAAAGGCATCGTCACCTCGGCTTTCGTTGATTGCGCTGAAAACAGCGGGGTCAACCATACCACAGCCTGCGACTTCGATCCATTTTGGCTCTTCGCCTTTGACTTGGAGTTTCACATCAATTTCGAAGGAAGGTTCGGTGAAGGGAAAAAAGTGGGGACGGAATCGGACTTCGGTTTTGTCACCAAACATAGCGCGGTAAAAGAATTCTAGAGTCCCTTTAAGATCAGAGAGGCGAACGTCGGAATCAACATAAAGGCCTTCAAGTTGGTTGAAGACTGAGAGGTGAGTTGCGTCGATTTCGTCTCGACGATAGGCGGAGCCAGGAGCGATTATTTTGATAGGCGGAGCCTGCTTTTCCATGGTGCGGACTTGCACCGAGGAGGTGTGGGTGCGGAGGAGTTTGCCTGAGTCAAAATAAAAGGTGTCGGAGTCGTTTCTGGCGGGGTGGTCAAATGGAGTATTGAGGGCATCGAAGCAGTGGAATTCAGTTTCGATCTCTGGTCCATCTGCGAGAGCAAAGCCGAGGCGGCGAAGGATTTGAATAGCGCGGTCCTTGACGATAGTGAGGGGGTGGAGGGATCCCGTTGGGAGTTCGCGGGGCGGCATTGTGACATCTAGTCCTTCGACGGAGGTGGCGTCAGCGGCGTCCTGGAGCTTTTGTTTGCTGGTTTCGAGAGCGTTACTAATGGCTTGGCGGGCCATGTTTAGAGCAGCCCCGAGTTTTGGTTTGTCTTCGTTGGGTAAGTTGCGCATTTCAGCGGCGAGGGCGTTGAGGGGGGATTTTTTACCGAGGAATTTGACGCGGGCTTCTTCGAGAGCCGCTTCATCAGAGGCGGCGTCGATTGCGGCGAGGGCGTCGGCTTGGATTTGGGCGGCTTGCTCGGTCATAGTGAGGGGGGAATTACGGGAAAGGACGGTGGTGGTCAATGATGGCTTTGGGCTTTGATCTCGTGAATACGGTTGCTTAGGTCTAGTTATGGGTGGGAATATTCGTCCTTTTAATCGAAAAATGGCCGTATCCTTGCGGATACGACCATGAAAGTTTCTTTAGCTAAAGCTAATCGGAATTTATGCAGCCTTCTTTTCGAGGGCCCCCTTAGCTTGCTCCACGATTACGGAGAAAGCGGCAGCATCGACGACGGCGAGGTCTGCAAGGACCTTTCGATCGAGCTCGATGTTAGCGGCCTTCAGGCCTTCGATGAAGCGGGAGTAGGTTAATCCTTCGTTTCGGACGGCAGCGGAAATACGCTGGATCCAGAGGCGGCGGAATTGCCCCTTACGCTTCTTGCGGTCGCGATACTCGTATTGACGGGCTTTGTAGACGGCGTCCTTTGCGTAGCGGTAAAGCTTGGAACGGAAGCCTCGGAATCCTTTGGCGCGGAGTAGAATACGCTTGCGACGTTTTCTACTGGCCGGACTGTTAGTTGCTCTTGGCATGGTTTCTTTTAGGTGAGCGGGTCGTTGGGTTTTAATTTCACTCCGATAGTCTCACTCGCTCGTGGTCCTTCCGAAGAAGGCTGGCTATCTAGAGGCCGCCCATTTGGCAGGCGGGGGCATCGTGCACGTGTGCACGGTAAGACTTACTTCATGAGTAGATTTCTCTTCACATTCGTAATATCTGCGTCGGAGACAAGCGTCGCTTTACCCAGCATTCTTTTCCGTTTCCGGTTTTTCTTCTGGAGGATGTGACGTTTGCCCTGTTTGCGGCGCAAAATCTTACCGGTACCAGTCACTTTAAAGCGCTTGGCGACGGACGATCTGGTTTTGGACTTGCAAGCTTTGCGGGCCATGGGAGCGGCGTTTTAGGGCTCGCGGTGCCGATTGCAAGATTTTTTGTGAAGTGACGGCGGCTTTTTTCTTCTAGGTCGATCATCGGCTCACTTGAATTGATCGGGCCGGGTGTGAGGGAAGACCCCTTATTTCGAGGCAAGAAACACCCTTTTGCGAAATTGACGATTATTTCGGAAAAAGGTGAGGCTTTTTTCATGAGGGTTGAGAAGAAGATCGCATGATTTTACTAAAGAGGGTTGGAGTGAATTGAGGAGGTTAGATTGGATGTGAGTTTTCCTGTAAATTCCTATCGATTCGCTTCGTTCGAGACGGTAGGAGTTTTGCATGCGAACTTCAGTGAAAAATCTTTTGAAAAGTGCGACGGCTCTGGACTCGGTGGAATTAGCGGGTTGGGTACGGACCCGGAGGGATTCAAAGGAGTTCTCCTTTATGGAACTAAATGATGGATCTTGTTTAAAGGGCATTCAGGTAATCATCGATTCAGGGACTCCTGGATCGGAAGAAGTTGGGAAAATGAATACGGGGGCTTCCATAAGAGTCGCTGGAGAATTGGTGGAAAGCCCGGGGAAAGGACAGAGCTGGGAAGTTCGGGCGACCGAGGTTGAGTTGATAGGCGGAGTCCCGGATGATTTCCCTCTTCAAAAGAAGGGGCACACCCCTGAGTTTTTGCGCTCCATTGCTCATTTGCGTCCGAGGACAAATCTTTACGGAGCGACTTTTCGGATGCGGAGCCGTTTGGCTTATGCAGTGCATCGATTTTTTAACGAGCGGGATTTCACCTATGTTCACACGCCTGTTATTACCGCGAGTGATTGCGAGGGGGCAGGTGAGATGTTTCAGGTGACAACCAATGATGCGGGCAAGTCAGAGGAAGATTTTTTCGGTAAAAAGAGTTATTTGACCGTAAGCGGCCAATTAGAGGCGGAGACCTTTGCTTGTGCGCTTTCCAATGTTTATACCTTTGGGCCGACCTTCCGCGCGGAGAATTCGAATACCTCTCGCCATGCATCGGAGTTTTGGATGATTGAGCCGGAGATGGCCTTTTGTAATCTCGAGGGCGATATGGACCTCGCGGAGGAATTCATTCAATTTCTAGTGAAGGATGTGTTGGATAACAACGAGGGTGATTTGGAGATCTTTGCGAAATTTGTCGACAAGGGGTTGCGCCAGCGGCTTGAGGGATTGGTAGGAGGAGGTTTCGAGCGGATGAGCTATACGGAAGCAGTTGAGAAGTTAATTGGATCGGGTAAGAGCTTTGATTACCCGGTTAAATGGGGGATTAATTTGCAATCGGAACATGAACGTTACCTTTGTGAGGAAGTCGTCAAAGGGCCACTCACGGTTTATAATTATCCAAAGTCAATTAAGCCCTTTTACATGCGGACAAATGACGATGGGAAAACGGTAACAGCGATGGATGTGTTAGTGCCTGGAGTTGGTGAAATCATTGGTGGAAGCCAGCGCGAGGAGCGGTATGATTTGCTGAAAGCTGAGATGGAAGCAAATGACCTAAGTCTTGAAAATTACGGATGGTATCTCGATTTGAGGAAATATGGGACTGTTCCTCACGCAGGCTTCGGTGCCGGTTTTGAACGCCTCCTTATGTATGTCACCGGGATGCAAAATATCCGTGACGTCATCCCGTTTGCTCGGACACCCGGGAATTGCGAGTTTTAAGAGGAGGTTGTTTTACGACTTAGGACGATTGCGGCGAGAGCTGCAGCTAGAATTGCTGTGGACAACCAGGCCGGCAGTCCGACCCACATTAGAGCGTATGCAATGGTGGCTCCGGTGGCAGCGATAAGAGCATAAGGAAGCTGGGTTGCCACGTGGGAGGTGGGAGAGCATCCGGAAGCGAGGGCGGATACGATAGTGGTGTCGGAGAACGGGCTACAATGATCACCAAAGACAGCGCCGCCAAAGACCGCTCCAATCGTCATTGAGATCAGGCTCATGAGTTCATCTTCGGGAAGATCGATCCCAAATTTGAGGACAAGCGGAAGGGCCATGGGCATAAGAAGCCCGAAGGTTCCCCAAGAGGTGCCGGTCATGAAGGACATGACCGCGCCGATTAGAAAAATCACCAAAGGGACGGACATCGGGCTGATTTGATCACCGAGCATTGTCTTCAGAAGATCAGCCGTGCCGAGGCTTTTGAACATGCTGCCAAGAGTCCAAGCGCAGATCAAAATTATAAGGGCTGGAAAAAGGGAGGCCGCACCATCAAGCATGTGCTGCGGTGCTTCGGTTCTCTTACTTTTAGGAAAGCAAAGGTAGGCTGCGGTGAGGGCGACAAAGCCTGCTGCGACCATGGCGTAAGGGACGCCATCCGAGATGAAAGCGTTTTGCCATGACCAAGTGTCACCGTCCTGCCAAAAGTAAATAAAGGTGGGGAGAGTGGTGACTAGTACGATGAGAGGAAGTAAGGCGAGCCAGGGGGAATTGGCCTCAGGTTTTTTAGCCTGTTCATCAAGCGGGACCGGCTGAGCGTTTTTCATGGGACCAATTTTCCATGCTTTAAAAATGACAAGAGGAATGAGAATAAGGCTGAGGAGGCAGTAGGGATTTGCCGGGATAGAGTTGAAAAACAGGGCGGCTGGATTGACATCGAACGATGCCGTTTCCAAGCTTTCTTTAATGACAGAAAGTTGAGCTGCAATCCAAGTTGAAATGAAAGCGACACAAGCGACCGTCGCGCTCGTAGAATCAATCACATAGGCGAGAAATTGTCGGGAGATTCGTAAACTATCCGTGAGTGGGCGGGCAACGCGGCCGAGGAGAACAGCATTTGCGAGGCCATCGAAGAAGCAGAGAAGCCCGAGGCCATAAACGCCAAAAAGAAGTTTCTTTTTCGGGTCTTGGCTTTTGTTGGCAAGGAGTCGGTTAAGGATCGTGGTGAAACCTCCGCCCTTTTCTAAAAGGGTGGCAAATGCTCCGAGCGTAAAAGTGAAAATAATCGCGCTGAGGTTCCAGTTGCTGGCACCGATTTTAGGAAAGAGGTGATCTTCAAAGAGGCAGCGCATCGCAAGGACCGGGGACGGGCCAGCCAAAAGAAATGCCCCGGCGACAGTTGCCGAGAATAAAGAAAGAGCAGCCTGTCTCGTAATTAGAATGAGAGTCAAGGCGACGATTGGAGGTATGAGAGGGATCAAATCCACGCGAGAGTGAAGCACAGCAAATGAAAAAAGGCGACCGGTGAAGGTCGCCTTTTTGGAATCGATAAAAATGAGTGTTTTTATTCGTCCGTATCAGACTCGTCCTCTTCGTCCTCTTCGTCCTCTTCGGAGGCGCCGCCACGCTTGGCGCGTTTAAGACGATCGGCTAGGGCGATTTTGGCTCTCTCGGCGCGAAATTGGACCTTATCGGTGTCGCCACTCTCAATGAAGTAATCGAGAACGTCATCAGCCCAGCCCCCGGTCTGGCTAACCATGGCGTCAACTACCATCCGTTGCTCCGTTTCACCGGTTGCGATGCTAGCAACGTCTTCCCAGTAGATGGCCTTATCGTCTTCATCGAGTTCGGGATGAGCTTTTAGAAATGAGACAAGTCCTTGGAAGGCTTCGGCGCGGATGCGATCGTCTTGTTCATCTGAAGCGAATTCAAAAAGGGTATCGAATTGGGAGTCATCGGGCCAATTACGAAGCGCAAAGATGGCGGCAACTTTCATCTTTGGGTCATCGGCATCGAGGGTTTTGGAGACGAGGTTAGATGCTTCATCCCCACCGGCCGAGCCCATGAGTCGCAGGAGTGCGGTTTTAGCATCGGTATCAGCGGTATTGTTATAGCTCCCCATGATCGCCTTGGAGTAGGCGCTTGGATCTTCCGAGGCGCTGATGACCTTGTTCAAAACATCGACAGCTGAGTTTTTGATCGAGGCATTTGCCGAGTTGGTGATGATGGTGAGCAAGCTTTCAAAGTTAGATGTCGTGGCCATTTGCTTTGCGGCATTGAGAGCTCCTTGTCCTGCCGCGGTGTCATCAGTCGTTTGGGCGAACTCGATTAAGGCCGGAAGGGCGCTTTCATTGCCACGTGCTCCAACCACTTGGAAGAGTTTGACCCGAAGCGCGCCAGTCATTTCCACGTCACGGGCGTAATTTGCGACTTGTGCGCTTATGTCAACGTTGTCGGTTGCTTTACCTATGTTGAGCGCCTGCAGGTAGGTGGGTCGATCCATGGTGTCTTTGACTCCGCCGCTAAGAAGTTCATCTAAGAGGAGTTGGACATCACCCGAGGACAAGGGAATATCGGTCGGGAGATTGTCGGGGTCGCTAAATGCTGCAACGATTTCGTTGATGCGCTCAGTTCTGGCGGTTTGATCAGATTTCCCTTTATAGATGAAGCCTGCGAGGATGATCCCCGCCGCGAGGGTGATGGCAATCATACCCTTCACCGCGTTGCTTACTCCTTGCTTTTTCATGGGCGCGACTGAACCGATCCCGACTCCTCCCGGCTGGGGCTGCCCCGGGATTCCTCTGGGTTGTGTCGCGGTGCCTAATGGTGCGGCAGTTGCCATGGCAGGAGGGGGTTGGGCTGCGGCACTGAGAGGGACCGTAATTTGAGGCGCAGGAGCCGGCTGCACGGGAGCTTGCGCAGCGTGTGTTAATTGTACCGGTGCGGGTTGAGCTGGTGCTTGCGCGACGGGAGTCAGTTGAACCGGAGCGGGCTCGATGGAAGCCGGTTCCACGGCAGCAGGTTCCACGGCAGCAGGTGCTTGTGCTGCCGGTGCTTGTGCTGCCGGTGCTGCTGTCTCCAGTTGAATTGGAGCTGGCGTCACTGGCGTGGGTTCGAGAGCGGGCGGCTGCACCGGAGCTGGCTGAAAAGGAGCAGGCTCTGCGGGAGCAGGTTGATTTGGAGCCGGAGCTGCGTAAGCCGGAGCTGGTGTCACTTGCTCGAGATTAGGCTCAGTTGGCGCGGGCTCGAGAGCGGGAGATTGTATAGGAGCTGGCGCGACAGGCGCTTGAGCTGGTGTCAGTTGAACGGGAACAGGCTGCACCGGAGCAGGCTCGACGGGAGCCGGCTGAGCTGGTGCCGCCTCCTGTTCTGGGATGATGAGCCTAGGGCGTTTAGTTTGTATCGGCTGGGGTGCAGTGGTGGGGTTCACTGGACCAACCGCTTCTTCGGGCTGCACATTGCTTGCAGGAACTTCAGGTGTTCCAGGATCGGGATTAGTTTCGTTCATAAGGAATTGGTTGAGAGATTCTCTGGCGTCAGACGGGCGGTTGTCAATCGTTCGCGAAATATGCCACACAATCAAATTGCACAGCCGGATCGTTAGATCGAGTCGGCTTTCAGAGATATTGGTGACTTTGTGCTGAAGATAAGACGTCAAGTCTCCCCATTGGAGGTAGGTAAGAAAGAACTTTGTGTAATTGCCCGAAAACTAAGGAAATGTGTTGTTTCCGGAAAATCACAATTGCGCTACTGGATCTGTTTGCTAGAAGAGCAAAGAGGTCAGGAAAGGTTGATTACTCGATGGTTCCAGCAGCATCCAACCCTCAAAAAATGCAGTTTAGCCGCTGTAGCTCAGGGGTAGAGCAATTCACTCGTAATGAATAGGTCGACGGTTCAATTCCGTCCAGCGGCTCCATTTTATAAGGGTTTTAGAGGGAGAGAGAATTGAGTCTCGCAATTAAGTCTCTCAAAATACCCCTATTATTGCGCGAAAACTAAGGAAACTTGCTTCCCCTAAGAAGATAATCTGCGGCAGTTATACCAAATTTAACTCCTGACTGATTTGGGTGCTATTCAGGCCTATTGATTCGATCAATGTTTCCATTGGTTTTATCGATTTGGGTTCACGGTTATCGGCCTCAAAATGAGAAAATGAAAAAGGAACTAACCGCCATCATACCAATTTCGCTTACTGCCATGCTGGCTTTGTTCCTTTTCGGGTGCGAAGGTTGGCAATTAGACTACCACGACCCAGATGCGCAGTTTCTAGCCGATGAAGTGGCTTCCAAGGGCAAGAAATTTATCGGCAAACAAATTACGATCAAGGGTTTCGTGGACAAGGTTGATCTATCCGACCCAGATAATGCGTGGGTACATTTGAAAAACGGGATCCAATGCAATTTTGGTCATTTGAGCGCAATGGCAAAACACATTGGCGAAGAGGAAAAAGTACAAACTGAGGAAGGGGCTGTTTACGTGGACGGATTTCTGAAGATTTGCGAAGAGGGAAAAGTCGTGTTGGATCCGGCTGCAGGACGGGACCATAGAGCCCATTTCAAAGCGCAGTAGTATTCAATCAACTGTATGACAGACATGCTTTAAACCCAGCGGCTTTTTAATTCACCCACTTTATTTTTATTGGTGATTAATGCTTCTGGGTTGTCTCCGTAAGTAATTACTAACGGATAACATTCAGTGTTTCGGCGTTTGTAATTACCATTTGTAATTATCAGGCCACATTCTCACAGAGATTTTTAAAAGCCGCCCAAGCAATTTGCTAGCAGTTAGAAACTCTTAGTCAGTGGTGGTTTTACTTTCGTCGGCTTCGTCTCCCGAATGTTCGTCTACTAGTATCTTCTGATTCTCTTCGGGATCGTTCACAACAGTTTCGTTGGTTCTTACTATTAGTAAGAACATGATTACTAATAGCATAAAGGCAGCTAAAATGAAGGCAGTCTTAGATTCTAAATCCATTTAATAACCCTACGTTAAAATTTTTACAATCAGGTAACTCAAAAACACAATCAAGGGAGTGATTATAAAGATCAATATGTTCCGACGACGTGTTAGCAGCCTACATTTTCGGCACATCGGCTTCTCTTTCCCCCCTAGCCACCGCTCAAGCCTTTCAATACTAACCTCACGGCCAGAAATCGCTTGTTGGCACGTATCACAATAATCTTTACCACTTTTTCTGAGCAATAACTCTATTTCGTCAGGTTCGTGGTTTCTTTTGAGATTCACTCTCATATTCATCATTGTTAAAAGCGCAAAAAAATTCGGGAACGTGTCAAAATTTTCGTTACAATAATTAGCTTTTTATTGAGCGGAATTCATAGTGTTTTAACCCACTCTTTATAAGAGTTTTAGCCAATCAGTCAGTTGCGAAAAAACTGCCGCTCGGTCTCACAGAAGGGCGGTTTTTAGGGTTATGAGACAAGCTTCTTTAGCAGTCGGGTGAACATAAACAGACTTTTTGATTTTGGGCTACTGACCAGAATTCATGATCTTGATTAGCGAAGTGAGATGGGATTGCTCGATTCCCTGCCGCGATTTTAAAGCAAAGCGCAGAAATTTCTTACCTTCGGCGAGAGGTAGTCACCGATGTTTTTGTAGCCCTCTAGTGCCGCCGAAAACGAGGCCATGTCTTCTGCAGCCTTAGCTTCTTCTGCAGCCATTACTTTTTCCATGAAATTAGTTTAAAGCTGGAAAATCGAGGCCGAACAAGCGACCAATAGCAAAGATCAAAAATGAAAATATCAAAACTTAGTCTCTCGACGTTAAACTGCTGGATGGGGGCCGCCGTGGCGTTGGTTCTAATTTCAACAGCCACAATGCTTCAAGCTCAAGGAACCAAGGCGGACTACGAACGTTTTGACAAGATCGGTGGTATCACCGGTGGCAAAGTGTTTCGGACAAAGGTGCAAGCGCATTGGCTAACTGGCACTAAGTGCTTCTGGTATCGCAATGATCTGGGGCACGGCCGGAAGAACTTCGTTTTCGTCAATGCGGCCGTGGGCAAACGAAAAGCGGCTTTCGACCACGAGCGGTTGGCAAAGGATCTCGCGAAAGCAACCGGCAAGGCCTTCGAGGCTCATAAGCTGCCCTTTGACGCGATCGAATATAAGAAAACGGACGGCGATGAGAAGGGATTACTGGGAGCGGCCGTCTACTTCAAGGCGGTGGGCAAATCGTGGAAAATCAATCTTAAGGATCAGTCTCTCAGCGAAGATACGCCCGGGGCCAAGAAGGTGTCGGTCATCAAAGGAATCCCCGCTCCGCGGCAGGAGTCCTCGACGTTGCTCTTCTCGCAATCCCCGCAACCTGAGGCCGAAGCGACTTTGCCGCACGAGAAACCGGCCGACCCCGAACTGCAGTTTCCTCAATCGCCCGACGCAAAGAAGGTCGAGGCCTTTATCAAGGACCACAATGTCTGGCTTCGTTTCAGCGGGGACGGCAAGGAAATCGCCCTGACGACAGACGGGAATGAAGGCGATGCTTATCAAGGCAATTTTCGATGGTCTCCCGACCGGAGTAAAATGATTGGTTTCCGTCATAAGAAGGCTCAAGAGCACATCGTCCATTTCGTCGAGTCCTCGCCCAAGGACCAGTTGCAACCGAAGTTGCATTCGAACAGTTATCTCAAACCGGGTGACCAGATTGCCCAGACCATGCCGCATCTGTTCGACATCGCCGGGAAGAAGGAGGTCCCGCTCGACGAGACGCTTTTCGCCAACCCATGGAGCATCGGTTCGCATCGCTGGGACAAGGACTCCAGTAGGTTCACGTTCTACTACAACCAACGAGGACACGGCGCGGTGAGGATCGTGGCCATCAATGCCGAGAGCGGAAAAGTCACCGCTCTGATCGACGACACGAGCAAGACTTTTGTCAATTATGCCTTCTACAATCATCGCCAGTTTTTGGAGTCCTCCAACGAGATGATCTGGATGTCGGAACGCGACGGGTGGAACCATTTGTACTTATTTGATTTCGGCAGCGGTAAGCTGAAGAACCAGATCACCAAGGGGCCATGGATCGTGCGGAAAATCGACCGAGTGGACACCGCCAAGCGTCAGATCTGGTTCCAAGCCGGAGGGATTTATCCCGAGCAGGATCCTTATTACATCCATTACTGTCGCATCAACTTCGACGGAACAGGCTTAGTGAAATTGACCGCCGGCGACGGTACGCACTCGATCGAATACTCGCCGGACCGTGAGTTCATCGTCGATACGTATTCCCGCGTCGACATGCCGCCGGTGAACGAGTTGCGTCGGGTCAGTGACGGCTCGTTGGTTTGCCAACTGGAAAAGTCCGAGGCCAGCGAACTCGAAGCTACCGTCTGGCAAAGACCTGAACATTTCGTAGCCAAGGGTCGCGACGGAAAGACCGACATCTACGGGGTGATTTTTCGTCCCTCGAATTTCGATCCGAGCAAGAAGTATCCGGTCATTGAGAAGATCTACGCGGGGCCCCATGGGTCCTTCGTGCCGAAAAGCTTTTCACCCTGTCACGGTGCCCAGCGATGGGCCGAGTTGGGATTCATTCTGGTGCAGATCGACGGCATGGGTACGTCGCACCGCAGTAAGGCCTTCCACGACGTGTGCTGGAAAAACGTCGGCGACGCCGGTTTCCCGGATCGTATTCTCTGGATCAAAGAAGCTGCCAAGAAATAC
>ERZ1046740.2551-NODE-2551-length-11662-cov-4.481864_pt1 | contig 11662 bp, 9 predicted proteins | sample MGYA00383093_ERZ1046740 | MGnify/ENA primary metagenome ERZ1046740 (study PRJEB29581, sample SAMEA5548363) | metagenome | biome: marine; feature: coastal; material: water | depth 25 m | study: Short-term variability in the microbial, nano- and picoplankton...
CGATACTTTAATTTCATTGAAGGTGTTAAAGGAACTTGGCACGCCCTGTCTCATTATGGCAATGCTTCGGGTTCTACGGAAGATGATGATGGGAAAACCAGTTGGGATTCAGTGGAAACCAAACGGGCAATGTATGCGGAAGTCATTCGCTGGCATCATCGGCAATTTGCTTACCTTTTGGAGCGTCTACAATCTATTCAGGAACCCGATGGAGCTTCTATTCTTGATAACAGTATGCTCCTGTATGGGAGCAGCCTTGGCGATGGAGATGAACACGATGAGAAAGATTTGCCAACACTTATTGCGGGAGGAGGAGGGGGTAGTATCAGGTCTGGGAGGCAATTGAGATTCAAACGAGGTACTGACCTGTCTAAAATTCATCTCGCATTCCTTCATCGTCTGGGAATACCTGAGAGTCAATTCGGATCGGTGAACAGCGATTTTGGTCCTCTTGATTTTTTGACTTAAAAATTAGCTGCAACGCCAGCGCCTTGATGACTCTATGTTCGGTGTGATAACCGACCAAAGAAAGAACTGGATCAACCCCGGCGATACTTAAAAGCGAGGGAATTCAGCTTGCTGATGTTCAGATGAAAAAGGCACTCTGTAGGCTTAATTTGAGTCCATCGATTGATCTAGGGTTCTGGTGATCTGTTTGAGTCACGATCCGATAGCTTTTTCAAGTATATTCAGGATGATATGATCCCCGTCATTCATCCGTGTGCACTGGAGACTCAAGCGTACCACGCGTCACACCCAGTTGATTGATGAGTTTGAGGTTTTTCCAAACATAGCTTCCATCCACCTTTCCCGATAACAGATCGCGATAAGTCTCCAGCGTTTTAAGAACTTCGGATTCTGATTCATTGATAAATTCCACACGGAAATACTTGATGCCCAGAGCCACCATTTGAGACGCATATTCGGCGCCTGTTTGAGCGCGGCCGTTATAAACCGTATTGCGGCAACCCGCATCGGCTTTCAGGGGATGTTTTTGTCCAACTCTGTCGCGCAATTCCACTTCATGTTTCTCGCAGGGACGACCACAATCACGGTAATCCTTGCCATCTGACATGAATGCACAAAACACACAATGCTCCATATGAAACATGGGCATGTGCTGATGCAGGGTAACCTCCAACTGATCCGTTGGCATGGAAGAAATCAGGGCTTTGACTTGATCGAAATTGAGATCGTAGGAAATAGTTAAACGATCGATATCAAAGGAATTTAACAAATATGATGCAGTCCAGGGATTCGATACATTGAATGAAAAATCTGCAATTCTTTGATTGTTCCTGAAAAAATCAAGGTCATCATAATTACGAATCAGGTATCCATCGGCTTCACTCGATTGAACTTGTTTGAGAATCCATTCTTCACCTGGCTTGATGATACGCGGTGGAGCAACCCAGATCCCTGAACTCGGGTCTGTTTTCTGCTGGTCGGTAAAGACTTCACGAAATAGATGAACAGCCTCACGATATTTCTTGGGATCTTCGAAGTCGCAATAAATCTGACGACTTCCAAAAGCAATTGCAGCATTCAATTGGTGAAGATGCCTGACAAGCGGAATGAGTTGAGGGGATAAATCTGAAAGTGACTGATGCGCTTCAGGGAACTGGGGTTCAGTGCATGCTGATGTTGAACGTAGTTGCCACCTCGAACCCTCGCTGGGTAATTCACTTAGTTGGCTCACCATTTCTCTGCGCATGCGATTGAGTTCACTCACAGGAAGCATGCAGGGTTCCTCACATTTGAAGGATACCTGATCCAACTGAAAGTTCGTGCTTCCCAAGCGCCCAAATTGCTTCCGTAGAGTGCCCTCATCAAGCGGTCGTTTCAAAGCGCTCTGGATTTCTGTGCTGGAAAAAATGTGGACTGTTTTGCCTGTGGGGTGATGGGCAACGACTTCAAGTCGATGGCCAGGTGTTCCTTTGACGACTATTGAGATGGGGGTTCCTGAAGGTTTTGATTCTCTTCGGGCGGATTGGCGGAGTTTTCGCTCCAGAGCCGGATCACTTGTTTTCCATATGCGATCTCCAACATTGAGTTGTTCAGTATTCAATCGGTCATGTTGGAAGAACAGACGTAGCCTTTGTTTGTTTTTTTCTTCAGGCGCATTTTGATCAAGAGAGGTGACTTTGAATAATCTGCCACCTTGCTCTGCTTTATCAGGATTGCCCTGGTCAATCACCACGCCATCGCCAGCTTTTACTGGTTGCTTTGTTTCTATGGTGAAACCATCTCCTTGGATGGACTGAATTCGCCCCAGATAAACTCCGCGTTTTTTCCCAAAACGCGCATGCACCAGTTTCTGATTGTCGATTCCGTTGAACCATCCCGTGTAAAGGCCTCGGGAAAAAGCCATTTCCAGATCATACTTTGAATTCTCAAATAGCCTTTGACCTTCACCTGTTTCAAGGTGCGGTGATTCCGTGATCTGGTCGATGGCCTGCCGATAAACTCTCGTGACGTTTGCCACGTATTCGGGCGTTTTTAATCTACCTTCAATTTTCAGAGAACTCATTCTCAGGCGAACCAGCTCGGGTAGCGCGGGCAGACCTGCCAGATCTTGTGGGCTGAGCAGGTATTTTTGATCTCCCAATGGGATCGATTTTCCATCCTTTATCAAATCATAGGGCATTCTGCATGCCTGTGCGCATTCACCCCGGTTAGCGGACCTGCCACCCAAAGCCTCGCTTGTTAAACACTGGCCTGAATAGGCTACACAGAGAGCCCCATGGACAAATACCTCCAATGGCATTTCCACTCCATTCACCGCAGGATCCTGTTTCAAATCCTTCTTAATCGACTCGAGTTCTTTCAAAGAGCACTCACGTGCCATGACGACCAACTGACAACCTAACATTTCTGCAAACCGAATGCCTGCAGAACTGGTGATGGTCATCTGTGTGGACGCATGTATGGGGAAATCGGGGCTGATCGAACGAATCATGCGACATAAGCCGATATCCTGAACAATGGCAGCATCCACATCCGCTTCGATGATTGCCCTCAATTGGGCCTTTGCGGATTCCATTTCATCCGCAAAAATCAAGGTGTTCATGGTCACATATCCACGCACATTTCTCTGATGCAGATATTCCATTAACTCAGGAAGATCAGCGGTCGTGAAATTATCCGCGCGCATCCGTGCATTAAAACCAGTCAGGCCAAAGTAGATGGCGTCGGCACCGTTTTCGACGGCAGCACGGGCACAGTCCCAATTACCCGCAGGTGATAAAAGTTCAGGAGACTGTGGTTTTGGTGTTGACTCAAAATTTTTGGCGTTATCTACCATTGGATTTAGCGGGTTGTTGTGAAAAATTCGGCGGACGGACTGGTCAACCATAGCATTGCATGGAAGACTGTGCCAAGCATGGAGCCAATGAAACATCAAGAGAACAAGGGTATGAAACGGGTGCTCGTCGCAGGTTATGGCTACATAGGGTCTCTGGTCGGGCATTTGTTGGCAGAAGCCGGAACCGAAGTTGTTGCTGTCAGTCGAACCATGCCCGGGGGGCTGCTGCGTCAACCTCACCCAAACGTGCATTGGTTTCCTGCTGATCTCACCTGCAGGGATTCCCTTTCAGGTTTGAAAGGGGATTTTGATCATGCACTGTTCGCCGCGTCTTCAAGTCGTGGCGGCGCTGACGATTACCGACACATTTATTGTAATGGTCTAGACAATTTGATGACCTTGCTTAATGGGCGCTTGAGCCGATCCTTCATCTACTTGAGCAGCACAGGTGTCTATGGTCAGAATGAGGGTGAATGGGTTGATGAAACCATGCCTGTTCAACCGAAGTCCGAGACGGGGCAAGTTTTGGTGGAAGCCGAAAAAAAAATAATCCATCGTTATCAATCCAATGCCTTTCCAGGGATGATCCTGAGGTTGTCGGGTATTTATGGTCCAGGTCGGGGCTATGCCTGGAAACGCATTCAACAGGGGAACGCTGTCATCGAAGCTCCAGGTGAACGATGGGTGAACATGATCCATCGAGACGACGCTGCCCGTGCTGTGCTGGCAGCCTTCATGGAAGGGATTGCAGGGGAATTTTATAATGTCACCGATGATGTGCCTGTTCGGCAGCTTGAATTCTATCAATGGCTTGCATCGGCTTCAGGCAGCCCTATCCCGAAGGTTGTAGAAAGCGATCCGCTCAAACCAAGCAAGCGTCAGGTCACTCATAAGCGAATCAGTAATCAAAAATTAAAGCAAATGACCAACTTTAAGCTGAAATTTCCAAGCTTCAAAGAGGGATATCTGGCTTTGATGAAATGATAGAATTCAAACAAGAATTTCTCAAGTTGGACTGAGCTCTGGACCCTGAGAGCTATCATCGCAGGGCAGGGGTGCTCAAGTTCCACTCAGGATTTCGTAACATCTTCCGGTTGGCTTGAGAATCATATGAGGGCAATTCCTAAAGCCTGAATTTGATCCATTAAAAAATAGATCAACCAATCGCGTTTGTGAGCTGCTTGGCAAGGTGAGGGCAATTCAACCTGCAAACATGATGCCCCTCAAATGATCAACTTAAAGGTGGAAGAATCACAACAAAATTGTCACTGATAATGGTCTCAAAAGTCCGCTCAGTATCAGAAAGTAAAAATCATCTGAATGAAGCTTTGACTTGTTTGCTTTGATTATTCAAAGCAAATCTCTTGCAGGCTAGCCTTGTCAAGGGAAGCGCTTTTAATTGGATGGGATTTGGGCGTTGATGGTTTCAAATCGAACGACTTTTTCTCCTGGTTTTGCGTAGCCCAGCTTTTCACGAGCCAGACGTTCCAAAGTCATCTTGTTGGTACTGATAGCACCGATGGTTGCATTCATCTGATCGGCGAATGCCGTTTCCTCAGCAATTTGTTTCTGCAACAGATTGATGCGCTTCTGCATTCCCTCATTCTGGCGGATTACTGGTTTATACCACTGAAATACAGCCAAGCTGCCAGCAAAAATCAACAAAAGCATTACCACTTTGGTAAGCTTCATCCAGATCCCTACATCCATACGTTTTGATTTATGGGCCATAATAGCGTCCTAGAGGGTTTATTCTCCTGACAACCATAACTTATTTGGAATACCTAATTTCTATGAGATTTACTAATTCCTGTCCAGTTTTTGCTTTAATAATTTCCAGATATCCCTGGCTGCAGGAACTCCCGACCAATAGGTCAGGACTGCATAGAACCCGGTCCCCAGGATCAAAGGAACAAACACTTCTGTTAATTGGGTCCAGACACTGGGCGTTTCTATCATACTCGCAATCCACTTCCACAATGCCCAAGCCAAGAATGCAGCCAGAATCCCCGATCCCAGGACGGTGAGGGTGGGTTGAATCATTTCCTTCACTTTCATATTGGGGAACTTGCGGCGAATCGCATAAAAAATGAGTCCAAGATTGACCATCGAACTCAACGCGTTGGCTATTCCCATGCCCGCTTGCTGGTAGGCTGGAATCAAAAAGAAGGCGAAAATCAGATTACAGGATAAGCTGAAAACGGCGATGCGCATGGGAGTCTTAACATCGCCCAAGGCGAAAAATGCGCGTGCAATAATATTCACCAGGGAAAATGCTACCAAGCCTGGAATCAAACACTTCAAAGCCAAAGAGGCGCGTGCGGTTGAATCGACATTGAATTCATTACCTTCAAAAAGCAGGCGTATTATGGGCGTCGCCATTACAAAAGTCATGGTAGTTGCGATCCAGTTAGCATAAATGAGATACCCCATTCCCTGCCTCAAGCCTGATTGGAATTCTCCATATTTTTTTTCAGCCGCCAGGCCTGAAAGCATGGGCAACATGAAGGTAGCTAACGATACCCCGAAAATCCCTTGAGGCAGCTCCATCAGTCGTACTGCATAGTTGAAGGATGCCACGACATGTGGGGCTTCACCGAAGGCGATTGCGTTGGTAAGGATGATATTCAGTTGAAACGCCGCCACCCCAACGATGCCCGGAAGTATCCGCACCATGAGTTTATGGACGGTTTCGTTCTTCCATGGATTGACCCATCGAAGCCTGAAGCCTTCCTTGAAAAGGAGAGGGAATTGGAAGAGCGTTTGAGCAACTCCTGCAATCAAGATGCCGACCGCCAAGCCATAGATCTTGTCTTCGAGATGCGTCCCAAACCTTGGCGCAATAAGAAAGACTGCAGCAATCATGACCACGTTCAACATGGTGGCACCCAGTGCCGGAATGAAAAAGTGGCCTCGTGCATTCAGGATACCCATCAGTACTGCTGCCACGCAAACCATCAGGACATAAGGTGCCATGATACGAAGAAGCCCGAAGAATAATTGAGTCTTCAAACCCAGATTCACTCCCTCAATCATTGCCGTTGAGAATATGATAATGAGCGTGACAGCGATGGAGCAGGCAATGATCAGGGCTGAAACAGTGGCATTGGCAACATACCACATCGCTTTTTCACCCTCCTGCATTTCTTTTTCCTTGAACATCGGGATGAATGCAGCCGTCAGGGCACCTTCTCCCAGCAGGCGACGGAAGAGGTTGGGGATTTGGAATGCATAAAAAAAGGCGGAGGCAACGAGGCCATCGCCCATGAATCGGGCATAAACCATTTCACGAACCATTCCCAGAAGCCGACTGAGCAGTGTCGCAGCTCCCATGGCTCCCGAAGATTTTAGCATTTTTGACATCGTTATTCTTAATCAATGCAGCTTCGTAATCCTGATGATCGATTCGCCGATTTACTTGCGGAGCTGATTGGCACAGGCATCATAAGCAAAGCGATACGTCGGGCAAACCTTTCTCGCGTAAAGCGAAGCTTTTGAAAATCTTCACTGGAGATTTTCGCCAAAGGGCACTAATTTTCTACTGTTGGGGCGGTAACAATCAAATCACGATAGCAAAGTGGTAAAGGTCAAAAGAAAATCAAAACGATCCTCAGTCAAAAAGGGTTGGCATGGACAGACCGCGAATCTTGGTCGGGCCGTAGAGGTGGGCCTGGCATGGGTAGGGGCGCTCCTCGTTGTGGAGATCATAGATTTCAGCATGGGGAACCGGCTTGATGCATTCGGTATCCTGCCAAGGGTCTGGATTGGTCTGATAGGAGTCCTTACAAGTCCTCTGCTGCATGCTGACTTTGCGCACTTGATGGCTAACGCCGGTCCGATGGCCTTGCTCCTGGCTATTCTTTTCTCCGATGGCAGGTATCATCCGAAATCAAGTCTGGCTTTGATATGGCTGGTAAGTGGCCTTGGAACATGGCTTATTGGCCGTAACGCCATTCACATAGGGGCAAGCTCGGTTATTTTCGGATTGGTGTCTTTTTTGATTGTGGCTTCACTCTGGATGAAGAGTTGGCGAGCGTTGTTTTTTTCTCTGGTTGTTTTCTTTCTTTTTGGAGGATTGTTTTATGGGATCTTCCATGTGCATGCCGGGGTGTCCTGGGAAGGGCATCTGAGTGGTGCGCTCGCTGGTGTCTGGGTTGCCTGGGTCATGCATGGACGTTGATTCCGTACCTCTGCAGTCAACGAATATCAAAACTCCGATGGTGAAATAAGTCCCAGTTGAGGCTTGTTTTTGAACCCCCGCTAGATTTTGCTTTCTCCGAAAAATTCAAATCATTGCCAAAGATGATTTGTGTTGCTATCCATTTACCCACTCTATCATGAATGCAGAACAACAAACTGAGTCCGCGATCGAAGCGGCAAAAAAGGCTTATTGGACAGCAAACATTTCCGTTGTGCTTGTGCTCATGGGAATCTGGTTCCTGTTTGGCTGTGTCCTGAGTATTTTTGCGGTAGATGCATTGAACAAAATTCGACTTGGGGGTTTTCCTCTTGGGTTCTGGATGGCTCAGCAAGGAACCACCATTGCATTTATTTTTGTGACTCTGGTCTACGTTCTCATTATGAAACGCCTGGACGTGCGCTATCTGGCCCAGTGCGGCAAAAAACCCTCGGAGGAACCAACAACTGACGCTTGATCGATTAGGTTCATCATCCACAATTAGACCATTTACCTTACCCTAACACATGGACATTCAATCCTGGACTTATCTCATCGTCGGGCTTTCCTTTGCCCTCTATATTGGCATTGCTTTTGTGACTCGTGTTCGCAGCACTTCTGGATTCTACGTGGCAGGTCATGGGGTTCCCGCTATTTTTAACGGCATGGCCACGGGCGCGGACTGGATGAGTGCTGCATCCTACATTTCGATGGCTGGGATCATTTCATTCACTGGATTTACGGGTTCCGTTTATCTCATTGGATGGACGGGGGGATATGTCTTACTGGCTTTGTTGCTGGCTCCCTACCTCCGGAAATTTGGCAAATACACTGTCCCTGATTTTGTGGGGGATCGTTATTACTCTGATGTAGCCCGCGTGGTCGCGGTCATGTGCGCGGTTTTTGTTTCATTTACCTATGTGGCTGGCCAGATGCGGGGCGTGGGTGTGGTATTTTCAAGGTTTCTTGAAGTGGACATCAATACAGGGGTGATCATTGGTATGATACTCGTCTTTATTTATGCAACACTGGGGGGCATGAAGGGGATCACATACACGCAGGTTGCGCAATATGTGGTTCTGATCATTGCATACCTGATTCCTGCCATTGCGATCTCACATGTCATGACCGGGCATTGGATTCCGCAGATTGGCTTTGGAGCCAAGGTGGTTGGTGGAGAAAATGCCGGGGTGTATTTGTTGGAGGCGATTGATCAAATTCATCGAGATCTGGGTTTTCCTGAATACACCGGTACGTTTATTTCTGGTCACAAGTCCATGATCGACATGTTCTGCGTCACGCTGGCCCTGATGGTTGGAACGGCTGGCCTGCCTCATGTGATCATTCGTTTTTACACGGTCAAAAATGTACATGCCGCCCGCTGGAGCGCTTTCTGGGCGCTGTTATTTATCGGGATCCTTTACACCACAGCTCCTGCGATCGCCACATTTGCAAGAGTCAATTTGATCCAGACTTTGCATGAAAAATCCTACGAACAGCGACCGGAATGGTATAAGAGCTGGGAGCAAACCGACTTGATTGCGTGGGTGGATAAAAATGGTGATGGCATCATTCAATACGCAAGCGGACCTGCTTTTGCAGGAAAACCCGATTTTCAGGAAAAGGAAGATGGATCCTATGTCTTGGGAGCTGCGCAGCAACCGCTCTTAAACAACGAACCGTCCGATGGGCCTAATGAGTTGTACGTTGACCGAGATATCATGGTCCTTGCCAACCCGGAAATCGCGCAATTGCCCGCATGGGTCGTGGCATTGGTTGCTGCCGGCGGGTTGGCTGCAGCGCTTTCCACTGCAGCCGGACTGTTGCTGGTCATTTCCTCTTCGATGTCACACGATTTGGGTAAATCCATCATTAAACCCAATATGAGCGAAAAAGAGGAACTGCGCTGGGCGCGAACGGCCGCGGGAGGGGCGGTTATTCTGGCTGGGTATTTTGGAATCAATCCGCCCGGTTTTGTAGCGCAGGTCGTTGCTTTTGCATTTGGTCTTGCAGCAAGTAGTTTCTTTCCTGTGATCATTCTTGGGATTTTCAGTAAGAGGACGACAAAAGAAGGTGCTATTTCGGGCATGCTTTCTGGAATTGGTTTTACCGCTATTTATATCTATTATTTCAAGTTCCACAACCCGGGAGCTGGTCCGGATCAATGGTGGTTTGGTATCAGTCCAGAGGGCATTGGATCGCTTGGAATGGTGATTAATTTTGTGGTTACCATGACCGTCACGGCATTTACACCTGCGCCACCCGCTGAAGTTCAGGAACAAGTCGAAAACCTAAGGTATCCTAGCTTGTAGTCAGCTACTTTGTCCAAGTAGTCAAGGCTTTAGACCAATTGAATATGACCGAATCTGACAACTCAACTCGGCGGCGCCCCGTGCGCTGGTGGCCCTTATGGGTGATTGGTATTCTTGCTGTACTGGCTCTAGTGTTCGTTTGGGAATTCAGGGAGGCGTACAGGCAGGAAAAGAATATTTTCAGCGCGATCATTTCGATGATAACTCTGGGACTCGTCCTCCTATGGTGGACCTTTTTTTCCAGAGTTAAATGGAAGCTTCGTCTGGGGGGGATCCTGGTTGTGGCTGTCATGGTCGGAATTGGATCTCAGGCTTTTGAGATCATTGGAGTTTCCGGTGATTTGATTCCAATCATTCGCCTCAAATCGGGAGGAACTCAGAAGGCCAGCGTCGAAAAAGTCGTCGTCGATGCAGACGTCGAATCTTTGCCTCGTGCAGAGCAGGATTTTCTTCAGTTTCTTGGACCCAACCGGGATGCGGTTCTTGCTGGCATTTCCCTGACGCAAGAACAGATGCAAACGCCGCCCATGGAACGATGGCGTCAGCCGATTGGGCAGGGATGGTCGGGCTTCGTCGTCGAGGGGCCTTTTGCTTACACTCAAGAGCAGTCAGAAGATCAAGAGAAAGTGACTTGTTATCAGCTTTCAACAGGCAGCCTGCTTTGGGAATACAGTTACCCTGCAGATTACTCATCAGTCATTGCTGGTAATGGTCCACGTGCGACACCCACTATTTCTGGAGACTTTCTTGTCACGATGGGAAGCACTGGAGTTTTGAATTGTTTCAAGCGTTCTAATGGTGAATTGATTTGGTCACATGATGTGATCGAGGAAGCTCGGGCAAAGATCCCTGAATGGGGGTTCAGCCCATCACCGTTGGTCATGCAATCACAAGTCATTGTGCCTACGGGAGAAGGCGGTGAAAGTGGATTGCGGGTTTATGATTTAGAAACCGGCTCGCTGTTGCGTTCATACCCGAAAGTTTCAGCCAGTTACAGCTCCCCGATCCTGGCACAGTGGGGAGATGTCAGTCAGTTGCTTTACATGCATCACAGAGGTTTTGCCGGATTCGCTACTGACAGTGATCAAATGCTTTGGGATATTTCTTGGGGATCCCAGTATCCAGATGTGGCCGTCCCCATTGTACTGCCAGACTCAAGGGTATTCATTTCCAGTGGGTATGGGATAGGGTGCGCTTTACTGGAGGTGAAAGCCACCGAATCAGGTGATTGGAGTGCGGAGCAAATTTGGAAACAACGGAGCATGAAGGCCAAGTTTACCAATGTGGTTGCCAGGGATGGTTTTGTTTACGGACTTGATGACGGGATGATGGCCTGCATTGATTTGAAGAAAGGACGCCGTCAATGGAAGGATGGTCGCTATGGTCATGGTCAGATATTCCTTCTGGATAACGCCATCATGATCCTTTCTGAAAAAGGCGATGTCATCTGGATGGAGATCAATCCCGAAGAACCCAAGGTGATTTCTCAGTGGCATGCTATCGATGGCAAGACTTGGAACCCGCCTTGTCTCGCTTGGCCTTACCTTCTCATTCGTAATGATCAGGAGGCAGTTTGCTTTGAGTTTGATGTCAAATAGCCACTCCTCAAGTGAGCGGGTTTGATTCAAAGTCCTTTTATCGACAACGGGCAAACAACAAACTCAAGCGTCTCTGACAGGGCGTGATGAGAATCGGCTCCAGCCTTTCTATCGATATGTCATGGTCGTATCCGTCAGCTGAATTTGAATGGGCACGGAGTTCAAAAAATGGAAGATACGTTCAAGTTCAGCAGGATATCAAGGGACCGCATTTGACGTATCAGCCGGGAGAACTTCATCTCTTTCGCTGACTCATCAGGGCAAGGATAGT
>ERZ1046740.2552-NODE-2552-length-11660-cov-5.288583_pt1 | contig 11660 bp, 10 predicted proteins | sample MGYA00383093_ERZ1046740 | MGnify/ENA primary metagenome ERZ1046740 (study PRJEB29581, sample SAMEA5548363) | metagenome | biome: marine; feature: coastal; material: water | depth 25 m | study: Short-term variability in the microbial, nano- and picoplankton...
CGGCGTTTACATATCTTGAGACGGTCGCCCAAAAACTACCTGCAGCTGCGCGCTTGGTGACAGTGTCGGGACGCTACTTTCCCATGGATCGTGACAATCGTTGGGAACGGGTGGCCGAGGCGTATAAGGCCTGGATTTTGGGGCAAGGCATCCACGCAGAGGACGCCCATGCGGCTGTGTCAAATGCCTATAACCGTTCGGAAAGTGACGAGTTCATTACACCAACGGTTTTGGGGGACTATGCTGGTGCCAAGGATGGTGATGGGTTCTTTTGCCTGAACTTCCGGGCGGATCGTGCCCGGGAAATTCTTGCCGCTATTGGTCAGCCGGGGTTCAATGCCTTTGAGACCGGCAAGCGCCCGAACTGGGCCGCGATGTTGGGGATGGTCGATTATTCCCAAGATCATTGCACATATATGTCCACGGTCTATCCAAAACAGGAAATCGTCAACACGCTGGGCGAATGGGTGGCCAAAAAGGGTTTGCGTCAGTTTCATTTGGCGGAAACCGAAAAGTACCCACATGTCACATTCTTTTTGAATGGTGGCAAAGAAGAGCCTGTTCAAGGCGAAGATCGGTATATGGCCGCGTCGCCCAAGGTTGCGACCTATGATTTGCAGCCCGAGATGTCCGCTGCAGAAGTCACCGAGCATTTTGTGGGGGCCATCGAGGAAGGGTATGATCTGATCATCACAAACTATGCCAACCCGGATATGGTCGGCCACACCGGAGATTTGAATGCGGCGATGCAGGCCTGCGAAGCGGTGGATCAGGGATTGGGGGCTGTGCAAGCGGCCTTGACCAAGGTTGGTGGCGCGATGATTGTGACGGCGGATCACGGCAATTGCGAAGTCATGGTTGATCCTGTTACGGGTGGACCGCACACCGCGCACACCACCAATCTGGTGCCTGTTGTTTTGGTGAATGGGCCAGAAGGTGCCTCAATGCGTGCAGGACGGCTCGCGGATCTTGCGCCGTCGCTGTTAGATTTAATGGGGCTGGATAAGCCAGCCGAGATGACCGGAGAAAGTCTGATTACCCGATGAGATGGATTGCGCTGCTGACGCTGATAGGGTTTGTCGCGGGTTTTGCCCGCGCTGAAACCAGCCCTGCGGAAGCGGCAATTGCGGCGGCGGATCAGCTTGAGCAAGCCTCGTTATCTCTGCAAAGCGCCACCAAATCGCGGGACCGTGTTGCGGCGTTAACGGAGACAGTTCAAGCCTATGAAGCTGGGCTTGCCGCCTTACGGGAAGGTCTGCGGCGGGCGGCCATCCGCGAAGCACAGATCGGGCGTGAGTTGAAGGCGCAAGAAGGTGAGATTGCCCGCCTGTTGGGGGTCTTGCAGGGAATGGGGCAGGGGCCAGCACCGGTCATGTTGTTACACCCCGAGGGGCCGATGGGTACGGCTCGTTCTGGGATGATCTTGGCAGACGTGACACCCGCCTTGGAAACGCGCGCCGCAAAATTGCGGTATGATCTGGAAGAGATTTCTATTTTGCGTGAGCTGCAAGAGGGGGCTGCGGACGAACTGCAATCGGGCTTGACCGGTGTTCAGTCTGCGCGCACGTCGCTTAGTCAGGCGATTTCGGATCGCACGAACCTGCCGGTTCGGTTTGCAGATGACCCCGTAAAAACCGCTTTGTTGATCGCCTCGACCGAAACTCTTGAGGGGTTTGCAAGTGGTCTGAGTGTCATTCAGGAAGACGACGCTGAGGCCGAGGTGTTGCCAGATGTGGCTTTTCGCATGGGAGATTTGTCTTTGCCGGTCGAATCGCAGGTTCTGCGACGCGCAGGCGAAGCGGATGCTGCGGGCATTCGTCGACCCGGTTTGGTGCTTGCCACGCGACCCAATGCGCTTGTGACATCGCCGACAGCGGCGACAATCCGCTATCGAGGGCCGCTGCTGGACTATGGAAATGTGATGATTCTTGAACCACAAGCTGGGTTGATGTTTGTTCTGGCAGGCATGGATACAGTGTTCGGCGATGCCGGCGAAGTGATCCCAGAAGGCTCTCCTGTAGGATTAATGGGGGGGCAAGACCCGAAAATTGGCTCAATTCTTTCAACATCTGGTGATCTCACTGGAAACGAACGCACAGAAACGCTCTATATAGAAGTAAGACAAGGCAAGGATGCCGTGGACCCGCAAATATGGTTCCGCACAGACAAGGATGGATAATTGATGAAGAAATTTGTCGCGGCCGCGATTGGCGGCACCCTGGCAGGTGTGATTCTGGCCACGCAAGTGGCGGGTCCACTGTTGGCTCAGGAAAGCGCGAAAACGACCAACGTCTATGAACAGTTAGATTTGTTCGGAGATATTTTTGAACGTATTCGGGTTCAATATGTCGAAGAAGTCGATGATGCAGACCTCATCGAAGCCGCGATCAATGGCATGTTGACCTCGCTTGATCCACATTCGTCTTATCTGTCACCAGATGATGCCGAAGACATGCGGGTGCAGACACGTGGTGAATTTGGTGGGCTTGGGATTGAGGTCACACAGGAAGACGGCTTTGTAAAAGTGGTGTCGCCTATTGATGGCACACCCGCAGATGCGGCTGGTATCGAAGCAGGTGATTTTATTACCCATGTCGATGGCGAAAGTGTTCTGGGCCTAAACTTGAATGAGGCTGTAGAGTTGATGCGCGGTCCGGTGGGATCCGAGATTGTCATCACTGTTGGCCGTGAAGGTGAGAACGAGCCATTTGATGTGTCGATTATTCGCGACACTATCAAACTGACAGCTGTGCGGTCGCGCACCCAAGGCAACACGGTTGTGTTGCGTGTGACTACATTCAACGATCAGACCACACCAAATCTTGAGGCGGGTCTGAAAAAGCAAGTTGAAGAACTGGGCGGTATGGACAACGTCAACGGCATTGTTCTGGATTTGCGTAACAACCCGGGCGGTTTGCTGACCCAAGCGATCCGCGTCTCAGACGCTTTCCTGGAAAAAGGCGAGATTGTCTCGACCCGTGGTCGCAATGTGGCTGACGGCGATCGTTACAATGCAACGCCGGGCGACTTGGCCGAAGGCAAGCCAGTGGTCGTGCTGATCAATGGCGGTTCTGCCTCGGCGTCGGAAATTGTGGCAGGGGCGTTGCAAGACCATCGTCGTGCCATTGTTGTGGGCACCAAAAGCTTTGGTAAAGGATCGGTTCAAACCGTGATGCCACTGCGCGGCGATGCGGCCATGCGTTTGACCACGGCGCGGTACTACACGCCGTCTGGTCGTTCGATCCAAGCGCTGGGCGTGTCACCTGACATCATTGTGGCGCAACCGCGTCGGGTGGAAGCGACTGAAGAAGAGGAAGAACAGCGCAAGATGCGGAGCGAAGCAGATCTGCGCGGCAGCCTCAACAACGACAGCCTGACCGAAGACGAGATCCGCCACATTGAAGAGGATCGCGCCAAAACAGAAGCAGCGGCCAAATTGCGTGAAGATGACTATCAACTGGCCTACGCGATTGATATTCTCAAGGGCCTGTCGGCTCTGGGACCTAAAGAATAGGTTTCGCACCTTACATGATCGAAAAAGGCGCCTCGCTGGGGCGCCTTTTTTGTGTCTGGGCGGAGTACAGCGACACTTCGTTTGCAAGCAAGCATCCCACGTTCTAGGTGTGGGGTGTTATCCGAGAAGCCAAAAGGAAATCAGATGAGTCCGGAAGAGATTGCCAAACTGCCATACCGCCCCTGTGTTGGGGTTATGCTGATGAATGCTGACGGGCATGTCTTCGTCGGGCAGCGGATCGACAATCCTACGGACGCTTGGCAAATGCCCCAAGGTGGTGTGGACAAGGGCGAAGACCCGCGTGACGCCGTTTTGCGGGAGTTGTGGGAAGAGACGGGCGTGGTGGCGGACCTTGTCACGATCGAGGCTGAAAGTGATCGTTGGTTGCCGTATGATTTACCCCATGATCTGGTGCCACGCATCTGGAAAGGGCGGTATAAAGGGCAGGAGCAAAAGTGGTTCCTGTTGCGGTTTCATGGCGCGGATACTGATGTCGATATCGGATCAAAGCACGCCGAGTTTTCGCAATGGCGTTGGCTGCCTTCGGACCAATTGGTTGAAAAGATCGTGCCGTTTAAACGCGATGTATACCGACAAGTGTTGGCCGAGTTCGCGGATCATATTTGACGACCAAGGCCAAAGTTCCGGTCTGATGTGTTCGCGGATTTTGCGATCCTAAGGCGGTGCGTGACGTGGGGTCGTTTTCTGAAAAGTTGACAACATACCGAGTAGTATGTTTGCGTTGAGCAAATGTACAAACCTCGGGGCCCTTGCTGAATGTCTTCTGCTGCGCAATCCACCAGACCAGACCGATACGAAGAACTGCTGGTTGCAGCTGCCGAGTGTTTTCAGCGGCGCGGGTTTTCGGCAACGTCCATTGACACTGTGGCCCGGTATCTGGGGTCGACCAAAGGGCGCATCTATCACTACTTCCCATCCAAAATGGACTTGTTCAATTCCGTGCGGGATCGGGCCATGGCGCTTGCCTTTGACGCGATTCGTCCCGGGTTCGAGGCCGATCTTCCACCGATAGAAAAACTGGCAGTCATGGCGAACGGGCATGTGCGCGCCATGATGCGGCATCATTCTTACATGCAAGTCTTGCTGGATGGTCTTCAGATGCAACGCTTTGGGGCAACAACTGAGTTTCAGCGCGCCGCCATGGAGCGGCATTTGAAAGAACGCAACGAATTTGAGGCCTGCTACCGCGATGTGCTGAAAAAAGGTATCGCAAGCGGGGAAATCACAGTCGGTCGGATGTCCTACACGTTGCAAAGCTTTCTGGTGACATTGAACGGACCTGTATTTTGGTACCGACCACGACAGGGTGATGATGAAGCAAAATATGCTGCCATTGCCGAAGACGTAGTGCGCTTTGCCTTAACCGGGCTGGGCGTCAAAGACATTCCAACAATGCCTCAAACCAAAACGGGCACAAACCAAAACGGGAAACTGAAATGAGCGATTTGCCAAAGACAATGTTTGCAGTGATACAAAAAGGCGATGGCTATTCAGGCAAAGCCACGGGTCCCGCCATCGCAGATGCGGCTGAATTTCTTGAAAATGCCGAGATTTCAGTGCCGCAGCCCGGCCCCGGTCAGGTGTTGATCCGACTGCGCGTGGCATCCGTTAACCCGTCTGATTTGCATTTCATCAAAGGCGAATATGGACAGCCGCGCCTCAAGGGCAATCCTGCAGGCTTTGAAGGATGTGGAGACATCGTGGCGGCCGGAGTCGGTGCAGAAAAGATGGTTGGGCAGCGTGTAAGTTTCGTTGTGGCGCAGGGGTGTTCGGGGGCGTGGGCGGAATATGCCACGACGGATGCAATCAATTGTATTCCTTTGCGCCCAGATGTCTCGGACGACGATGGGGCTGCGCAGATCGTAAATCCGCTGACGGCGATGGCGATGGTGGATATTGCACAACAAGCCGGTGATGCCTTTGTGATTTCAGCGGCCACCAGTCAGCTGGGCAAGTTGATGGTGTCGTTGGGCCGCGATTTGGGGCTGAAGACCATTGCGTTGATGCGTCGTCAGGACGCTGTGGAGCCGTTGAAAGAGATGGGTGCCACAGAGGTGTTGGTCACCACGGACCCGGACATGTTGGAGAAGTTTGCGGCCATTTCTGCGGAGTTGAAGCCACGCGTGTTTCTGGATGCGGTGTCTGATCAGATGTCTGAGCAAATCTTTACGGCGATGCCAAACAAGGCCCGTTGGATCAGCTATGGCAAGCTTAGCAATCAGCCGCCTCAGCTTACTCAGATGGGGCAGTTCATTTTCATGGGCAAGCAGATCGAAGGCTTTTGGTTGAGCAACTGGATGCGTTCTACACCTCCGGCTGACCAGATTCGGGTTGTCGGCGAAGTGCAGGCACGGTTTGCAGATGGGCGTTGGAAAACGGACGTTTCCGTGCATTTGCGCCTAAGTGACGTTGTGTCAGGTTTGGCTGGGGCGCTGAAAAAGACTGACGGTAAGGTGATGATTACGCCATAGTGAGACATGTGCGGCCAAGGGAAGAGGAGCCCGAGGTCGCATCAGGACGCCGGAAAACCGGTGCGGGGAGGAAGATTTGGATATTCTGCAGCTCTTGATTAGCGGGCTTGCGAATGGCTGTGTATACGGCCTGATCGCGCTTGGCTTTGTATTAATCTATAAGGCAACCGAGGCCGTGAATTTTGCCCAAGGCGATTTCATGATGTTGGGTGCGTTCATGACCATTGGTCTTACAAACACCGAATACATGGGTCTGCCGTTTTGGATGGCTTTGCCCATTTCGATTGGCCTGATGGCGTTGTTTGGGTACCTGTTGGATCGCTTTGTGATCCGTCGCATGATTGGCGAAAGCCAGACTGCTGTGGTGATCCTGACGATCGCGCTGGGCTTTGTGATCCGGTTTGGTGCGGGGCTGATTTGGGGCCACGAGCCGCAATCCTTGCAAAACCCGCTGGCTGGTAAGGAATTGCATCTTGGCGGCCTTGTACTAGGGCTGGAAGATGTCGCCGTTATTATTGTGACGGTGTTGCTGACCTGGGCTTTGTACGAGTTTTTCAACCGCACGAAGATGGGTCTTGCCATGCAGGGGGCCTCGCAAAACCAACTTGCGGCCTATTACATGGGCATACCAGTGAAACGCGTACAAGGGTTGATCTGGGCTCTCGCCGGAGGGGTTGCCTGTATCGCGGGCATCCTGTTCGCGGCCAAGGGTGCGGTCGATCCAAGCACGGGTTTGATGGGGATTAAGGCATTTGCCGCGGCCGTCATCGGTGGTTTTGGTAGCCTGCCTGGAGCGCTTGTTGGTGGGTTGATCGTGGGTGTGATTGAGCCTTTCGCCAGCCGATACATTGCCGCTGGATATAGCCAGATCGCGCCCTATGCGCTGTTGCTTGCTGTATTAATCTTCCGTCCGCACGGGCTGTTCAGCCAAGTGCGCGTAAAGAAGGTGTAAGCCCATGCGCATCGTTTTTAAAACCGACTACATGCAAGATATCCGCCCTTGGAAAGACCGCTATCAGTTGGTTCTTTATCTCTTGCTATTTGCTCTGATGTTGGCCGCACCGTTTTTGATGGATGCCTTTTATCTGGGAGAGTTGAACAACGTCTTGGTTTGGGCCATTGCCGGGCTGGGGTTGATGATTTTGACCGGACATACCGGTCAGGCCAGTCTGGGCCATGCCGCGTTTCTGGCGATGGGGTGTTACACCAATATTATCCTGATGGAGCAGGGTGTGCCGTTTATGCTGGCCTTTCCGTTGGCAGGGATCATCACCGGAGTGGTGGGCATGATCATCGCGATCCCAGCGTTGCGGTTGCACGGGATTTATCTGGCGATTGCGACTTTGGCGATGTCGATCCTTGTGGACGATATCATTGTTCTGACCGAGCCATGGACCGGTGGCGTTGGTGGCAAGTACGCCCCATCGGTGAATGTATTTGGCGTGATGGTGGATCGCTGGGGCACCCCGCGTGAGTTCTATTACCTGACGCTAGGCGTCGTGGTGTTGGTGACGCTTGGCTATATCAATCTGTTGCGTGCTCCGCTTGGGCGCAGCTTTATCGCGGTACGCGATTCAGAAGTGTCGGCGCAGGCAATGGGTATTGATGTGGCGCGGACCAAGGCGATTTCCTTTGGCATATCCTGTGCGATTACTGGATTGGCCGGTGCTTTGATGGGGCTGTTTGCTGGCGCATTCAACAACGAAACCTTCAGCGTGATTATTTCGATCGAGTTGTTGATGATGATTGTGATTGGCGGGCTTGGGTCCATTCATGGGGCCTTTTTGGGGGCCATCGTCATTGGCTTTCTGCCGCAGTTTTTGTCGCTCTCAAAAGAGTGGATTGGCGCCGCCTTTGGCAATGACAACATTTCCATTCCGGGGATGGAGTTTGGCGTGTTCGGGATGATCCTAATTGTCTTTATCTTGTTCGAGCCGATGGGGATGTATGGCCGCTGGCTCAAGATACGGACCTTTATTGAATTGTTCCCTTTCTATCGCAAGGACATGTTCAAGCGCCAGAAATCCTATCTGAAAACGGAGCGTCTGAGATGAGTTTTCTTGAACTTAAAGATGTGACACTTCGGTTTGGCGGGGTGACAGCGGTTGATAACCTGTCGTTCTCAGTCGAAGAGGGCGAAGTGTTTGCCATCGTCGGGCCAAATGGTGCGGGCAAATCAACGGTCTTTAACTTGATCTCGCGGTTTTACGATCCTCATGCTGGGTCTATTGCGTTTGATGGCCATGACTTGCTGAAATCCAAACCCAGTGGTGTTGCTGCCTTTGGCGTGGCGCGGACATTTCAGAATATTGAGTTGTTTGAACAAGCCACAGTGTTGGAAAATCTGTTGGTGGGACGCCATCGTCATCGCCAAAGCAATTTCCTGACCGAGTTGTTTTTTACGCCGTCTGTGCGAAAGCAAGAAATGCAGAACCGTCATATGGTCGAAGAGATTATCGATTTCCTTGATCTTCAGGCGTATCGCGAAAAACGTATTGCTGGCCTGCCTTATGGGGTGCGTAAAGTGGTGGAAGTGGCGCGCGCGTTGGCCACCGATCCCAAGTTGTTATTGTTGGACGAACCGGCCTCGGGCCTTTCGGTTGAGGAAACCACGGATATGCGTTGGTGGATTGACGACATTCGCCGCCAGATGGGCATCACAGTGCTGATGGTCGAACATGACATGGGACTGGTGTCAGGGGTTTCTGACCGGGTTCTGGCCATGGCCGATGGTGCCAAATTGGCGCTGGGAACACCAGCTGAAGTGCAATCCGATCCAGCCGTGATCGAAGCTTACCTGGGGCATGCCGCATGAGTGAACCCATTCTGAAAATCCGCAATATCGAAAGCTTTTATGGCCCGATCATGGCCATTCGGGGTGTTTCACTGGATGTGCATCCGGGGCGTATCGTGTCGATCCTTGGGGCCAATGGCGCGGGCAAGACCACGTTGATGAAAACCATTTCTGGGGTGATGGACCCGGAAAAGGGCCAGATCCTTTTTGAAGGGTTAGAGATTCAAGGCCGTGATCCGCATAAGGTGGTGCACGACGGTATCGTGCACGTGCCGGAAGGGCGCGAAGTGTTTCCGGTGATGACGGTTGAGGAAAACCTGCAACTTGGGGCCTACACGCGCAATGACTCGCGCGGGATTGAGCGGGATCGAGAGCTGGTCTTTGATTATTTCCCGATCTTGAAAGAACGTCGCACACAAGAGGCTGGCACGCTATCGGGTGGCCAGCAGCAAATGCTCGCGATCGGGCGTGGGTTGATGGCCAATCCTAAGGTGATGTTGCTGGACGAGCCGTCGCTTGGGTTGTCGCCCTTGTTGGTGAAAGAGATTTTCACCATCCTCAAGCGGCTGAACGAAGAGCAAAACATGACCATGATTTTGGTGGAACAAAACGCCAGAGCCGCGTTGGAGTTGGCGCATGATGGCTATGTCATGGAAGTGGGACGCATCGTGATGGATGGGACCGCAGAAGAATTGATGAAATCCGAAGACATTCAGAACTTTTATCTGGGTGTGCAAGAGGATGGCGCGCGTGAAGAACGCCGCTGGAAACGCAAGAAAACGTGGAGGTAAGCGAGATGAACATGCAAACTCCAGTGGATACCACCGTCATCAATGGTGTGACCTACAATGCCGAGGCTGGCCAACGCCCCTTGCAAGTAGATGGGTGCACCACAATTGCTGGGTTGTTCAAGAAACGCTGCGCCGAGCTTGGCGATCGCACAGTTCACCGCGAAAAAGATCTTGGTATCTGGAACGCCTACACGTGGAACGACTATTGGGATCATGCAAAGTGGATCGGATTGGGCCTGCGAAAACTAGGTCTAAAACGAGGTGAGGTGGTTTCGATCCTGTCCGAAGACCGCAAGGAATGGGCCTATTTCGACATGGGCATCCAATCTGTCGGGGGCATTGCATCGGGCGTCTACACCACCGATTCCGGATCGCAGCTGAACTACATTGTGAACGACAGCGATAGCCGCTTTCTCGTTGTTGAAAACGAAGAGCAGCTCGACAAATTTCTCACTCATGAAGACGACATGCCGGGTCTAATCAAGGTCATAATTCTCGAAGACGAGGGCCTGCATGATCTCAACCATCCACGCTGTATTTTGATCAGCGAGCTTTATGAAATCGGAAAGGCGGTTGATGCTGCTGAACCTGATTTGTTTGAGTCTGAGATAGACAAAGCTAAGGCGCAGGATACGGCGTTGTTGATTTACACGTCTGGGACAACCGGCATGCCAAAAGGTGCGATGCTGGGCAATGAGAACATTATGGCAGCTGTGGAGGCGGGCGCGCGGCGGTTGCAATGCCTGGAGACTGACAACCAACTGTGTTTCTTGCCGCTCTGCCACATCCTAGAGCGGGATGTGTCGATCTACTTTCCGCTCGCGGCAAAATGCGTTGTGAACTTTGCCGAAAGCCCAGAGACGGTTTTCAACAACCTGCAAGAGGTGTCCCCGGATACGTTCACGGCTGTGCCTCGGGTCTGGGAAAAGATATACAGCCAAGTTCTGATCATGGTGCAAGAGGCAACGCCTATGGGGCGAGCAGCTTATGGTCTTGCGATGAAGGCGGGACAAAAGCGTGCCGGATACATGATGGAAGGCAAGCCTGTTCCGTCGAGTGTCGCTGCGAACTTTTGGTTTTGGGATCGACTTGTGTTGCGCAATCTGCGCCGCATGTTGGGCTTTGACAAAATGCGCCGAGGCGGCACTGGCGCGGCGCCGATCTCGCCAGAATTGCTCAAGTGGTATTGGTCCATTGGGGTTCCGTTGGTCGAAGGGTATGGCATGACCGAAACCGCCGGCTTGGCAACAATGAACACGCGCCATGACAACACAGTGGGGACGATCGGCAAAGCCATTCCGGGCTACGATCTGCGCATTGCGGAAGACGGTGAAATTCAGACCAAAGGCCTGAACAACTTTCAAGGCTACTGGCGTAACAACGAGAAAACTGCCGAAACCTTTACCAGTGACGGTTGGTTGCGCACGGGAGATGCCGGGCGCCTTGATGAGGACGGCTTTGTCACCATTACAGGGCGGTTGAAAGATATCATCATCACGGCTGGCGGTAAAAACATTACGCCTGCCGAAATTGAAAGCCGGCTTAAGTTTTCGCACTATATCTCAGATGCGGTCATAATTGGGGATCGGCGCAAATTCCTGACTGCGTTAATAATGATTGACCAGGAAAACGTTGAAAAATACGCTCAGGACCTGAAGGTGCCGTTTTCCAACTTTGCGTCGCTATGCGCTGCGAAAGAGGTCAAAGACCTGATCGGTGCAGAAATGAACGCCGTGAACAAGGAATTTGCGCGCGTTGAACAGATCAAAGACTTCCGTCTGATCGACGTGCTTTTGACGGCAGAAGACGAAGAACTGACCGCGACGATGAAGCTCAAGCGTAGCTTTGTTGAAAAGGCGCACAGTCACCTGATTGAAGAAATGTACTAGGAAGAGAAGAAAATCAAAAAAACAATTACCAACCGGGAGGAATGAAAATGAAAACAATGGTAAAAAAATTAACGTTGGCCGCGGGTCTTACTGCAGCGGCAACTATGGCCACGGCCCAAGCACAGGGTGTGACAGACACCGAAGTTGTGATCGGATCGGTCAATGATCTGTCCGGCGTGT
>ERZ1046740.2554-NODE-2554-length-11658-cov-5.686547_pt1 | contig 11658 bp, 9 predicted proteins | sample MGYA00383093_ERZ1046740 | MGnify/ENA primary metagenome ERZ1046740 (study PRJEB29581, sample SAMEA5548363) | metagenome | biome: marine; feature: coastal; material: water | depth 25 m | study: Short-term variability in the microbial, nano- and picoplankton...
CACTAAAACCATGGTAATATCCATAACATGAGCTATTTCTTTTTTTTTTAATTTGTCGACAAAGGCCTGCGAAATGAAAAAACTCGCGCTTGCACTATTCTCATCGGTACTTATCGCCCCTCTTGCCAACGCCGATGCCAACGATTTGATCGGGGATGCAGAAGCCATATCGCTTCCTTACAGCGAGACAGTCGACAACTCTGGATTTTCCAACCTACCTGCAGATGAATATTGTGAAGAAGATTCTGACGGCGACTTTTTCTACAAATACACTCCCTCAGTTAATGAAACCATCAACGTCGTTGCTCTTGGTGCTGATACTGAGGTCGCCGTACTCAATCTGGCGGCTGTAGAGTCCGAGTGCCTTGTCGCTGAGCAGGACGGTGATAATGTTGAGAATCCAGCATGGTTTACCCAAGCCTATCCTGAAACATTTGATGAATGTAACGCCGAATGTAGTGAATCGCGCAATGTTGCTTTAACTGCGGGCACTGAATATATCATTATGGTTGCGTCCGAGAGCGATTATAGCCTGGGCACCATAGAAGTCCGTATGGGCAGCGGTGTTGACTCGGCATCTCTACTTTCAAATGTCGAAGCCCGTGCCGTTCCCGTTGCTCCATTGTGGCTGCTGGGATTCATGGCAGGTCTGCTGGCTCTCGCCGGGATCAAAAAATTGCGTAAAGTCTAAAAAACTGTGGGGTCAAACCGCGGGGTCTGGCCTTACATTTGATAAGAAAGATTGAGCGGTGCTCACGGCTTTTCTCGACGGCCACTTTACGCCGCAGGAAATTGGCAGCGATTTTAGTGTGGGTTATGCGGCTTTCAGCAAGGTGGCAAGACGCCGTCAGCTAAACGTAAATTGGAAGGCCTGACCCCAACGGTCTCAAAGGTCCGCTCATCCCCTGAATATAGCTATGCAAGACGCCCTACCGGGATGGAACGACCCAGGTAGCCTTCGACCCTGTAGATTTGATTGCGCGGTTGGCTGCTCTGATACCAAAGCCGAGGGTCAATGGAACGGGGACGCCCAGTCCCGTTACCACGGCGTCCTGGCGCCGAACCACCGCTGTCGTGGGCTGGTTACGCCAGCCAGGCGCGGGAAAGGCATCAAGTCTATCGCTAACGCAGAAGTCCGCACCCCCGCCCTGCCACACCTAGCAGCACCGACCAGGGCGCCACCGGAGTCATTGCCTCTTTTCGCCGGGAAGGGCGCGCGGTAGCAGAGTCCTCGAGTTCACAGTTCAACCAGCAGGGACGCCACTGAACGATAGTTGGCATAGGTTTCTGTGTGCTTCTGTCTGAGAATGGATGGAAAAGATCTGTGAGGGAACCTATACGAGCGCGATTTCGAGATGATTAAGGATGATTCAGCGTCATCTTCGGGTCAAAGATCTGGGTGGCGCGAGTGGATTTCTTCCCAATACCCCATTTATATTGCTTATACTTGCCGCACAGCTCTAAAAACTGATTCAGGGTCGATTGTAATTGTTGCCTGCTACTGGATTCATCCGGAACAATGTTGGCGACTCTTGCCAGTATCACCAGATATCCTTTTCGTCTGATTGGCTCTTTAGCTTATCACTGCTTTGGCGCCACAGGCGCCCTTGCTATCCACTGGGCAGGTACGGATGTCTGGTCCTTAGTCACCGCTGTTGGCGTTGTGAAGAGCTCGTCGAACTACCCAGACTGGCAGCTTAACGCCTTCCAGAAAAGGTCTTAGGGCATACGGCAACGTGAGCATAGCTGGTGTGGCGACAAGCGTGAGTAATGTAGCGAACGATAAGCCGAATACGATGGCTTGTGACAACGGCGCCCAGAACATGGCCATTTCACCTTCGGCGGTCACTGTCCTGGAGGCAAGATCCACCGAGAACCCTGCTGCCAACGGTAAAAGGCCGAAAACCGTAGTGACGGTAGTGAGCAATACCGGGCGTAATCGCTGCGCGGTCGCCCTGACCACAACGGAGCGCACATCCAGTTCCGGGTGCTGGCGGCGCACATGGTTGAATGTGTCGATAAGAATAATATTGTTGTTTACAACGATGCCTGCCAGCGCCACTACCCCCACACCGGTAAGAAGCGCGCTGAAAGGGTTGCCCAGAATAAGCAGACCAAGTAACACCCCGGCGGTGGACATAATGACGGCCAGCAGAATCAAGGCACTCTGATAGAAGTTGTTGAATTGGGTGACCAGCAAGATAAACATTAGGGCCAGGGCAAGGGTAAAAGAAGCTGAGACGAACGCCATGGAGTCAGCCTGTTCTTCATTGGCACCTCGAAAGGTGATATTGACCGCCGGGTCAAAGTTTTGTTGTTGCAGCCAGAGATTAATGTCGGCGACCACTCGCTCGGCCATGACTCCGTCGCGCACGTTCGCCCTTATAAGCTCTACCGGGAGGCCATCAATACGTTTAAAAGAATCGACGCCCGGGGCGGGCCGCATCGTTACGAAATTGGTCAACGGAACCATGCCTTGATCGGTGCTGACGCGCAATTCATCCATGGCCATGATTCCGCGCTCGTCGCGCGGGTAACGCACGCGTATGTCCACAGAATCTTCGGCGTTATCGGGGCGGTATTCGCCAACCTTCACGCCATTTGTGACCAGCTGTACGGCCAACCCAGCCGAAGAAACATCGGCGCCATAAAGAGCGGCTTGCTGACGGTCAACGTCAATACGCCATTCGATGGATGGCAGTACCGCTGAATCGTCGATATCGACAAGTTCGGGCAGTGTGTCCAAGTGAGCCCGCACCCTTGCCATCGCTGGTTCCAGCAACGATCGCTGTCGGGATGTAAATTCTATCTGGATGGGTTTTCCCACCGGGGGGCCCTTTTCTAGTGGTTGCACCTCTATCTTTATGCCAGAGAGCTGGCCTGTGCGATTGCGTATCTCTTGCATTATGGCGTTGCCACCCTGTTCGCGCTGTGACTCGGCAACCAGCTCAACAAAAATGGATCCGATGCGATCAGAGCTGCTGCCCATGAAGCTGCCGCCGCTGCTGCTGCCCGGCAGCAGAGTTTGTGTATTGACGAAGCGAATTCCGGGCACTGCCAGCACTTCGGTCTCTACATCAAGCACCAAATCATTGATTTCCTTGGCTGAGAAGTTTCCTCGTCCCAGTACGGAAACCTGGATGAATTGCGGGTCGGCATCGGAGAAGAAGATCGTGCCGACGCCATATTTTCCGTAGGCCCAAAAGATAGAAACAAGCAAACTGAAAATAAGGCCCAGCGTCACCAGGGGCCGTTGGCAGACCCCAGTCATGAAGCGTGCGAAGCGCCCGGTCATTGTAGGGAGATTGGTAGGATCGCCCGTTTCGAGCATCTTTTGGGTGCGGGCCGCTTCAGCGCCATGCATGGAGGGTTTGCCAAACAGCGAGCCCAGCACGGGTCCGAACAGCAGGGCGTAGAGTAACGAGCCGATCAAAACAGTGAACACGGTGACGGGTAAGTAGCCCATAAACTGCCCCGAGACGCCTGGCCAGAACAACATAGGCAAGAAGGCGGCCAGCGTTGTTGCAGTTGATGCTGTGACCGGCCAAAACATGCGCTTTACTGACTCTGCATAGGCGCGTTTGTGATCCATGCCTTCACTCATCATCCGGTTGGCGTACTCTGTTACAACGATGCCGCCGTCGATCAGCATACCCAGCCCCAGCAACATGCCAAACATAACCATGAAATTGAAGGTATAGCCCAGCAGATAGATGATAGTAACGGAGAAAAGCAGGGAAAAAGGAATGCCTAATCCAACCACCAGGCCGCTGCGAAAACCCATTGCAGCCACGACCAGTATCATCACCAGAGCCAGAGCGGTGAGTATATTGCCCTCCAGTTCACGGACCTGCAGCGAAGCGAACTCGGCCTGGTTCTGTGAGACGATCATTTGCATGCCAGCGGGTAGTGCAGGGCGGGCTTGCTCCACCACCTTAAGCACCGACTCCACCGAGTCGATCACATTGGCGTCAGAGCGCTTGCTGACGCTAATTGATATGGTTTCCTGGCCATTGTAGCGAGCATAGCTGGAGCGATCTTTAAAGGTTCTGCGCACGCTGGCAACATCGCCCAGCGTCACCACGCTGTCGAGCGAGCTGCGCAGGGGCAGAGTCAACACATCGTTGGCCTGCTCAACCACCGCGGGCACTTTGACAGCGAACCTACCATTCTCCATTTCCATGGTTCCTGCCGGTATCAACCGATTGTTGCGCTGCAGGATAACAATAAGCTCTTCTGCTGAGATTCGATATGCATTGAGTGCATCCGGGTTAATGATGACCTCCAGAACCTCCTCTCGGTGTCCCTGCAAATCTGCGCTTAGCACGGCCGGCACTGTTTCTATCTGATTGGCTATTTTCAAAGCCGATTGGTAGATTTCGCGCTCGCTCGCACCTTGGCTTATAAGATTGATTTGCAACATCGGGAAGGAAGCTGCGGTAAGTTCCTCGACGAAGGGCTCTTCTGCGGTAGAAGGCATCTCGGCACGCGCGGAATCAACAGCTTCGCGCACGTCTCCCAGTGCTTTGTCTAAATCTTGCGAAACATCAAACTCCACAAGAAACGTTGCCATGCCCTCTGCGGCGGTTGATTTGAGCTCTACAATGCCCTCGAGTTTGCGCAGCTCCATCTCCATGGGTTGAACCAGCAGTCGCTCCGCGTCCTCTGGGGAAATACCCTCATGCACAACGCCGACATAAAATAGAGGCAGGTCGATGTGGGGGTCGTTGGCAATGGGTAGGGCCATGCGCGCCATGATGCCCACTAACACCATCACTGCGAGCAGCGATAGTGTCGTGCGTGAGCGCCCTATGGCGGTTTCTATCAGGCTCATCGGGTTGCAATTTGGTCTTGGGCCATGTCGATAAACAGCGGCTTAACTTGCTCGCCGACTGCTACATACTCCTGCCCAACGGTAATCAGGTTGATGGTGTCTGGCAGGCCGGTTATCCAAAGTCCCGCTGCACCGTCCTCGATAATCTCCACCGGGCTGAAGACGACCCGATCGGATTCATCCAGAGTGCGGATACCCAGAGCGCCGTCGTCGCCCAGTGTTAGCAGGGAGGGAGAAACGCGGTGTGCATAGACCGTGTCGAGAGCCACGCGAAGATTGACGGTTAGGCCAGAGCGCAAACCATAATCGCTGTTGGCCACAGTGACTTCAACAGGATAGGTACGAGTGACTGGGTCGCTTTGCTTGCCGACAAAGGACAGTTGACCTTCGATAGACCGTCCGGTGCGGGTGCTGCCTGAAACCATACTGCCGGCGCTGAGATGTTCCACCTCAGTTTCTGTGACGTGTGCGACCACCAGCATGGGGTCTAGATCGATCAGGGTGGCGCAGGAGGCGCCAGGCATAGCGTAGTCGCCGCTGTGCAGGTGCAGATTTTCAATAACGCCGTCAAAGGGAGCTGTGATGCGTGTCCGCTGAAAATTTAGCGTTTGTCTATGCAGATGCGCTTGTGCCGCCTCTTTACTCGCTGCTGAGGTTGCAATTGCCACTTCTGACAACAGTCCTTGCTTGGCCAGCTTCAGGTTCCCTGTGTGTTCTATTTTCGCTTGCTCCAACCCTGCGCGAGCCTCAGTTACTGCTACTTCACGATCATCTACTGCGATCTCGCACAGCAACTGTCCCTTCGTCACCTGCATGCCGCGTTCCACCGGGCGTGACACGACCTGACCGGCAATTTCGGCGGTCACTTCAACCATGCGCTTGGTGTCAGTTTGACCCCTCAGCACCACAGTGCGGGTTCGTGCCTCGGCGCTGGCCATGGTGACCCGGACTTTGCTGAGCTTTGACTCTCGCAGATCAGCTAGCTCTTGGGCACCGTCTGGTGTTTTCGAGGCCGCTGCGGCGCTAGCGTTTTCGCCAAACGCGCCTGACCCCAACCAGACGACGAGTAGTGCTGCAACAATGGAGGCGGACATAAGATTCTTAGACATGTGGTGGCTCACGATAGGGAAAGTTGAGACCTGGAGGCACACCGGCTGGAGTGCGATCGAGTCATTTGCTGACATATGTACGTCGAGAGTTTGATTTCGGACGACTTTTTCTTAGCAGTGTCGGGCTTTTTCATAAGACCGCTTTGCGGGTTGATCTGGACAGACCTGTAGAACGTAATTTGCTAATTGAATCGGCTTAACAATAGGGACGGTTCTGTCAGGGTCATCGCTGGTAGTGACAAGTTAAAAACCCGGAACAAAAAATTCTGAGCTAAACGCTTCAAGCCACTGCCCTACTCCATTCTGCAAACGCACTCACCCTAAGATCCCGATAGTGATTGGCAGACACCAGATGCCTTCCCAGGTTGAACAAGTTGCTAACGGCAGCATGCGCACCCAGAAATCTCTGAGCCTGCCTGACCGATTTGAATCTTCGCATCCCCCGCTCCCTCACCCTGGTAGCCTCATGCGATTGCTCGGCCCGATTATTCTCATACTGCTGTAAAACCGGGGACAGACCACAGTTTATTAATTCTTTAACTGTGGTCTGTCCCCAATTCTTTGCTACTGTGGTCTGTCCCCAATTCTTTGCTGACCGCGCTGCGATAAAACGAATCATGCGGCCGAGTAAAGCGCCTCGCCTTTTTTCTGCTCACTTATTTGTCTGCCGAAAACATTTTTTCCCCCTGCCTGTCATATAGAAACGGGTCTTGAATCACTAATAGGAAAACAAACGCCGGAAAACGACATGCGGAATTTTGATTTTCGGGGCCTTCGAGCCCTGTTTCTGGTCGCTATGACTGCACTGGTCATCAGCTGTGGTGGCGGTGGTAGCAGCGGTAGCGCCTCATCCAGCCCGACAGAACCCGCCCCAACACCCGCACCTGAGCCCGAACCCACGCCGGAGCCTGAACCGCTGTCCGAGGCAGAAGCCGCCCGGTTCCTCAGCCAGGCCACCTTCGGTCCCAGTAGTGAGGCAATTGAAACGCTTGTTCCCCTGGGACTTGAGGACTGGCTGCTTGAGGAGTTGGAAAAGCCGCCGACCTTGCACCTTGCCAGCGTATTGTCAGGCTTTCCCCCGGATGGAAGCTTCGTGGATGAAAACGGTAATCCCTTACCGGAAGTTGTCTTGCTCGCTTCTGATTCATTTTGGAAAACGGCCATAGAGGCGGATGACCAGTTGCGGCAGCGCGTGGCGTATGCGCTGTCACAGATACTGGTGGTCTCTGCCAGTAGCAACCTGTTTCGTGCGCCACAGGCTGTCGCTCATTATATGGATATCCTCACGGAAGGCGCATTTGGAAACTATCGCGATTTGTTGGAGGCGGTAACTTACTCGCCTGCCATGGCGGTTTATCTTACCTATCTGCGCAATGAGAAGGCGGACCCCGCGACAGGGCGGGTGCCTGACGAGAATTACGCCCGCGAACTGCTGCAGCTGTTTACTGTTGGCCTGGTCGAGCTAAACCCCGATGGCACACCTGTAACAGCGCAGGGCGGCGGCCAGGTAGAGCTATATGACAATGCCGATATCACCGAGCTGGCAAAGGTGTTCACCGGGCTCAGCTTTCAGGGCGCTGGCTTCGCCACACCGCTGCGCCAGCTGCCACCACAGAGCCTCTATTCGCCTCTGGCGATGTTTAACGCATATCACTCCATGGAGCCAAAGAACTTCATGGGCGTGCAGATTCCAGCGGATACAGTTGGCAAGAAGAGCATCGATATGGCGTTGGATGGCATCTTCGGGCACCCGAATATGGCGCCATTCCTGGGGCGACAGCTGATCCAGCGCTTTGTCAGTAGCGCCCCCTCGCAGGACTACGTAGGGCGTGTTGCCGCCGCATTCAATGAGGGAAGCTATGAGCTGCCCTCGGGAACCGCAGTGGGCAGCGGTGAAAGAGGCGACCTGCAGGCGGTGGTAGCAGCGGTCCTGTTCGACCCGGACGCACGAGATGTCGAATCGATCGAGACTGTGTCCTCAGGCAAGCTGCGGGAGCCCGTATTGCGTTTTACCCACTGGGCTCGAGCCTTCGAGGTCAATAGCGCGGACGCCAGTAACGAGAGGATTCTGCGGGATACCAGCAGCTTCGAATTGCTCGGCCAGCATCCTTATCGCTCGCCTTCGGTATTCAACTTCTATCGTCCCGGTTATATCGCACCGGCCACCGAGACCGGCGCGGCGGAACTGACCGCACCCGAGTTACAGATAACCAATGCCAGTAGCATCGTCGGCTACCCGAATTTCATGACCGCTTTTGCACTAGGCCGGACGGCCCAGGTCGATCCGGGCTTGCCGAAGGCCTTTGTGGCAGATTACAGCGAGGCTGCCTCACTGGCAGAAGACGTGCCCGCACTGCTTGACTACCTCGACCTCCTGCTCACCCATCGCACACTGCAATCAGAAACCCGGGAAAGGATCAACTCGATTCTCGAGGCACTACCGGCGAACAATGCCGCGGACCTCGAGTTGCGGGCCCAGGTAGCCAGTGTGCTGGTGATGACCGCTCCTGAATACATTGTTCTGAGGTAAAGGCTGTTCCGAAGGAGACTGACCCTATGCAAAACAGAAGAGACTTCCTTAAATCAACACTGGCCCTGCAAATGGCAGTTGCGGGTAGCCCCCTGTTGGGAATGCTGCCCGCAGCTGCAGCCAGGAGCGCCGATACGAGTGGCTACAAAGCCCTGGTTTGCGTATTTCTCTACGGCGGGATGGACTGCCACGACACCATACTTCCTCTCGACCTGGCCTCCTACAGCAGCTATGCCCAGATACGCAGTTCCCTGCTGTCTGCCTATGCGGCCGGGCCTGGCGGCTCCAGCCGTACCCGCAGCGCGCTGTTACCCCTCGAAACCACATCAGCAAACTTCGGTTCGCGGCAGTTCGGCCTGCCTCCCCAGTTAGCGGGGTTGCACCAGCTGTTCAATGACGGGCGCGCGGCCATCGTCGGCAATGTCGGACCGCTGATTGAGGCCACAGACAGGGCTGCTTTCCAGAGCAAGGGCTCCCAGCTCCCCGCCAGGTTGTTCTCGCACAACGACCAGCAATCCACGTGGATGTCTTTTGCACCAGAGGGCGCCCGATTGGGGTGGGGCGGACGATTCGGCGATGCATCGGTCGCGGGCAGTGGCAACCAGCAAAATATCTTTTCGCAGATATCCCTGGCAGGGCACGCGGTGTTTCTCGCGGGCGAACAGGTGGCGCCTTACCAGATCGGGGCTGATGGTGTTCCTTCCATTCTCCTCGTGGACGCCGCAAGAGATCGCCTTTCCGCCGGTTCATTCAGCCTGGTTCAGGACCACTTCGCGTCAAAGGGCTCCAGCCGCAGCAACCTGTTCGAGCGGGATTTCATCGATCTCAGCAGGACCTCGTTGGATGCCAACGCCCTACTGGATAAGGCACTGACGTCGGGCGCAGCAGTGTCGACGCCGTTTCCCGCATCGCCCCTGGGTGGCCAGTTGCGAGCCGTGGCCCAGACCATGGCTGTGCGAGACCAACTGCAGGCGCCTCGACAGATCTACTTTGTCGGACTGGGTGGATTCGACACCCATTCGGCCCAGGCGACCGACCTGCCTGCCCTGCAGCAGGACATCGGTGATTCCATCGCGGCGTTTTATACCGCTACCGAAGAACTGGGCATCGCTGGTGATGTCACGACGTTTACCGCCGCGGATTTCGGGCGCACCCTGACAGTTAACGGAGATGGTACGGATCACGGCTGGGGCTCCCACCATTTCGTTGTGGGAGGGGCCGTCAGGGGCGGCGAGATTTATGGCGATATTCCTGTGTCAGCGCTTGGGCACGACCAGGATGCGGGCAATGGCCGGTTGATCCCCACTGCTTCCGTGGAACATTACGCGGCGCCGCTGGGACGGTGGTTCGGGCTGGGTTCGGCTGAGCTTGAGGCAGCCCTGCCCGGGCTGGTGACCTTCCCGGGTGCGCCGTTGGACTTCATCCAGGGATAGCAGGTGGCGAGTTGATGACACTATCTGCCAGTTCGCCGATGTGGGTAGAATGGGGTTCCCCGGAACAGAGTACCCACAGCGTGCGACCCGTGCTCGACAGCCTCAAGGCCCGGCACCCCGATAACTATGGTTGGGCATTGGCCTGTTGCGATTGGCAGCGGGAAATGGCTGAGGATGTGCTGCAGGAAGCCTACCTGCGAGTGCTTGACGGCCGGGCTTCGTTCGCCGGGAAATCGACCCACAAGACATGGTTTTTCGCGGTGATAAAGCGGGTGGCGGGGGAGTGGCAGAGACAGCAGAGACGTCGAACTTTCCTCCACCTGCGTCAGGCCAGTTCAGAAATTCCCCCGGTCGAGCCTGCGGCGGAGAAGCATTCGCCCGCGGGAGCACTGCTTAAGGACGAGGCATCGATGGAATTGCGTCATGCCCTGATGCAGTTGTCCACCCGGCAACGAGAGGTACTGCACCTGGTTTTCTATGGTGAGCTGACCCTGGAGCAGGCCGCCGATACGCTGGATATCTCACTGGGCTCAGCGAGAACACACTACCACCGAGGCAAACAGAGGCTTGCTGAACTGCTGGAGTTGGGAGGGAGCGATGAAGAGACCGGCTAAAGCGGGGGATCCCGCCGAAAGGGCACTGGCAGCGAGCTTTGCACGGCTGCGAGTGGCCGAACGCGCGGATGCGCCTGATTTTCCAGCGGTTGAAACCCTGCAGCCCGCATCCGGCCACTCAGTTTTCTTTCGACCAATGCTGGCCGCGTCGCTGGCAGCCGGAATTGCCGCCTTTGCCCTGTTCTTTGTGGCAGGGGAGTCCCGGCAGGACCAGGACCCGGTTGAGTTATATGCCAGCATTATGGCGGCGAACGAGATAACAACTGACCAGTTGATACTCACGTCCCCGGGTATGCTGCCGGAAGCCGGTGGCCTGCCCGCCATCTACGAAATTGAAATGCCCGCCTTTGCCGGTGGGGTCCAGAAGTGACAGTGGAGGAACCCAACATGAACCTGATGAAAGTTGTCCTGCTTGGGGTTTTCCTGCTTGCCGCGGCAGCAGTCCATGCGCAAACGGACTACCTGGAGAAAGGTACCAGTCAGCGAAAGGTTTTCGCCATGGGGCTCTACCCGCCCGATGTCATCATGAAACACCAACAGCGCCTGGGCATCACGGACGACCAGCGCGCCGGTATTACCGCGGCGGTGAAACAGTTCCAGTCGGAAGTGGCGGAGTTACAGTGGGATATGCAGAACGAGCAGCAGCTACTGCTGCAGTCGCTGTCAGCCAATGATATCGATCAGGAGAAGGCGCTGGATGAGGCCGGTAAAGCCCTGGCCATGGAGTCGCAGTTCAAGCTGGCTCATATGAAACTGCTGATCGCTATCAAGAACGAACTGACTGACAAGCAGATTGAGATGATCAAGCTGGCTATCCAGCAACGGCGGCAGGATAAGGGTCAATAGGGTACTGACAAGTGACTATGTTTCCCGTCAAGGGTTCTGACAAGTTAACTTCTTGGGGCCTGGGAGATCCAGCCTCCCCAATCAAGCAACCGCCCTACCCCATTCATTGAACGCACTGATCCTGAGATTCCGATAGTGTTCAGCCCGAACCAGGTGTCTGCCCAAATTGAACAGATTCGAGACAGCAGCATGCACGGTGACGAATCGCTGTGCCTGCTTGACCGATTTGAACTTCCTCATCCCTCGCTCTCGCACCCTGGTCGCCTCATACCCGATAAAGCGGGGCAGGCTC
>ERZ1046740.2559-NODE-2559-length-11636-cov-3.502202_pt1 | contig 11636 bp, 12 predicted proteins | sample MGYA00383093_ERZ1046740 | MGnify/ENA primary metagenome ERZ1046740 (study PRJEB29581, sample SAMEA5548363) | metagenome | biome: marine; feature: coastal; material: water | depth 25 m | study: Short-term variability in the microbial, nano- and picoplankton...
CCAATAAAGAGGTCGTTAAATTTCCATCCAATGCGATGACGCCTGAAAATGGCACATCAACGGTGCCAAGACGACCATCTTTCAGTGCGGCTAAAATTTTCTCATCGGCCATTTCCAAACTATGGGCATCGGCAATGGCTGAGATCAATCCATTAGCCCCCTCAACGGCCATGTAAACATCCGTCGGTAAATCCGCTGAACGATAGAGATAATCACAATTCAGGCCCAATTCGGTACAGGCCGCCACCAATTCTTCGCCTTCGGCATCGCGCCCAACCGCGCTTAGTAACGAAGGCATCAACCCAAATCGCGCCAGTGTCATGGCAATGTTCAACGCAACGCCGCCGGGCAGGCGGGTGATGCGGCCCGCAACATCGGACCCTTGGCGCATGTGAACAGGCGCACGACCAATAATGTCCCAAAGGACGGAACCGATGCACAGAATTTGCGGTGTTTGTGGAATGCTATTCATAGGTCTATATGATCCAGCAAGGCCGCGACTTGCAAGAGCCCACAAAAGCCAAGCAATTAAAGGCATAAAATAGCTAAAAACAGCTTGCGTTGGGAGATTAGGTGTTCTAATGCAGCCTCACTTCACAGGCAGGGTATGGTCTGGTTAGGGGAGAAATCCTTAATCAAGCCGCCGGTTGGGCATCAGCCCTTGCACCCCTGCCGAGGATTGAAACCGGAAAAAGGATATAAGAGCATGGGTCTCCCTGAATTCTCTATGCGTCAGCTACTAGAAGCTGGCGTTCACTTTGGTCACCAAACACAACGCTGGAACCCTCGTATGGGCCAGTTCATCTATGGCGACCGTAACGGCATCCACATCATGGATCTGACACAAACCGTTCCACTACTGGATGCGGCTTTGAATGCTGTACAACAAACTGTCGCTAAAGGCGGCCGTATCTTGTTCGTAGGCACTAAGCGTCAAGCACAAACACCAATCGCCGAAGCGGCTGAGCGTTGTGCGCAATATTACATGAACCACCGTTGGTTGGGTGGCACGTTGACGAACTGGAAAACAGTTTCCAATTCAATCAACCGTTTGAAAAAACTTGACGAAAACTTGGCTGAAGGCGCCGCTGGCCTGACCAAGAAAGAACGTCTTGGCATGGAACGCGAGCAATCAAAATTGCAAGCATCTTTGGGCGGTATCCGCGAAATGGGCGGTGTTCCTGACCTTATCTTCGTGATCGACGTCAACAAAGAAGACTTGGCTATCGCTGAGGCCCGCAAATTGGGTATCCCAGTTGTTGCGATCGTTGATACGAACGCTTCACCAGACGACATCGACTTCCCAATCCCAGGTAACGACGATGCGTCACGTGCGATCAACCTTTATTGTGATCTGATCAGCCGCGCAGCCCTTGACGGCATGAGCACACAGATGGGTGCCGCGGGTATCGATCTTGGTGCCGCAGAAGAAGCACCAGTTGAAGAAGCTGTAGCTGAAGCCTGATTTAAACGACAAGAACGTCAGGGCAGGGATCGCCTGTCCTGATTTCTTTTTAAAAATTCCAAAGGAGAACCAAGATGGCAATTACTGCTGCAATGGTAAAACAACTGCGCGAAACTTCTGGCGCAGGCATGATGGACGCGAAAAAAGCGCTCGTTGAAAACAATGGCGACATGGATGCGTCAATCGATTGGCTACGTACAAAAGGTTTGGCCAAAGCGGCTAAAAAGTCTGGTCGTACGGCTGCTGAAGGTCTTGTATCTGTTGCGATCAAAGACGGCAAAGGTGTTGCTGTTGAAGTGAACTCTGAAACTGACTTCGTTGGTAAAAACGCTGAATTCCAAGCCATGGTAACCAGCTTTGCAACTGCTGCTCTAGACGTATCTGACGTTGACGGCCTTAACGCTGCAACAATCGACGGCAAAGCGGTTTCTGAAATCCTAACAGACAAAATCGCGACAATTGGCGAAAACATGACTTTGCGTCGGATGGCCGTTCTAGAAGCTGAAACTGTGGTTGCATACGTGCACAACGCAGCAGCCGAAGGCATGGGCAAAATCGGTGTACTTGTTGGCCTTAACGGCGCTGACAACGGCATTGGCAAACAGATCGCCATGCACGTAGCAGCCGCTAACCCAGCATCATTGTCCGAAGCTGATTTGGATGCGGAATTCGTAGAGCGCGAAAAAGCTGTTCAAATCGAAACTGCACGCGAATCTGGTAAACCAGAAGCCGTGATTGAAAAAATGATCATTGGTCGCATGAAGAAATTCATGGCCGAAGTGACTTTGCTTGGTCAAGCTTTCGTTGTGAACCCAGACCTTACAGTTGCTAAAGCGGCTGAAGAAGCTGGTGTAGAAGTGACTGGTTTCATCCGTCTTGCAGTTGGCGAAGGCATTGAAAAAGAAGAAGAGAACTTTGCTGAAGAAGTGGCAAAAATGAACGCTTAATAGCGTTAACTCTTTAATAAACAAAAAAATTGCGCGGTAACCTGGGACGGGTTACCGCGCTTTTTTTTGATCAACCTCTGGGGAAGAGGGAAATGCAATCAAAGACGCTGGCATAAAGGACCTGACTATAGGATCCCTCTGCCAGCCTCAGCCCGTTGCGCCCAAAAAATCGTTGGGTCTCTTGGCCGATTGCTCCTATGGCCTAATGCCACCACTCACGGAACAACCTAACTTTGCGTTAACTTTGCAGTTCAGGAAAGTAAGGAAAACCTTACTTTTTTTCAAATCTTCAAAAAAACTGCAGAAAATAAGGGGATTATTGCGAATTCAGTCAACAATTATTTTGATATGACGTGAAAACAGCGGCTTACACGTTCTGAAATTCAACATTTCACTCGATTGTTGGAATATTTTGATAAAGAAAGGCGGCAAATCAGCCGCACTGAGTATGCACTACTGAATTGAATTGGCCTAAGACGGTTTCGCTGTGTGATGAACGAAAATCTGATTCAAAACAGCGGCTTTCATCACCGCTTGGGCCGTTGTATCCACATCCAAAACATCACGCGCCAAGCGCAAGTGTTTTTCGATTGTGGCATTGGTCAAACCCATGATCGTCGCAGCATCAGCAGTGGTTTTTCCGTCCGCAACCCATTCCAATACTTCTATCTGACGTTTGGTTAAAGGGCGTCGCAATCCAGCATAAGGCAATTGCGTCACTTTAAGATGCATAACTTTGTTAATTGTTACGATATCGCTGCCATCACGTTTCCAAATTTCCTCAACATCATCTTGCGATAGGCCAGGGCGTGCGGTTAGCGCAATGGCACCTTTGGCACGATCAGACACGTCCTTAAAGCTGATGGAATAGCCGCCAACCAGCCCCATGGACTTGTTGATCTCGTGAACCTCAATTTCGCGTTCCGACAGTTTGCCAGCTGCGCGTTGTTCATCAATCCAACGCCATGAACACGCACCAACATTCTGACTAAGCCAACGTACCATTGGGCCATGTAAATAGAGCGTGCCGCCAAGATAGCGTTCAAGGTATTCCTTGGGATGATTAGACAGTGTTAAGATGTCTTGCAGATCGCCAAATGAACGCGCGGTACGATAGCGCGTGAAACCATACAACAAACGATCAAAGCCATAAGATTCCATCGTGGCTGTATGGGCGCCCCAAACTTCTTCGATTGAGGTGGCCTCAAGTATGCGTTCTAATTTGTCGTTAATCATTCGCAGGGATCTGCCATTCGGTTTGTTGACAAACGCGACAGGGACACGTTTTCGCATCCCGTAGTAGACAGCAATAAAAATTGACGTTGCAACATGATTTCCCCTGATAGGAATTTACTAGCTTAACTACGTGGCAGTTGTCGAGCAATTCATGCAACCGCGTTCATAATTCTTAACTTATGGTTGAAATATTGCAGTAAAGAAGGCGCCAATTGATTTTATTATTGTTTATTATCAAATGAGTAATGAATGATCTTATACTAAAGTCGTAGTTTCAATTCAAATTATTTAACATAATACTGATTATGAGAGTATTGTAGGGAGCAAACTAGAAAACGGCAAACTTCTACCCTTTGGCAACTGTGGCTTGAATCGCCGTCTTGAAATCCTCTTTCAGCAAATCGATATTTTCGATCCCAACGGACACGCGAAAGAACCCCTCTGACATGCCCAATTCAGCGCGATCTTGTTCAGTTAAGGCACGATGTGACGATGATGCTGGATGTGACAGTGTTGTACCAACGTCACCCAAGGTCGGTGCGAACGCCAGTTGCGGCACCGCGTTGGCCAATGCGTTAGCGGCATTGCGTGTTGGCGTTACTTCGATACTTACCATATTACCAAATTGACCGTTCAGCAAAGCAGCCGCGCGGTTGTGATCTGGGTGGTCTGCCCTGCCCGGATAAAGAACGCGTTTCACACCAGATTGCGTGGCAATGAACTCTGCCAGTTCAGCTGCATTTTGCTGTGCCTTTTCATACCGTAACTCAAAGGTAAACAAGCCGCGTTCACCCAACCAGCTGTCAAACGGACTGGCCGTTAGACCCATGGTTACCGCGACGATTTCAATGCGTTTTTGGTGTTCCGGATCCCGCGCCACCACGTATCCGGCCATAACGTCAGAATGACCAGCCAACAGTTTTGTAACCGAATGCACAACAAAATCAGCGCCTTGACGGAAAGGTTGATATCCAAATGGTGTGGTGAATGTATTATCAACGGCCACCAGAATGCCCATTTCGGCCGCCAAAGCCAAAATGCCCTCCATATCAGCCAAACGCAAAGTGGGGTTTGACACCACTTCAACCAGGATCATTTTGGTTTCTGGACGAATTGCGGCGCGAATGGCATTTACATCTGTAGGATCGGCCAATGAAGTGGCAATACCCAAACGCGGTAATTCCTCGTTCATCATGCGCATCGAGCGCCCATAAAGCTGATTACCGCCAATAATATGGTCGCCTGCTTTTAGCACCCCGAAAAACAACGCCGTGATGGCAGACATGCCAGATGAGGTAATGATGCCCCCTTGCCCGCCTTCTAATTGATCCAGTTTTGCGGCAAGAACGCTGGCATTGGGATGGCCTTCACGCGAATAGGTAAAGCCTTCTTCGCGGCCCTCATACATGCTGTCCAGCGCATCAGGATTGTCAGCGGCGTAAACCACCGAGGGCTGCAATGGTGTTACCAACGGGCGTGAAATTCCATGTGAAACGCCAGTGCGTCGGATCATGTTTGGGCGTTTCATTCTATTTAACCTTTTCAAGCGATGCGCGGAAAATTTTGGATTTGTCTTGATATCCTTGGGCGGATTTTAAATTCCCATCAATTGCGGCCTGATCCATTTCACGTACCACACGACCGGGCATGCCCATGACCAAACTGCCGTCTGGAATGACTTTGCCTTCTGGTATCAAAGCCCCTGCCCCAATCAGGCAGTTTTTGCCAATGACGGCCCCATTTAGGATCGTGGCCCCCATGCCGATCAACGTTTGATCGCCGATTGTACAACCATGCAGCATGGCCTTGTGCCCAATCGTACAATTTTTGCCAACCGTCAGTGGAAAGCCCGTGTCTGTGTGCATAACGACGTTTTCTTGAATATTACTGCCTTGACCGACCAAAATCAGTTCATTGTCGCCGCGCATTGTGGCCCCAAACCAAACAGAAGCCTCTGCATGAATTTCGCAATTTCCAATGACATTTGCATCCGGTGCGATCCATGTATCAGGATCGATTGTTGGGCTTATGCCCTCAAGCGCATAAAGTGTCATTTGCGATCCTCAAATTCACTGTTCAATACACGAACGGTTTCAACCAAGTTTGGTTGTTGGGAAATTCTAAGCCGTTCTGCGCTGATAATGGTTTTCAATTTTTCAGCGGTGACATCCAGATTGTCATTCACCAAAACATAATCATATTCAGGCCAATGGCTAATTTCATCGCGACTTTTCTGCATGCGGTTTGAGATCACTTCGTCGGTGTCCTGACCGCGGCTGCGCAGACGCCGTTCAAGTTCGGTTATCGACGGTGGCAGGATAAAAATTGACAATGTGTGTTTGCCAAGAACCGAATTTCGAACCTGTTGACCACCTTGCCAATCAATATCAAACAGAACATCACGTCCTGCTTTTATCGCTGTTTCAACGGGTGCACGTGGGCTGCCGTAAAAGTTGTCAAAAACTTCGGCGTGTTCCAGCATCCCATCATCTTCGACGATTTTGCGAAATTCATCATGGTTGTGGAAATAGTATTCACGCCCATGCTCTTCGCCCCTGCGCGATTAACGCGTGGTTGCGGATACTGAAAACGACAGGCTTGGATCCCATTGCATCATTGCACGGGCCAACGTGGATTTTCCCGCCCCTGAAGGCGATGATAAAATGATTAATAGGCCACGACGATCAACAGACATGTGTTACTCCAGATTTTGCACTTGCTCGCGCATTTGGTCGATCAGTGTTTTCATCTCAAGACCAAGATTTGTCAAATCGCTAAAGTTCGATTTTGAACATAAGGTGTTGGCCTCGCGGTTAAATTCCTGCATCAAAAAATCAAGTTGCCGCCCCACGGCACCATTTCCTGTCAGCATCTTGCGGGCTGCTTTGATATGGGCGTCTAGACGGTCAATTTCTTCGGTGATATCGGATTTAACAGCCAAAATCGCCAATTCTTGCGTCAATCGTTGTTCATCGACGCCTTCGGCGTTTTCCATAATTTTTGCGATATTGGCTCGTAAATTATCTGCAACTGCAGCACTTCGGTCTGCTAGAATTTGCGCAGCCCCCTCCAAAAGTCCTTGAATTTGATCCAATTGCCCGGACAGCGTTTCAACCAACATCGCCCCTTCGTTGGCACGCATTTTTTGAAACTGCATGAAAACCGCTTCAAAATCAGCAAGCAAAGCGGCTTTGATTGGGTCTATATCTTCGACCTCATCTGCGACTTCTTCGGCAACACCACGAAAACCTAAAACATCAATTGATGACGGCGGCACCAATGCCAATCCACGATCATCTGCTGCATGTTGAATGACATCAAGCGAGGCTAATACACGATCAAGCGCCTCTTGGTTAATCGCCATGCTGCCCGCAGATTTTTCGCGGTTCAGCCGTAAGGTCAAATTGATCGTACCACGGGTTGTTTCAGCGGCTATCTTCTTTTTCAAAGCTGCCTCTAGACCAGACACCCAGTCAGGTACACGCAGGCGAATATCCTGCCCACGCCCATTCACCGAACGCATGTCCCAAGCCCAAACAAAGGCGTCTAGTGCGCCGGTTCCGGCGGCAAAACCAGTCATAGAATTAACCATGTGTGCCTCTTTTAGCTGCAATTTGAGAAAAACCTGTCATATTTACCTCGTGGTAACGATTATGGACATAGCGTTAACAGACCTGACAATGGCGAACAACCAACGCAGGGCTATAACAATTATTGAAGTACGAGTAGATGGAGCAGATTTGGCATGAAGCAGGCAACCTTTACGGGGGCAAATGTTGTCCCGATTTGGCAGTATAAAACAATGGCAACGCATGACATCGAAAACGAAGTGCTCGATTATTGGCAGGAACTTTGTTCTGGGCGCCCGATGCCTTTGCGAAGCGAGATTGACCCAACTGGCCTAGAGGGTGCATTGGAAAACGCCTTTGTCGCCGAAAGAACCCAAACTGGCTTGGTGCGATTACGTGTTGCTGGATCAAAACTGAACAAATCCATGAATATGGATACCCGTGGCATGCCAATCAGCAGCTTTTTTGACCCCCAATGCCGCCAACGCGTCAAAACCGAACTTTCAAAGGTTTTCACCAAACCCGCGATTTTGCGTATTTCCACAAGCAATGGCAATCAAGAGGACGAACTTTACAGCCCATATGCACAAGGAAGTTGGTTGATTTTGCCTTTGAAGGGCCAAGAAGGCTTCGTTGATCGCGCCATGGGCACCTATATCGTGTCAGGCAACCCCACAGTCCCTTTTCGCCCAATGATTGATACAGTGGACGCAACACGCATTGAGGTGCCCGAGGGGTATTTCAAAACACCTGTTCCAGTAAAACAAAACGAAATGGCCGAGGAAAGTGCGCCGTTTTGGCACCGCCCCCGCCATAACCAAACAAACGGACACAAAGGACCTAATCTGCGACTGGTGCATTCACGCGATTGATTTAGCTGTCACAGTTGTCCGCAAAAAGCCGACCACCACTTTGATCCCCTAATCTATCATGATAGGGCAGCAAAATGACCCGCGATTTTTCTGCATTTTTGCCCAACGCCAAAACCAACACCCCGCCCAAGCGCGAAGCCACGCCGCTGGAACGTCTTGGTTGGAAGCCGTTTTTCAATCAACAGATTGACCCTGACGAACATGCTGACCTGTTGCCCGTTCGTGTGGTCGAGGTGCATCGCAGTGGGTTGCGTGTGTTAGGTGACGGTGTGGATGCTGTCATTCCACCCGGTTTGTCGGCCACAGTGGGCGATTGGATGCTTTATAATCCGCTTCAACCCCCAATCAGCATCGTTCTTGAACGCGCCACAGTCGTTGAACGCCGCGCGCCTGGCAAAGAGGTGAAACGCCAACTGATCGCCGCAAATGTCGATACAATATTTATTGTTTCATCCTGCAATGATGAATTTAACGTGGCCCGATTGGAACGCTATGTTTCATTGGCCTTTGAGGCGGACGTCATTCCAGTAATTGTTTTGACAAAACCCGATCTATGTGAAGATGTAACCCCATTTGTGGATGCGGCAGTTGATATTTCTGATCGCGTGACCGTTGAAACCCTAAATGCCCTAACGGATGCGGCCATCGACAAATTGTCACCATGGTGCAAGCCCGGTCAAACCGTTGCCTTTCTTGGGTCTTCTGGTGTTGGTAAATCCACGTTGGTTAATGCGCTCTTTAACGAAACGGTGGCTGAAACCGGCGCCATTCGCTCAGATGACAGCAAAGGACGGCACACCACCTCGCACCGCCAATTGCATTTCACGCCAAGCGGTTGTGCAATCCTTGACACGCCGGGCATGCGAGAATTGCAGCTAACGGATGTAGAGGCAGGGATTGCCGATGTTTTCGCCGATCTCACCGAACTTGCCACTGGGTGTCGGTTTCGCAATTGCGGTCACGACACAGAACCCGGTTGCGCAGTTCAAGCAGCTGTTGCCAAAGGTGAAATTGACGCAACGCGCTTGGCCCGTTGGGCAAAACTGTCCGCCGAAGAGAAATTCAACACAAGCAGCCTGTCAGAACGCAAAGCCGGTGATAAATCCCTGCACAAACGTATCAAAGCCATTCAAAAGAAAAGCCGTAAATTCTGATAATCTGCGACCCACACGATTAAGCGGCCTTTTTACCAGCCAGTCTGTTCTTAAAGGAGGCTGGAACCATTGCTGCCCCTGAAACCCGTGGCAAAGCCATCTCGGTGATTAACCCAACAGAAGGTGCTGAATGTTCAAAACCAGTACGCCCTGCATAGTCGATAAAGGTTTCAGCTTGCACATTATTGGCCAGAACCAATGCGTGGTTTTTGGTTTCAATGTGATAATAGGTAAAACCATCCAAAGGCATCCGCGGAAATTGCGAAATACTGCCCCCATTGGCCAAGCTGCCGGCCGTATAAAGCACGCCATCAATTTCTATCGCATGATCAGGCGACACCATCAGATCGCGACTTGGCAAGCCCTGCCCCAATGCATTCTTTGCAATCCGTATAGGGTTCATGATCTTTGGATTGCATAGCCTTGGGTTAACCAAAGTTTCACCAATCGCCTTGATCCGAACATCTGTGCCATCAGTCAATGTCACGAAATCACCCTTGCGTAGATTTTCAACGGTGACCTCTCCTTTGGGTGTTGAAATCAACGTATCCCCAACAAAGCAATTGACCGAGGTATTGATGCTGGTGATTGAAATTTGACCCGAAGTCGAATTCGTAAATCTGATTGCGAGTATATTACCAGAAATGGCCAAAGACGTCGCCGCAGGAACAGTGAAAGAACCCGTCATTGCCGTCAAAGGAACATAAGCGGTTCCAGCGGTTGTAAAATATGAAATTTGCCACGCACCAACCATCGACGTAATATTGATCGTGGGGCTGACAAAATACAAAGATGTTCCGGCCAACTGCAGGGTTACAGCATCCGCGGACGGCGGCACAAAATTTAGGTTTTCATCGCCTAAGGAATGCCAAATTGTATGCGGTGAACCCGTTGTTCCCGTGGACCATGAAAAATTCACGCCGTCATCTGGTATCGTTAGATCGTGGGGGGAAGAGGTCGAAACAAACTGCGTGATCGTTCCATCATCAAAATTAAATAGATGAGAACCGCCGCCTACGACTACTGCTGGCATTCCAATATTCCTTTACTTTACCCGCGGAAACACTGGGTGTGCTAAATGTTTGAAATACAAATATGAACGCTGTTTCGCACGGCATTATCGATAATTAATAGGTTTATCTTAGCAAAAATCGCGCATTTTACCTAGGAACAATTGGTTTTGAAAAAATTGACCCAATAAAAAGGAACGCACCAAAGATACGTTCCTTTTAAAATTTACAATAACTATCAGTCGAATTGCCTAGGCCACTGAACGGGATTGCTTGTTCTCATTCAATCGCGTTTGTAATTCTGATGGCACCATGCGGGCGCTTGAAATTCGTGGCAGGGCCATCTCTGCCACCTGCCCTGTCACCTCATCGCCATTTTCAAAGCTGTCACGCCCTGCGTAATCGATGAAGGTTTCCGCCGACACGCCCTCAGCCAACAGCAATTCATGCGCGTCCGTTTCCACGTGGTAATAGGTGAAGCCGTTCAGTGGCATTTGAGCGACTTGATAGATCGTGGTGCCATTGACCAAGGTTGAAGCGTTATAAAGAACACCCTCAATTGCAATCGCATGATCACCCGATACCTTTAAATCACGCAATGGCAATCCATTCCCCAAGGCACCAGCCGTAATGCAAATCGGGTTAACCTTTTTAGGGTCGGTAAAGCGTGTGTTCACATCTTGGGCGCCCAACCATTTAACGGTCGATACACGCCCTTCCGAATTCAGGATTACGTCACCCGCCACCAGCGTTTCAACGGCGCGCGCGCCGTTGGGTGTTGAAATCATTGTGCCGGCGGTAAAACAATTTATGGACATTTTCAGTGACAAGATGATCGCTTGATCGGAGTCTGCATTTAAAACAAAGGAAATCCCGACCACTTGGCCTGAATTATAAACCAGTTTGTCTTGTGCCTCGGTTGTTGAAGCAGTTGTGGAGTTTTTGACAAAATAGATTTCAGACGGATCGCTGCCTGTAAAATCTATCGAAATGCTGTTGGCTTGACTACCACCGGCGCCATTTGTCCAGGTTAGCAAGAAATACTGCACGCCAGCGCCAGTTTGATTAACGGATAATTGGCTTGGTAATAGACCCAAACCCCAGCCTGGACTGAAGCCACCTGTTTGCGAGAGAGTGAACGTTACGCCATTCACTGTACCACTTACCTCGCCTATGCCACTGCCATAATTATTGGTGGCCGTAAGCGCCGTGGCAAATCCGGTAAACGATTGTGATGGTGCCATGGTAAAGTCCTTGTTTTCATTTCGTAGGTCGCGGCGCGTAGCTAATCATAAAAAAAGGCGATCGAACAGACCGCCTTTTTTTGCATTACTTTTGGAAGTGTTTGTTTAACCAGCTTTAGCAATATCCAACTGACGTTGC
>ERZ1046740.2561-NODE-2561-length-11628-cov-5.041130_pt1 | contig 11628 bp, 7 predicted proteins | sample MGYA00383093_ERZ1046740 | MGnify/ENA primary metagenome ERZ1046740 (study PRJEB29581, sample SAMEA5548363) | metagenome | biome: marine; feature: coastal; material: water | depth 25 m | study: Short-term variability in the microbial, nano- and picoplankton...
GATCGCGGTAAAGCGCAGATCGGCCAGCTTAGCAGCCCCTTCACGCAAATCACGCGTGACGCCAGGCTGGTCGTCAACCAGTGCGAGTTTCTTGCCAACAAGGCGATTGAACAAGGTGGATTTGCCCACATTCGGGCGCCCCACAATGGCGAGTGTAAAACTCATCTGATGTCTCCGACACGTGTGAAGACGCTCCGATATACCATTTATGCGTCAACGGAAAGCGTGCAATTGTCCCTTACCGCTCACCAAATAGAGCGTGCCACCCGCAATCACGGGATTCGACGCAGCCCCATCCGGAATTTCCACCGAATTCACCATGACGCCTGACGTTGGATCAAAGCTGCGCAAAAGCCCATCCGATGAAGCGACGATCAAACGCCCGCCTGCCAGAATGGGGCCAAAATGCGAGTAAACCGTCGATTGCTTCTTGGGCTTGTCTTTCAGGAACAAGGGCAAGTCCACAACCCAAATGTGGCTGCCGTCGCTGCTGTTCAGGCGGACAAGTTGATTTTGATCGCTGACAAGAAACACAGAATTGCCAACTGGCCATACCGGGCTAAGGGCGCCCTCGTCTGCTGTCCACTTGCGTTCGCCAGTCTCAAGGTCCAGCGCCACAACACGACCTGAGTGGTTGGCGGCATAAACAGTTGACCCCGAAATCACGGGATCCCCCGAGATATCGCCAACTTTGTTGACCGCACGTCCCAAACGTTCGCCAGCAACGCCCGCATCCCAAAGGCGCAAACCGCCCCGGCGGAACGTGGATTGTAATTCGCCCGACCCAAACGGAAAGATCACCATCCGGTCATTGACGGCAGGTGCCGAGGGGCTTTGGACATTGGTCACGGATGGCACAGAATTCACCTGCCATTGAACCTTGCCAGTGTTGGTATCTATCGCCCAACCGCGTTCATCACCGGACACCAAATAGACCAAGTTTCCGTAGACAGTTGGTGTGCCGCTGCCAATCGCTTCGAGGCGTTGCTCCCAAAGCTGTTTGCCGGTTTTGGGATCTACGGCCTCAAGACGGCCAAAGCCTGTGGTCACAAACAGTTTGCCGTCACTAAACGCCAAACCGCCACCCGCAGCGTCGCTAGATTTGTCGCGTAGAGGCGTTAGGTTGCGAGTCCAAATTTGCCCGCCTGCCGTGGAAAACGCGCTAAGGTTGCCCACACTGTCCATGGTAAAGATACGACCGTCGGCCACAACCGGATCGGCCGTAATGCGTTGTTTACGACTGCTTCCCTCGCCAATAGAGGCGCTCCATGCGAGAGTTGGGGGGGCAGAGAATGCCGCGTTTGATGTGCGAAAGATTTGAGAGCCCGGCCGATGCGTCCACGACGCATTTCTGGTCTGCCCCGGCAGGCTGATGGATTGAGTTTTGTTGACAAAGTCATTGGCCGTGGTCACTTCGCCACCACGCAATTCTTCTCGTTTGCCGGGAAGGATGACGTCTTTTTCCACACACCCAATAAGGATGGCAGCGCTTGTCAGCGCCAGTATCCAATTTCGCGTTCTCACTGCCCGAGCCCTCACGATACTGTTTATTCTGTCGCGGTCTGCCCAGCCGCCAAAGCTGGGATTTCACCACCCAAGGCCACAATCAACTGTGTTGCGCGGCGAAGCAAGCCCGCTGTGACCCCTGAATCGATGATTATTGCGTTCAAACGCACAATCGCTTCGTCAATTTTGCCTTCTTCGATGTCTGCCAGAGCCAATTGCTCTTGCGCCAACAACGCCAAAGGTGCCCCTGGTATGGCCATTGCTTCTAGAACGGTGCGCCGCTCGGCGAGTGGCATTTCATTACCTTGAGCGACGACAGATTTAAACAATGCGATCTGGCGATAAATCTCTGGCATGTTTTCATCAGAACCATTGGCAATTTTGTCCAACGTCGCAGCTGCATCCGCGTTCTGGTTTTCTACAACCTGATGTGATGCCAGAAGAAAATCGATCACCAAGGCCGCATCTTTTGACTCTGGTTCCAGCGCTTGTAGCGCGGCAATGCGGGCCGAATTTTCATTTTGTTCGACTGCGGCGTAAATCGCATCTCCCGTTGCTTCGGCCATGGCTGTTTGCTGACCCTTGCGGTACTCGTTGTATGCCGCAGCGCCAACGATCAAAACCACAATAGAGATTGCGATCCAAGCATACTTGCGAAGGTAGCCAAATAGCCTGTCGCGGCGAACTTCGTCTGTGACTTCTTCAATGAAACTGTCGCTATGGCTCACACCGCTACTCCCTTGATTTGCCCCCTCTTACAGCGAAGCAAACACAGTGCCAAGACCCACCTTTTGGAAAGCACAGGTCGGGCCTGCACCAAAACTTGCACACACACTCACAAACACTTAAACTGAACCGATTAGTTCAGAATGATACTTTTCAAGCTTGTATTTCACGACAATGCGATTAAATCGCAATAAAATAACGCAGCAAAACAGGGATTCTACGAAATGCGCATTGTACCAATAATCACCGCAGTATTGGTGACGGTTTTCCTGTTTTTTATCGTCGTAATGCGCGATGATTTGATGTCTTTTGCTTCAGCAGAGGCCGCTGAACCTCCGCTGGATCAAGGTGAGGTCACAGAGGTGACCAAAGAGGCTGAGCCTGCAACACCCGATGTGCGCGTTGTCGCGATCCAGTCCCGTTCGTCCGCAATTGGCAGCGCAGTTATTCTACGTGGCCAGACCGAAGCTGACCGTCAGGTCGAAGTGCGCGCAGAAACCTCTGCTCAGGTCTTGTCTGAACCATTGCCGCGCGGCTCGTCCGTCAAAGCAGAACAAGTCCTTTGTGAATTGGAGCCAGGTACACGTCTTGCGGCGCTGGCTGAGGCCAAGGCGCGCCTGCTGGAGGCCAAGGCCCGTGTGCCGGAATCCCAAGCGCGCCTGGATGAGGCCTATGCCCGTCTGGAAGAAGCCGAAATTAACAACAATGCCGCAGAAAAACTGTCTGAAGGGGGGTTTGCCTCCGGGACTCGTGTGGCCACGACCAAGGCATCTGTACGATCCGCCGAAGCCAGCATTCAGGCGGCCTTGTCAGGATTGCAGTCGACTGAGGCAGGAATTCAAGGGGCCGAGGCCGCTGTGGCTGTGGCTGAACGCGAGATTGAACGCCTGACCATTCGCGCGCCTTTTGCAGGGCTGCTCGAATCCGACACGGCCGAAATTGGCAGCCTGATGCAGCCCGGTTCGCTCTGCGCGACAGTCATCCGTTTGGATCCGATCAAGATCGTGGGCTTTGTGCCTGAAACCGATGTGGCCCGCCTGAAACCCGGCGCATTGGCCGGCGCGCGCCTGACTTCGGGCAAAGAAGTGACCGGGCTTGTGACGTTCTTGTCGCGCTCGGCAGATGAAGCAACCCGGACCTTCCGCGTGGAAATCGACGTTCCGAACACCGATCTGAGTATTCGCGACGGCCAAACCGCCGAAATTGCCATTACATCAGACGATGCAAACGCGCATTTGATCCCACAGTCCGCTTTGACCTTGAATGACGATGGCACCATGGGTGTGCGCACGATTGACGATCAGGGCATTGTGGATTTCTTCCCGGTCACCATCATGCGCGATTCCATCAAAGGCATCTGGGTGACGGGTTTGGAAGATCAGGCCAATGTCATCATCATTGGCCAAGAATACGTAGTCAAAGGGGTTCATGCCGAGGCGGTCTTTGAGGAGTTTGAACAATGATCGGCATCGTCGACTGGGCGGCCGATCGTGCCCGCATGGTGCTGGCCTTTATCTTCCTGTCGTTGGCCGTCGGTGGATACGCCTATAACACGCTGCCAAAAGAGGGTGAGCCCGACATTCAAATTCCGGGACTATTCGTATCGGTCCCCTTCCCCGGTATTTCCGCCGCTGACAGCGAAGCCTTGCTGATCAAGCCGATGGAAACCGAGATGTCCGACATTGATGGTCTGGACAAGATGACTTCGACCGCGGCTGAAAACTATGCCGGTATCTTTATCGAGTTTGATTTCGGTTGGGACAAAGCCAAAACCATCGCCGAAGTGCGCGACGCGATGAACACAGCCGAGGGGAAATTCCCCGAGGGGTATGAAAAATACTCCATCAACGAGATCAATTTCTCGGAATTTCCGATTATTATCGTAAACCTCACGGGCGAAGTGCCCGAGCGCACGATGTCACAAATCGCCAATCGCCTTCAGGATCGGCTTGAGACTATGGACGCCGTGCTTGAGGCTGGTCTGGCAGGTGGTCGCGACGAGATGGTCGAGGTGATCATCGACCCATTGCGGTTGGAATCCTACAATATCTCAGCCGGTGAGTTGATCAGTGTTGTGGTCAACAACAACCAACTAATCGCTGCTGGAGACATTGAGACATCGCAGGGTAAATTTGCGGTCAAAATCCCGTCGTCCTTCAATGAGCCCCGTGATATTTACGACTTGCCTGTCAAAACCAATGGCGACCGGATTGTCACCCTGGGCGATCTTGCAGAGATCAATCTGACGTTTGAAGACCGTTTGGGTTCGGCGCGGTTTAACGGCAAAAACACCGTCGCGTTGCAGGTGGTTAAACGCAAAGGCTTTAACCTGATCGACACCGCCACATTGGTGCGTCAGGAAGTTGAAAAAGCCTCCGCAGACTGGCCCGCCGAGATGCGTGCCGCTGTTGAGGTTGGCACGTCGAACGACCAATCACGCATTGTGGGTTCGATGGTCAAACAGCTTGAAGGCTCAGTCATGACCGCGATCGCGCTGGTGATGATTGTGGTGCTTGCTGCCTTGGGGTCGCGTGCGGCCCTGTTGGTGGGTTTTGCCATTCCGACCTCGTTCTTGTTGTGCTTTGTTTTGCTGGCCGCGATGGGAATTACCATTTCCAACATCGTGATGTTTGGCCTTATTCTGGCAGTGGGCATGTTGGTGGATGGAGCCATCGTGGTGGTGGAATACGCCGACAAACGCATCAACGAAGGCGTCGGCCCGATGCACGCCTATGTTGAGGCCGCAAAGCGCATGTTCTGGCCAATCGTATCGTCAACCGCGACCACACTTTGTGCCTTTTTGCCGATGCTGTTCTGGCCCGGTGTGCCGGGTCAATTCATGGGCATGTTGCCCGTCACATTGATTTTTGTTCTGTCTGCCTCGCTTGTCGTTGCCTTGATCTATCTGCCCGTTATGGGTGGTGTTTCAGGCCGCCTGAGCCGCAAATTTCACTTTGCGTCAGAGTGGCTTCGTCAACGCACACCGTGGTGGGTACGGGCCGCTTTGGTGCCTCCAGCGCTGTATTTGATTTTCCTTGGTGCTATGCAGACGATCAACCCTGGTTACTTGTTCGGTGGCACGCCTGTTGCCAGCGGCCTGTTTGGGGTCATCCCGGGCATGATCTTGTTCATGCTTGGGGCTTTTGCAGGGTCTGTCACACTGGATGCCGCACGGCTGGAGCGTCGCAAAAAGAAAATTAGTGCAGGACGCCCATTGTCTGCATTTGGCTGGTTTATCAGGTTCATTGCGGGCAATCCGATTATGCCGCTTGTCACGATCGCAGCCGTAGTTGGTTTTGTGTTCGCCGTGTTCGGATACTTCGGGGAAAACAACAAGGGTGTTGAGTTCTTTGTGGAATCCGAGCCTGAACAAGCCATCGTCTATGTGTTGGCGCGGGGCAACCTGTCGCTGGACCAAAAAGACAAACTGGTGCATCAGGCCGAAGAAATTGTTTTGGCCCATCCGGGTATTAAAACGGCCTTTGCCTTTGCAGGTGAAGGCGGGTTGGACAGCAACACCGGCGGCGCACAAGCCCCAAAAGATTCCATTGGCCAGATCCAGTTGGAGACCATTCCGTGGGAAGATCGCCCTAATATCTACAAGACGTGGTTTACCATCCCTTTGATCAACTATCCGATCCAGCGCCTTGTGAAAGACGACGCATGGGACGGCAACACAGTGCTGAACGAGCTGGAAGCCGAGTTGAACCAAATCCCCGGTGCCAAAATTGAAATCCTTGAGGCCTCTCGTGGGCCGGCTTCGGCCAAGCCTGTGCACCTGCGCGTCAAAGGCGAAAACTGGGATGATCTGATTGAGGCTGCAACCGTGGCGCGCGCTATGTTTGATGAGACCCCCGGCCTTCAGCTGGTCGAAGACACACGCCCCCTGCCCGGTATTGATTGGCAGATTAACGTGGATGTGGCTAAAGCGGGCCGTTATGGCGCGGATGTGGCCACTGTGGGTGGCATGGTTCAGCTTGTGACCCGAGGTATCCTGTTGGACACAATGCGCGTTGATTCATCTGACGAAGAAATCGAAATTCGCGTGCGGTTGCCGGAAAATGATCGGGTTCTATCGACATTGGATTCGCTCAAAGTGCGCACCACCGACGGTCTGGTGCCGTTGTCCAACTTTACGACCCGCAAACCCGTGGCTCAATTGGCCGAAATCCGGCGGGTGGATCAAAAAAGATTTTTCGATGTCAAGGCCGGAGTCAAAGGCAATCTGATGTCGCTGACGCATTCTGAATCAGGTGAGCGTCAGGTGATTGACGCGACTGTTTGGAATACCGATGACGCCCTGAAACAGGACTATATTGACCGTGGGTTTACCGCTGTGCCGCTGAACCCCAACGAACGTATCGCAACCCTGACCAAATGGCTCGACAGCAAACCCTTGCCTGCCGGTATTGAATGGGAGTGGACGGGCGATCAAGAAGATGAGGCGGAAAGCCAAGCCTTTTTGCAGTCAGCTTTTGCCGGCGCATTGGGCCTGATGTTCATCATTTTGTTGGCGCAATTTAACAGCATCTATAACTCGGTACTGGTACTATTGGCGGTGGTTCTATCGACCGCGGGTGTATTGATCGGAATGCTGGTGATGGATCAGGCGTTTTCGATCATTATGACCGGAACCGGGATTGTGGCGCTGGCGGGTATCGTGGTGAACAACAACATTGTTCTGATCGACACCTATCAGGAGTATTCGCAGTACATGCCACGCATCGAGGCCATTGTGCGCACCGCACAGTCGCGTATTCGACCTGTGTTGCTGACCACAATCACCACCATGGCGGGCCTTGCGCCGATGATGTTTGGCCTGTCGCTGGACTTTGTGAATGGTGGGTATTCCTTTAATAGCCCAACTTCGCTGTGGTGGACACAGCTTGCCACCGCTGTGGTCTTTGGTCTTGGCATCGCCACAGTGCTGACGCTGGTCTTCACACCGTCGATGCTAGCACTGCGGGTCTGGTTCTCGACCTATGTGAGTTGGCTGTTGCGTTTGTTTGCGCGCCTTTTCAATGGACGTGGCAGCCGGGCAGCGAAAGACTGGGAACTGCGCCGCACAGCGCGTGCGGTCAAAGCACCATTGTTCCTGTGGGACGAGCCAGAGCCCGCTGTTGCAGTTGCTCAAGGCGCTGAAACCCCGCAAGAAGCCAGCCCTGTGTCCGATCAAGGGTCTGACGATGACACGCCTTCCCCAGACACACCTGGTCTGCGCGCGGCAGAGTAATGCCGCGCGACGAGCGCTGGACACGTATCTTTTTGATCTCAGGGTTGGGCTCGTATGATCTGACTTTTTAATAGTCAGGCCACCATATCGTCTTCGGATTGCTGGTTTTGCCACAACTGCGCATAGCGGGTGTTCTTGGCTAACAACTCTGCGTGCGTGCCTTCTTCGACGATCTGACCTTGTTCCAAAACAATGATCCGATCTGCCTCGGCGATGGTCGACAAACGGTGCGCAATGGTAATCACTGTGCGCCCCTCACCTGCGCGGGCCAGCGCGTCTTTGATTTCCATCTCGGTTTCCGTATCCAGTGCTGATGTCGCCTCGTCCAGCATTAGAATTGGCGGGTTCTTAAGCAGGGTGCGCGCAATGCCCACTCGCTGCTTTTCACCACCTGACAGTTTCAGACCACGTTCGCCGACAGCCGTCTCGTAGCCCTCGGGCAAGGATTGGATGAAGTCATGGATCTGCGCAGCTTTGGCGGCGCTCTCGATGTCTTCCGTGGTCGCCCCATCACGTCCATACGCAATGTTATAGCGGATCGTGTCGTTGAACAGCACCGTATCCTGTGGCACCACGCCGATCGCATCATGCAGGCTGGTTTGGGTCACATCACGCACATCCTGCCCGTCGATCTTCAAAGCACCTTGGCTGACGTCATAAAACCGGAACAGCAACCGTCCAATGGTGGATTTTCCTGACCCGGACGCGCCCACAATGGCGACGTTACTGCCAGCCGGCACTGTCAGGCTCACGCCGCGCAAGATAGGACGCTGAGGGTCATAGGAAAAATGCACATCCTCAAGCGCAATCGTCCCGCCATTCACCACCAGTTCGGGCGCGTCGTCCTTGTCAGACACCTCAGAGGGTTGCTCCAACAGATCAAACATTTCCCCCATGTCTACAAGGCTTTGGCGGATTTCCCGGTACACTGTGCCGAGGAAATTCAGTGGCATGGTGATTTGGATCATATAGGCATTCACCATGACAAAATCGCCGACCGTCAGCGTGCCATCCTGAACCCCCATCGCGGCCAGAACCATGACCATCACAAGCCCCGAGGTGATCAAAAGCGATTGGCCAAAGTTCAACGCTGCAAGGGAATAGGATGTCTTGAGCGCGGCCCGTTCGTATCCGGCCATGGCCACGTCATAGCGGGCCGCTTCGCGGGCTTCGGCGCCAAAATACTTGACCGTTTCAAAGTTCAAAAGACTGTCGATGGCTTTCTGGTTGGCATCGGTGTCTTGGTCGTTCATTTCGCGGCGCAATCTCACACGCCATTCGGTCACTTTGAAGGTGAACCACACATAGGCTGCAATCGTGCCTGCCACGACGGCCAGATACCAAACGTCAAACAGCCAGAACAGGATCACCGCGATCATCAAAAGCTCGAGGACCAGCGGGCCGATCGAAAACAGCATAAAGCGCAACAAAAACTCGACGCCCTTGACGCCCCGTTCGATCACACGGCTGAGGCCCCCGGTCTTGCGGGTGATGTGATAGCGCATGGACAGGCGATGGATGTGCTCAAAGGTCTGCAACGCAAGCTGACGCAACGCGCTTTGGGCGACTTTGGCAAAAATCGCGTCGCGCAATTGCTGAAACCCATTGGTCATCAGACGCGCGACACCGTAGGCCACTGTGATGCCAATGGCCCCCAGCGCCAGTGGTGGCACACCTTCGCCCGCCAAACTGTCCACCGCGGATTTGTAGAGAATGGGCGTGGACACTGCGATCAGCTTGGAGACCACCAGAGCCAACATGGCCAGCACAACGCGGTATTTGACCCATGATTTATCCTCGGGCCAAAGGTAGGGTGTCACCTTGCGGATCGTGCGCCAACCCGAGCGTTGTTCGTTACGTGCCAATTCGTCGGCCGAAGCCGTGTGCCATTTCGCCATGCGTTAATCCTGCTCACTGAGCACAGAGTTATGTCTCTGGTGCCCAATTGACCAGAGGGGCGCGCAAAAAAGGCTGATAAAGACCCATTCTTATTGCCTAAAACGTCATGACGGGGCCAAAAGCCTCAGTGCCCGCTTTGCGTCGATTGTGTTGTAAAACTCCAAAAAGCGAAGCTCGTGTTTTTCCGGCGAAACAGTGTGATCTGCGAAAGTCAGTTTTGATTGTGACCCAGAGAAGAAGGGGGCGTTCAGCAGTGCCATATGTCGGATTTGGCCGCCCCCCTCACTAAAATCAATCGAACGGCCTGTGTGGCGAATAAATTTCCCGGTTTGCCCCAAAACCGGAGTTTTTCAACACAATCTGTCCAAAGCAGCCTTTAAAAGTCGGTAGCCAAACCGATGCAACGACGGGAGTGCCTTGAAATCATTTGCACCAAGCAAAGACTACTCCAGCAGCCGCAACACTTTAGGGTTGAGCCAGAGTTGCAAAAATTTTATGCTAGGCGCCAAAGATAAATTCGGGGAGAATTCATGCGACCTGAGGAAAAGTCGAAGTTGAGTTTCATCGCCCGTATATCGGCGGCGTCTTTAGCCTTTAGCACAGTTACGAGCATTGCCATGGCATCCGACATCAGGTTGGTAGTCCAGATCACGGTAGACGGCTTACGCGGTGATCTATTGTCAAGATACGAGTACGCATTCAGACCTGACGGGTTCCGCAGGGTGATGGACGGAGGCGTTTGGTACACTGACGCACACCACCCTCATGCCAACACTGAGACGATTGTCGGGCACGCTACTCTGGCAACAGGTGCATACCCCTCCGAGCACGGTATGATAGGCAATGCTTGGTTCAACAGGGTCGAAGATCGCTTGGGCTACAATATTGAAGACCCCGATTACCCAATGCTTCCAATCCCCGGATTTGGCGCCGAAGGCGAGCAGGTTGATCCGACGCAGGCCGCAGCGCAGACGTCGGGACGATCCCCCGTAAACCTGCTCACCACGACCTTTGGCGACGAACTCATCAAGAGCAACAACGACCGGTCTCGCGTGTTCTCGGTCTCGGGAAAAGACAGATCGGCTGTTGCCATGGGCGGTCATGCGGGAAAAGCTTTTTGGTTTTCAACCGCCACCGGGGTCTTTGAAACCAGTAGCTACTACTATGACGCCTATCCGCAGTGGACAAATGATTGGAACGCAGCACGTCCCGCGGACAGTCTGTCAGGGGGGCTGTGGGAAACCGAATGTTCCGATGCGCCATATCTCATGGATAATGAGGATCGTGAATACAAGTCTGACCTCAAGGGATTTGGCCGAACTTTTCCACATTCCTTTGGGCGCCTGCCTGATGGTTTGTACTATACACAAGTTCTGCTCTCCCCGCATGGCGACCGACTGATAGCAGACTTCGCCCAAGCGCTTGTGATTGCAGAAGACCTTGGGGCCGACGAATGGCTGGATTACCTTAGCGTAAGCTTTTCGGGCGTCGATGCTACGAACCATTTCTTTGGTCCATCAAGCCGCCAAAACGAAGAGATGATGCGCTGTCTCGATCAGACGCTTGCCGGTTTCTTTGCATTTATCTACGAAACCGTCGGCAACCAGCACGTGCTGTATGTTCTCTCTGCCGATCATGGCATGCCCGAAGCTCCTGAACGCATGGAGGCCTCGGGCTTCAAGACATATCGCGTTTTCACCGAAGTGCTGACTGAAGATCTGAATGCCCTCGTGGCAGAGGAATTTGGTGTGCAAGATGCAATCCAGTACTTTTCCGACCCTACGTTTACCTCGACCACGAGGCCATAGAAGCTGCCGGGGCAGATATGCGGGCGATCGAACGACGTGTATCACAGCGACTGATGGCTGAACCGGGTGTTGCCATGGCGATGCCCACAGTTCCTCTCGCCGAACAGAGAGATGATGTTCTGAAAGCGCAAATTCGTCGCAACTATCACCCCATGCGCTCGGGTGACATTTATGTTGCGCAAGCGCCCTACACGTTCATGATGGAAAAGGGACCAATCGTGGTTATGCATGGTTCACCTTGGCGGTATGACACGCATGTGCCAATTATTTTCGCCGGACCCGGAATAAGCGCGGCAACAGCGAGTGAACGTGTATATACAACGGACGTTGCCGTCACACTCGCCAATTTGTTTGGAACAACTCAACCAAGCGGAGCATCCGGTAAAGTTCTGGGTAAGGTCCTTGAATAAGGTCTTCGTTCAAAAGGAATTCAACAACGCAAGATAGCGAACGGCA
>ERZ1046740.2563-NODE-2563-length-11618-cov-4.646891_pt1 | contig 11618 bp, 10 predicted proteins | sample MGYA00383093_ERZ1046740 | MGnify/ENA primary metagenome ERZ1046740 (study PRJEB29581, sample SAMEA5548363) | metagenome | biome: marine; feature: coastal; material: water | depth 25 m | study: Short-term variability in the microbial, nano- and picoplankton...
AGGCCGTCCATACCAAGTTCCAGGCTGATTCCGAAACGAGGTATCCATTCATGACGACTGTAAAGCAGCCAGTTCTCGGCCTTGCTTGGCTCAGTCACCATATTGAAAGTATCAGCAGGAATGCCTGAAATGGTCGATAGCAACAACAACATACCAAGGATAACCGTGGCCATTGCTATCCAGCGAGGAAGATTAGGATTGAAGCGCTCGCTTTGCCAGGCGACAACGCCTCCCGCAAGCAGCAACACAATGAGCTCCAGCATCATGGCGCGTTCCTTAGCATGACTGCGAGTAACAAAATGAGTCCCACTACCATGGTGGTGGCGTACCAGCGTAGCTCTCCATTTTGCAGAACTAGCAGACGATGATGTGCCCACTGGTTTGCGGCAACAATACTGTTGTAGATAGCGTCTACGGGTTCATTACGCATCCAGTAGGAGATTTTTTTATAGGGTGTGACCCAGAGGACGTCGTAGAGCTGGTCTATCCGCCACCCGCTGAACCAGAAGTCCCGCAGGGCTCGGGCACCAGATGAAGCGACCATCTTGTCTACTGACAACTGACCGCCCAGGAACATCAGGTAGGCCAGCAGTAAACCCAAAAGTGGTGTACCAATGCTAATCCACTCCACCGCATGATTCACTGTATGTTCAGCTGCGGCTGGGAATACGCCCGCAAGCGGCAAAGCGAACCAACCTCCTACCAGTGACAGTAAGCATAAAAGTAGCAAGGGCCCCGCCATTTTCCAACCGGGCTGCCGATCTGGCTCAGTCTTCGCCTCACCGAAGAAAACAATGAAGACCAACCGGAAACTGTAAATGCTGGTGAGCAAGGCACCTAACAGGCCTCCCGCCCAGAGCCAGGGCCCAATATCTTCCAAAGCCCAGGCTGAAAGCAATATGGCATCCTTACTGTAAAAGCCTGAAGTAAACGGCAGGGCAGCCAGGGCTGCAGAGCCGATGAAAAAGCTGAGGAACACGATTGGCAGGCGGGTTCGCAGGCCGCCCATGCGGAAGATGTTGTGCTCATGGTGTAAACAGTGAATGACTGCACCGGCGGCCAGGAACAACAGTGCTTTGAAAAACGCGTGAGTCATCAAGTGAAAAATACCTGACGCAAAGGCTCCCACGCCCAGAGCGAGGAACATGTAGCCAATCTGGCTGATGGTTGAGTAGGCGAGAATGCGTTTGATATCGTTCTGTGCGAGCGCTGTGAAACCCGCGATTAGCAGGGTTGCCAGTCCTATCCAGGCAACGGCTTCCATTGTGGGTGGGGCTAACAGGAACAATCCGTACGTGCGAGCTATCAGGTACACGCCAGCAGTGACCATGGTGGCGGCGTGAATCAAGGCGCTGACAGGTGTGGGACCGGCCATAGCATCTGGCAGCCAGGTGTGTAGCGGCAATTGCGCTGACTTACCCACTGCCCCACCGAGCAGCAGTGCGGTAGCCAGCACTGGCAAGGCGTCGCCTGTCTGCCATTGGCTGTTGGCGGCAATCATCATCGGCTGAATATCCAGGGTACCCAACTCGGTCAGGAGTAAAAACAGACCCAGCGCCATGGCGGTGTCGCCTATTCGAGTAACGATGAAGGCCTTGCGAGCCGCGGCACCGTTTGCGGGATCTTTATACCAGAACCCAACCAGCAGGTAAGAACAAACACCAACGCCTTCCCAGCCCAAATAAAGCAGTAACAAGTTGTCCGCCATCACCAGCAGCAACATGGCGGCGACGAACAGGTTCATATAAGTGAAGTAACGACAAATAGATTCGTCTTCCCACATGAACTCTATCGAATAAAGATGAATAAGAAAGCCCACGCCGGTAATGACGGACATCATAACGATGGTCAGGCCGTCTATGTAAAAGGCGATTCGGGGTGCAAAGTCACCGACGGACATCCAGGTCCAGAGGGTAAGCTCTAGTACCTGACCGTCAGCCAGAAAGTCCCTGGCCAACAAGGCCACGCAAATGGCGGAAAGTCCAACGCTGCCTGCACCTATCGTGGCCGCAATGTGTCGGGGCATGCGACCAGCACTCATGATCAACAACGTAGCACTGAGAAGTGGGAACAGCGGAATGAGGGCAATAGTATTCATATTATCCTCGCAACCTGTGGGCTTGGTCCATGTCCAGGGTCTTGAAGCGGCGCTGTATTTGCAATACCAGGCCCAGCCCGACTGCCACTTCTGCCGCTGCGACGGTGAGGATTAGCATGAAGATAATTTGACCATCTGCCTGTCCCCAATGCGCGCCGGCTGCTATGAACGCAAGCGCAGCTGAATTCAACATAACTTCCAGTGACATCAGCATAAAAATAATATTACGGCGCAGCATTAAACCGAACAGGCCGCAAATAAATAGTAAACCTGCGATTACCAGCACATGCTCCATTGGCACCATCAGGCCGTCCATTAGTGTTCTCCTCGGCGGACGATAAAGCGGCGCCCCAGGTGATAGGCACCTACCAGAGAGGAGAGCAACAGCATGGAGGCGATTTCTACCGCCAGTAAATAGGGACCAAAGAGCCTAATGCCAACGGCTTTTGGCGATACGGCATTGCCAGAGGTGACTCCCTGGGAGTCCCCTAAAACCATGAGCATTTCAATGAGTAATAATGCTGCCATGGCGCCGGGAACAAACCAGTTGCGACCGGCAAGCCACTCGCGCTCTCGATCTTCACCGGTATCACCCAGGTTGAGCATCATGATGACGAACACAAATAAAACCATTATCGCGCCTGCGTAAATCACAACCTCCAGTGCGGCTGCGAAGGGAGCCCCCATGAGGAAGAACATCACCGCTACTGCTAGTAAGGAAACGATCAGGTAGATCAGGGCATGAGCTGCGTTGGCCCGGGTCAGCGCTGCCATGGTAGATGTCAGCGCTATTAAAGCGGCTATGTAAAATAGTGTGGCTAGCATGGCTCAGTGCTCTTATTCATGGCAGCAAGCTCTTCACGTCGATGGGTGTAGCTTCATTTTGTGCCTGGCCTTTATCTTTACCGGTAATAGCCAGACCTGCGACGCGGTAGAAGTTATAGTCGTGATATTTCCCCGTGCCCTCTATTTGCAGGTGTTCTTTTTCATAAACCATGCTGCTGCGATTGTATTCACACATTTCGAAATCGGGTGTTAGCTGTATCGCGTTGGTCGGGCAGGCCTCTTCGCACATACCGCACATGATGCAGCGGGAAAAATTGATGCGGAAGAATTCCGGATACCAGCGACCATCCTCCTTCACGCCCTGTTGCAAGGCAATGCAGTCTACAGGGCAAGCCACCGCGCAGAGGTTGCAGGCGACGCAGCGTTCTTCTCCATCAGGGTCTTTCGTTAATACAATGCGGCCTCGATAGCGAGGAGCCAGATAAGGTTTTTGTTCCGGGTATTGCACTGTTTCTGCCCGGGTAAAGCTGTGCTGCAATATTGTCCAAATGGTGCGCACCTGGCTCATTAGTGCCTTGAACATAACATCAGCCCTCCATCCAGAGCGCGATCGCGCCGGTCAGCAACAGGTTGAACAGAGTGAGCGGCAACATGATCTTCCAGCCCAGGGACATCAACTGGTCGTAGCGTGGGCGAGGAATGGCAGCCCGCAGCAATACAAAAAAGCAGATCAGGGCGAAAACCTTGAGGCAGAACCAGCCACCGAAAAACAGAGTGGTAATCATGCAGCAGATCAGGATCAGCCCCAGGTACTCCCCCAACATGAACATGGCGAACTTCATGCCACCGTATTCGGTATGGAAGCCGGCAGTGAGTTCGTGCTCCGCCTCGGGCAGGTCGAAAGGTAGACGATGACTCTCTGCTATACCCGCAATCATGAAAGTGAAAAGTCCCAATACTTGCGGCACGCAGTACCAGACATCTCGCTGGGCCTCGACAATGTCACGCATTGAAAAACTGCCGGTCAACATGACAACGCCCATCAACGACAAACCCATGAAAACTTCGTAGCTAACCATCTGGGCCGCCGAGCGCAGGCCGCCCAACAGCGCATACTTATTGTTGGAGGCGAGGCCCCCGAGCAGTACGCTATATACCGCCAGTGAAGTCATTCCCAGAAAGAACAGCAGGCCGATGTTGATATCAAGGACGTATAAATCAGGTCCAAACGGAACCACCGCAAAGCCTAGTAACATGGCAACCACAATTGCCGTGGGAGCGAATACAAACACCAGTCGGTCGGCAAAGGGCGGTACCCAGTCGTGTTTGGTTAATAGCTTGAGCATATCGGCAGCGACCTGGAAAACACCGAAGGGGCCGAGTCGATTTGGGCCGTAGCGATCCTGCCAGACACCCAGCAGGCGCCGCTCGAACCAGGTGAGTACGGCTGCTCCGCCGACCGCGGCGAAGATAATCAGTAGTCCAAAGCTGATGGTGCCTAGTTCAGTCATTGCCACTCCCGATTTCTGTGCTTCGGTCACTTCCGATCAGCTGTGGTCGACGACGCTTCCAGCCCTGGGCTTTTTGTAGACTGATATTTTCCCCTGGGGTCAGGTTGGCGGTGCCACTGTGGCCAGCGGCGTAGCCGATACAACCGGCTGCAATGCTATTGTTGATTTTGACTTCTAGGGTGGCCAGTCCGTCGTTCAGGTTCAGTCCATCGCCTTCGCCTACCTCCAGGCCAAGGGCATCATCAGCACGTATTTCAATGTAGCCGTCTTCGCAAAGCTCTGCGACTCCGACGCTGAGTGCGCTCAGTTCCTCTGAACCAAAGATGCGATAGCGGGGTACCAGTTGCCACTGGCCCTGAGTGGGTGAAAATGCTGGCGGGTTCTCGCGCGGGCCTGACTCTTTGGCTTGGCCCGGACCCAGTAAACGCATGCCCGCTGTGCCGCCTCGTAAGGGTCCGCCAACTTCTGACTGGAAACGGTGTAGCGACTGATTTGAATTCCAGCCCGGTGCCCAGACAAAAGGTAACAATGAGCCAGGCTGCGAACGATTTAACCCTTCCATGGTGAATGCCAGGGGTGATTCTTCATCGACCGGCTGCTTCGGTTCATGTACCGAGATATCGGCGCGCATTGCCGTGCGCCCGGAGTAACGATGAGGCTGGCGTGGAATTTTTACGCCCGCATTACGAAAATGATGGTCAGGTGCCGCCCCTGTGATGCCCGCCAGGTCGGCAATGTTGGCGGCACAGTCTCGGGTGATGTCATCGAAATGATGCAGGTCGGCGGCTGTTGAAAGTCCCAGCTCTTTGCTACAGGCCAGCAACCAGACCCAGGCTGGCCTGCGCTCGCCCTTCGGCGCAAACACAGGGTAGTGTCGCTGTGCACGGCCTTCCAAACTAACCAGCGTACCTTCTGTTTCGGCAAAGCTGGCCGCGGGGAGAACCAGACTGGCTGCCGAGGTGGTGCGGTTGTCCAGTCCGTCCAAAACGATAACAGTGTCGGCGGTCGCGAGCAGACGCTCGACTTCTGGCTCCGGCGCACGGTGATAGAGGTCGTTTTCCAGAATAACAAGGACATCGAAGTTGCCATCAGCAGCCAACTTGCCGAGGGAGGGACTATCGGGCCCCGCCAGCATCGCCTGACCTAGGCTGTTAGCCTCTGGCACCGTCAGTGTAAGCATGGTCTGCTGGCCTGACTGACAAAGTGCTTCTGCAACGTCGGCGGCTGTTTGCATCACCTCGGCGTTGCCACAGCTGGTGCCTGAAATAATAAGCGGTCGTTTGGCCGCTCGTAACGCAGTGCTGATTGCTTCAACGTGCCCAGCAATTTCCGGCTCGAGATCTTCTCCTGCATGGCCTGAAATTGATGCGGCTACTGCTGCTCCCAGGCGCGCAATATTTTGAGGTGCCAGCGTTATGTTTTCCTCGGCTACATCTGCCAGTCGGGTGCTGCCAGTGGCTGCAATAAACAGTGGGCTGAGTTGATCCTGGGCCAGATTGCGAACAGCGGCATCCTGCCAGGACTCCAGGCGCAGATCGGCGGCCATCTCAAACGCCTTGTTGCGCACGCTCTGACGTAAGGCCAATGCGAGTCGCGGCGCGGTATTGGTAAGGTCTTCGCCGAGAATCAGAATTACATCGGCAGATTCGATACTGCGAATGTCTGGAGTGACTGCTGAACTGGCCTGCTGCAGCTCCAGTGCCAGGTTGACCAGTTTGTGCTCTCCATCATTGAAGCCGGGACTGAAGTTATCCTCTCCGACCAGGTTGCGAAGCAGGTAGTTGGCTTCCACAGATGCTCGGGGCGAACCGATGCCGGCGACTCGGGCACCGCTGCAGGCTTCCGCCATGACTTGCAGGGCGTGATGATGATCCACAGGGTCGTAGGATCCGGTTTGGTTGCGTAAGCCGGGGCTTTCTAAGCGTTCATCGTTGTTGACAAAGTTAGCGCCGAAACGACCGCGATCGCAAAGAAAATAGCCATTGACCTCGGCGTTAAAGCGGTTGTGAACGCGTTTGAGTCGGCCATAACGTTCACCGGGTACTGTATTACAGCCCACGGCACAGCCGGTGCATACCGAGGGAGCGGACTGTAGGTCCCACTTGCGCGTGTAGTCATTGACCAGCGTCTTGTCGGTGAACACGCCTGTAGGACAAACTTCCACCAGGTTGCCGGCGAATTCACTTTCCAGTACGCCTTCCTGGTGGCGCCCGAAGTAGACGTGGTCATGGGAAGCGAGTGCGGCAAGATCAGTGCCACCCGCATAGTCCTTGTAGTAACGGGTGCATCGGTAGCAAGTGATGCAGCGGTTCATCTCGTGATTGATCAGTGGTCCGAGATACTGATTGCGATGTGTGTTTTTCTGCCCTCTGTAGACACGATCTCGATGACCGACCATGACAGTCATGTCCTGCAAGTGGCACTCGCCACCCTCAGCACACACCGGACAATCGTGGGGGTGATTTAACATCAACGACTCAACTACCGACTCGCGAAAGCCCTTTGCCCGATCGCCATCGAGTGAGAATATGGCCCCGTCTGTCACCGGAGTCATGCAGCCCATTACAATGCGCCCACGGCCGGATTGTTCGTCCTCGTCTGTCAGGTATTGCACAACGGCACACTGACGACAGGCACCGACGGAACCCATGGCCGGGTGCCAGCAGAAATAGGGCAAGTCCAACCCCAAAGACAGGCAGCTTTCCAGCAGGTTCTTGCCTGCCTCCATCTCATATTCCACGCCGTCTATGCGAATTGTGGGCATTAGTGAGTTCCCCCGTTACAGTGGGGACAGTTGCCGCTCAGGTGATTTTCAAAGGCTTCCGGAAAGTATTTCATTGCGCTTTGCAGAGGTTCCATCGCACCGGGCGCGAGCGCGCAATGGGTGTTGCCGATAGCGCCAATAAACTTCACCTGACGCGCCAGGGTGTCCATGTCTTCTTCCTGGCCGCGGCCATTCTGGATATCGTCTAATACCTGGGCCGACCAGGGCAGTCCATCCCGGCAGGGGGTGCAGAAGCCACAGGACTCACGTGCAAAAAACGCGACCAGGTTTTTGACAAAACCGACTGGACAGGTTTTGTCGTCCAGAATAATCATGGTGCCAGTGCCCATGCGTGAACCGGCCTTGCCAATGGTGTCATAGTCCATCGCCAGGTCCAGATGCTCTTCAGTCAAGAAATCGGTAGAGCCACCTCCGGGAAGAAAGCCCTTGAGGTTGTAGCCGTCTTCCATGCCGCCGGCGTACTCCTCGATGATCTGGCGTACCGGTGTACCCATTGGCAGCTCCCAGCACCCTGGGTTCTTGACCCGGCCGCTAACGCCATACAATTTGGTGCCGGCATCTTCGGTCAGTCCTAGCGACTTGAACCACTCGGCACCGCGTTCAATGATGTGATGGACGTTACACAATGTTTCCACGTTGTTGACGATAGTTGGGCGCCCCCACAGACCGCTCACCTGAGGGAAAGGAGGCTTCGCTCGGGGGTTGGCTCGCTTACCTTCCAGTGAGCTGATCAATGCGGTTTCCTCGCCGCAGATGTAGCGCCCTGCGCTCGAGTGGACGTGCATCTCAAGTTGATAGCCCGTCCCGAGGATATCTTGTCCCAGATAACCTTTCTCATGACAGGCGGCAATTGCTTCCTGCAGCAGGCGCGTGGCTTGATGATACTCAGCGCGAATAAAAATATAGGCGACATCGGCCTGCAATGTATAAGCGGAAACGATCATGCCTTCGATAAGCTGATGGGGGTCGCATTCCAATAATAGTCGATCTTTAAAGGTGCCCGGCTCCATTTCATCGGCGTTGCAGATCAGGTATTTATGCCCCGGGCTGCACTTGTCGCCCATAGGAACGAAGCTCCACTTCATTCCCGTCGGAAAGCCTGCACCACCGCGGCCACGGAGATTAGAGTCTTTAAGAACTTGCAGGCAATCTTCTGGCGACTGAGCAAGTGCCGCCCGCAGACCCTGGTAGCCGCCGTTGGCTTCGTAGGCAGCCATGTCAGTAGGACGGCGGTCATCGCGCACATTGCGGGTGAGAGGTGTAGTCAGGCTCATGGCGTGGTGCTCCCTCCCAAAATTCTTATGATGCTTTCTTCACAGAGGTCTTCATGCAGCTCATCGCCAACCATCATTACGGGCGCTTTGTCGCAAGCACCCAGGCAGGTCACAGGCAGCAGGGTATAGCGATTGTCACTGGTGGTCTCTCCTAACTCGACACCCAGTTCCTCGGTAATACGCTGCTGTAAGTTATCGCAACCTTTTATCCAGCAGCTGATACTGTTGCAAAGCAGAATGACCTTGTCGCCCACCGGGCGGCGGTAAATGAGGTTGTAAAACGTGGCAATTCCATCCAGTTCATCGGCCGACATGTGCAGGTGTGCTGCGATTGCGCTCAGGCTCTCATCCGATACCCAGCCACGATGCGCCTGTACAATTTTTAGTGCGTCTATGGCCACTGCATCCCGATAAGGCACATGCGCGATCTCTGCATCAATGGCCTGTAGTTCTTCCTGGCTCAGGGCAGATATCAGGTTCATGGAGTTTGCTTCACTCATCTCGTCATCGGTCCACGTCTGCCATTACAAAGTCTATGCTGGCAATGATTGCGATCAGGTCAGGGATTAACAGCCCTTTGCAAAAATCAGGGATTTGTTGCAGAGCCGGGAAAGATGGCGTGCGAATTCGGGTGCGATAAGAGGTCGTTCCACCGTCACTGACCAGGTGGTAGTTGTTAATGCCTTTGGTAGCCTCAATCGGGAAAGACGCTTCGCCTACCGGCATCACCGGTCCCCAGCTGACCGACAGGAAGTGATGAATAAGGGTTTCAATATCCTGCATGGTTCGTTCTTTGGGTGGAGGTGTGGTCAGTTTGTGTTCGCTTTTGTAAGGGCCCTCGGGCATGTTGTCCAGGCACTGGCGAATAATGCGCAGGCTCTGGCGAATTTCTTCTACTCGAACTGCAGCCCGGTCATAACTGTCGCCGCGATTGCCGATGGGTACCTCAAACTCGAACTCATCGTAGCCGCCATAAGGTCTGTCGCGGCGCAGGTCGAAATCCATGCCGGTGGCGCGCAACGAAGCCCCGGTTATGCCCCATGAAAGTGCTTCGGCTGTATCGTATTCACCGATACCCACCGTGCGCTGTTTGAGAATGCTGTTATCCATGGCCATAGTTTGATAGTGATCCATGCGCGCCGGCATGCTGTCGATAAATTCCCTGACCATTTTGTCCCAGCCCTGCGGCAGGTCCTGGGCTACGCCACCAATGCGGAACCAGGCAGGGTGCATTCGCCCGCCGGTAATTGCCTCGATAATCCCAAACAGCCGCTCCCGGTCAGCGAACATATAAAACACGGGAGACATCTGGCCAACGTCCTGGGCAAAAGTGCCGTAGAACACGAGGTGGCTGGAAATACGAAACAACTCTGCCATCATGATGCGAATGATTTTGGCTCGCGGCGGTACTTCAATGCCCGCAAGTTGTTCTATTGCCATTACGTAGGCAAGGTTGTTCATCACCCCGCCCAGGTAATCAATGCGATCGGTATAGGGAATGAACGAGTGCCAGGTTTGGCGCTCTGCCATTTTCTCCGCGCCGCGATGGTGATAACCAATATCAGGTACCGCATCGACAATCACCTCGCCATCCAGTTGCAGCGCGATACGGAACACGCCATGCACGGAGGGGTGGTTGGGCCCCAGATTGAGAAACATAAACTCGGTGTCTTCGGTTGCCCGCGCCATGCCCCATTCCTCGGGCTTGAACAGCAGTGCTTCTTGTTCCGCAGCTTGTTTTTCTTCGTCCAGGCTAAACGGTTCCATCTCGGTCGCGCGGGCTGGATGGTCCTTGCGTAGCGCATGGCCCTCCCATGTGGGCGGTAATAGAATGCGGCGCAGGTTGGGGTGGCCGGAGAATTCTACGCCGTACATGTCCCAGGCTTCTCGCTCGTACCAGTTGGCGTTGGGCCAGATCAGGTGCGCAGACGGGACCGATGCATCATCTGAACTAACGCCCACTTTTATCCGTATTTCTTCCCGCGCTTCCAGGCTCAGCAGGTGGTAAACAATAGTGAAGTCCAGGGCGGCCTCGGGGCGATGCTCGCGCAGGCGCTCATCAATGCCGAACAAATCGAGCAACATGGGGAATTCGGCTCGCAGGTGTGCCAGTACCTCTAGTAGTTTGTGCCGTTCTACCCATAAAGTTGGGGTGTTGTCCTGGGTTGGCTGGGCCGTAAATGACGGCGCACCAAAGCGGCTGAACAGGCCGTTCACGGTGGCGTTGCTGTCAGATGTTTGCTGCGCTTGTGGCACTGGCGCTTTAGCCCCTTATATTTTTATTGGTCAGCGTCATCCCCGCGCTTGCGGAGGTAACTGCAGTTAAACCTGGTCAGGCGTCTTTAATTCTGTGGCCAGATTTCTTTCTTTCTGCAGCATGTCTCTGCGTGCAGGCATTTCCGGTTTTATAATTTGTTGGTCTCCCGCGACCCAACTCAGGGGCCTGCGCTCTTGCTCAATTGCGTCCTGCAACATCATCAATCCTTGCATCAGGGCCTCAGGTCGGGGAGGGCAACCGGGGACGTAAACATCCACAGGAATAAACTTGTCTACACCTTGAACCACACTGTAGATGTCGTACATGCCACCTGAGTTTGCGCAGGAGCCCATGGAAATAATCCAGCGTGGCTCCAGTAGCTGGTCGTAGAGGTGCTGAACGACCGGAGCCATTTTGCGAAAAACAGTTCCTGAGATAACCATGAGATCGGCTTGTCGAGGTGTGGCGCGAATTACTTCCGAGCCAAAGCGGGCAATGTCGTGGCGACTGGTGAAGGAGGTCGCCATTTCTACATAGCAGCAGGAGAGTCCGAAATTGAAGGGCCAGAGGGAGTGAGCCCTCCCCCAGGCAATCAGGTCTTCCAGTCTGGCAAAGAACACATTGCGTTTAATTTGCTCTTCTATGCTGATATCGCTCCCGCCGGGTGAACTGGCGATCACATCCTCAGGCTTGCTAAGGTTCCATTCCACTAGTGCAACTCCTCGGGGTGTAGGCCCTGACCGCTTTTGATTCCCCAGTCCAGGGCGCCGGTACTTAGTTCGTAGATCAGGGCGACTCCAAGAACGAAGATGAATGCAGCAATCGCGATGAAGCCTTGCCACCCCAGCTCAAAAAATGCAATCGCCCAGGCAAAGATGAATACCGTTTCCAGATCGAAGATTACGAA
>ERZ1046740.2565-NODE-2565-length-11608-cov-4.024150_pt1 | contig 11608 bp, 9 predicted proteins | sample MGYA00383093_ERZ1046740 | MGnify/ENA primary metagenome ERZ1046740 (study PRJEB29581, sample SAMEA5548363) | metagenome | biome: marine; feature: coastal; material: water | depth 25 m | study: Short-term variability in the microbial, nano- and picoplankton...
GTGCGCAATACATGAATCGTCATCAAAATGAATTAGACTTATGGATGATTGATACAGATAATATGTCTTCTAATTTAGTGCTTGCAGAAAAAGACAAAGCTTATATTGATGTAACGTTCAATCTCACTTTTTTAAAGGATAATAGTTTTATCTGGACGAGCGAGCAAGATGGATTCAATCACATTTATCATTATGCTAAAGATGGTAAGTTAGTAGATCAGGTTACTAAGGGAAATTGGGAAGTGACGAATTACTATGGCTTTAATGAAAAAGAAAATACCATTTATTACCAATCTGTTGAAAACGGATCCATTAATAGAGATGTCTATTCAATTAAGTTAAATGGGAAGAATAAAAAGCGATTAACCAAAACTGATGGTACTAACAATGCCGCATTCAGTGCAGATTTTACATATTTTATTAATACACATTCTAGCGCTACATCTCCACAAGACTATACTTTGAATAGTTCAACATCCGGTAATGTTGTAAAAAACATTAAGGATAATGATAAACTGGCTAAGAAGGTTTCAGGATTTGTGACTTCAAAAAAAGAGTTTAGTACCATAAATGTTAATGGTAACGATTTAAATATGTGGATGATTAAACCAGCAAATTTTGATGCAACTAAAGAATATCCACTTTTTATGTATCAATATTCTGGTCCTGGATCACAGCAGGTTGCGAATCGTTGGAATGGAGCTAATGATTATTGGTATCAAATGCTTGCGCAGCAAGGATATATTGTGGCTTGCGTTGATGGCAGAGGAACAGGATTTAAAGGCGCTGATTTTAAAAAAGTAACACAAAACGAATTAGGTAAATACGAAGTTGATGATCAAATTTCAGCTGCTAAAAAGTTAGGTGCTCGTCCATATATTGATGCTGCGAGAATAGGAATTTGGGGATGGAGTTATGGTGGTTTTATGAGTAGTAACGCTTTGTTTAAAGGAAATGATGTCTTTAAAATGGCAATAGCAGTAGCTCCTGTAACGAGTTGGAGATTCTATGATACGATATATACGGAACGCTACATGATGACGCCTCAGGAAAATCCAGGTGGTTACGATGAAAACTCTCCGATAAATCATGTGGATAAATTAGAAGGTGATTTCTTGTTAATACATGGTTCTGGTGACGATAATGTACACTTACAGAATACAATGCGCATGGTAGAAGCATTGATACAAGCAGATAAACAATTTGAATGGATGATATATCCAGACAAAAATCACGGAATTTATGGAGGAAATACAAGACTCCATTTATATAGGAAGATGACAAACTTTATTACTACTACTTTGGGTGATAACCTTGAAAAAAGTGAGGTAAAGGAAGAAACGACATCTACTATTAATGACTAAGTTAACTAACTAAAATAAATTATATGTCAACAGTAATTAAACAACCGCATCAAAAGGAACTATTTGGACATCCGGTAGGTCTATATGTATTATTTTTCACAGAAATGTGGGAACGCTTTTCTTATTATGGAATGCGTGCAATTCTTGTATTGTATTTAGTAGCGCAAACTACTGGAGATAATGCTGGTCTTGGTTGGTCGAATGGTGAAGCTCTAGCTTTATATGGTTGGTACACTATGTTGGTTTATGTTGCTTCAATTCCAGGTGGTTGGATTGCAGATAAGTTTTTAGGGCAGAAAAAATCAGTTCTATATGGTGGAATCTTGTTAGTAGCTGGGCACAGTATATTAGCTGTAGAACAAATGTGGGCGTTTTATACAGGTCTTGGATTAATTATAGCTGGTGTAGGTATGTTAAAGCCAAATATTTCTACCATGGTTGGTGGTTTATACAAGCAAGGTGATATTAGAAGAGATAAAGGATTTACTATTTTCTATATTGGAATTAATGTTGGTGCATTTCTTTCTAGTTTAATTGTTGGGTATGTTGGTGAAGTTCACGGTTGGCATTATGGCTTCGGATTGGCTGGTATTGGAATGGCAGCAGGCTTAATACAATATCTTGCAGGACAAAAGTATCTTAAAACAGTTGGTAACTTTTTAGGGTCATCAGAAAATTTAGCTGAAAAAGAAGCTATGAATCTCCCACTGACTAAGATTGAAAAAGATAGAGTTGTTGTTTTATTTATTTCATTTTTATTAGTAATCGTTTTCTGGGGAGCATTCGAACAAGCTGGTGGTTTAATGAATATTTATGCCTCTGAAAAGACAAATAGAATGTTGATGGGATGGGAAGTGCCAGCATCTTGGTTTCAATCCCTTAATGCTATGTTTATAATATTTTTAGGGACTACAGTTGCCGGTTTTTGGGCAGCTCGAAAGCTTAAAGGAAAGGTGTCAACTTCATTATTTAAAATGATTTTAGGGCTCATAATTATGGGTACAGGTTTCTTTTTTATGACTGCAGCAGCAGGTCAATATGAAAGTAATGGATCATCGGCAATGTATTGGCTGGTATTAGCATATTTATTCCACACAGTTGGTGAATTATGTATTTCACCGGTGGCATTATCTTATATCACTAAATTAGCACCATTAAAATACGCGTCATTGATGATGGGTGTTTATTTTGCAATGACAGGCTTTGGTAATAAGCTTGCTGGTTTACTAGGAGAAGCTTCTGAAAAGTTGGGTGAGTATACTATTTTTACTGGTATAGCTGTATTTTGTGTGGTTTTTGGTCTGTTGGTAATGATTTTTAGAAAGAAATTAGAAACGCTAACACATGGAGCAGAAGATGATGAGCATGAAATGCTTGAAGCTGAAAAATATGAATTAGCGGATCCAGATATCAATTAATACATAGTAAATCAAATTGTACTCACATGGAAATCGTTGTGAGGACATCTTTATAACTAACTAACTAAATAAATAATCGTTTTATGAATAGTGATTCAGAGAATTTTTTTGAAACAAAAGTAATGGGACATCCAGCCGGATTGTTTGTCCTCTTTTTTACCGAAATGTGGGAACGTTTTTCCTATTATGGCATGCGTGCTATTTTGGTTATATTTTTAATAGGATCGGTCGCTGGAGATAATCCTGGATGGGGTTGGGAAAAGCCTGCAGCATTATCCTTATTAGGAACCTACGCCATGTTGGTTTACTTGACTCCAATTATGGGTGGTTGGTTAGCAGATAACAAAATAGGTTATCGAATGGCTGTTGTAATTGGTGCACTTTTAATGACTTTGGGTCATGCCTCAATGGCTGTTGAAACTCCGACATTTTTATATATCGGTATCGCACTATTAATTTTAGGAAATGGCTTTTTTAAACCAAATATGACTTCGATTATTTCTAAAATGTACGAAGGACATGATGAGAAAAAGGATGGTGCCTATAATATATTCTATATGGGAGTAAATGCCGGAGCATTTCTTGGTATTATGTTATGCGGTTGGTTAGGTGAAAATGTTAGCTGGAGCTATGGTTTTGGACTAGCAGGTGTATTCATGTTTTTGGGTATGCTACAGTTTTATTATGCACAGCCACTTTTTGGAGATGTGGGTTCTAAACCAAAAAACGAAAGCAAGGGTGTAATCGATACCTTAACTGAAGATTTGGACACTCAAAAAGAACAAATAACCGGTAAATTGAATCATTTTGTAACTTTAGATTATATTCTAATTGCAATTTTTATTCTAGCCGCATTGATATTTATTATTAATGATCCATTAAGTAAAATAGGTGATATAAATACACTTAATTTTACTGTAGCAGGTATGACAGACTCGCTGTTTTTTGCTTTGTTAGCGGGAATAATGTTTATCATTATTCTTGTTGTTAGAATACCGAGATATGAGCGGGTTGTTCGAGATAGAATGATAGCCTTTACGATATTCTGTGTTTTTACCATATTCTTTTGGGCGGCTTTTGAACAAGCAGCAGGTTCTTTACCAATCTACACAAGAGATTTTACCGACAGAGTTTTAGAAGGAAATGCGGCATTAATTTTTAAAATAATTGATTTAATTGTTACCGTAGTGCCAATAGGGATAATCACTTATGTATTGCTGAGTTTATTCAGAAAAACATTTAGTAGAATTAGCCTTTCTAATATAATTTTAGCGATAAGTTTTATTTTAATTTGGATATTAATAATTTATAAACTTTATATTAATTTCAGTACCGAGGCTAAAGAAGTAGAAATTACCTGGTTTGCAATTTTAAACTCTCTTTTTATAATTGTTTTTGCCCCATTATTTACCAAATGGTGGGATAGTAAATACAATCCACCAGCTGCTGTAAAATATGGTTTAGGACTTATTATTATGGCAATTGGTTTTGGATTATTGGCTTTTGCAACAAGGAATGTTCCACTAGGTGCAGAAACAGCTAAATTGAGTATGATATGGCTAGTTTTAGCATATTTGTTTCATACTTTAGGAGAACTTTGTTTGTCACCAATGGGATTGTCTTACTTAAGTAAATTGGTTCCTGCTAGAATGGTAGCTTTTATGTTTGGTGTGTACTACTTAGCTATTGCTATTGGAAATAAAATGGCACATTACATAGGAGGCGATATAGAAAAAATAACTCAAGAAGATGGGCTATCTTATTTCTTCTTAATATTTACAATTGTTCCGGTAGTATTAGGTTTAGTTTCCTTCGCATTGCATCCATTGCTAAAACGATTAATGCACGGAGTACGATAATATATAACCGTTAAAATATATAGAAAATGCTCCTAAAAAGGAGCATTTTTTGTAAGTTCGGAACAACTTTTGCAACAAATCTGATTATGAAGAAAATAGGATATTTATTTGTTATAGTTATGTTGGCGTCTTTTAAGCCAATAACTAAAGAAACATCAGCCAAGATAAATTGGGTAACCATGGACGAAGCTATTGAGCTTCAGAAAACAGCACCGAAAAAAATAATAATGGACGTTTATACCAATTGGTGTGGGCCATGTAAGATGTTAGATAAAAACACATTTCAGAATGAAGATGTTGCAAATTATGTGAACGAGCATTTTTATGCAGTAAAATTCAATGGGGAAGGTAATGCATCAGTAACCTATAAGGATAGAACTTTCGGAAACCCAAATTATGATGCAACCAAGGCAAATCGTCGAAATAGTGCTCATGAGTTTGCAAGATACCTGCAAGTAAATGCTTATCCGACAATGGTGTTTTTTGATGAAGAAGCAAATTATATCTCTCCTGTACGAGGTTACAGAACACCACAACAATTAGAATTGTATTTAAAATTGTTTCTAAGTGATAAATACAAAGAAATGACTACGAAAGAAAAGTTTAGCGAATATTCTAAATCGTTTAAACCAACCTTTAAAGAATAAGATTTTAATCTATTATAAATGCTCCCTTTTCATTAGTATAATGGAAAGGGATTTTTTTATGCTCGCAAGTCGCTTTCCAACGTTTTACATATGTTTTATAGTTACTGGCATCTGCTATAATTAACTCAGGTTGTAAACTATCAATAACACGATTGATATTGAGTTTAGGTGAGTTGCGTAATAAAACGATTTCAGGCGAAAAGGAAAGACCTTGATAGACCCTGAGACTGTCAATAACTAAAATAGTTTTGTTTTTAAATTGATAGAGTGATTCTAGTTTATAGGCTAGCGTTGAATCAATGGTTTCACCAACGGTAAAATTCTTTATGACGTTGTCTGTTTTTTGTTTTAGTGAATCTAAATTATGGTGCACTATTAATTGGTCATTATGTTTTTGTCCTATTATTGAATAGCGACTTTTATTGAAAACAATAAACGCGTCATTTTGAGTTTTATACCTATTATAAAAAGTCACACCTTGAAAACAAAGAACTCCAACTAAACTTAAGGCTACCCATTTAAAATTTCTGTATTTATATACTTGGACCAATGCCATAATTAAAAAATAAGAACAGATTACCTGAAGTATAGTGAACGGAATATCTCTAAAGAGAAAATCTTCAAACTGAGCTACCCAAGCAATAAAGGCATTTAAACTATCTATAACAAAACTATATGCAGTTACGATAAAATCGGGTAATATATTCATTAAAGCTAGTGTAATTATTAATAATCCAAAGCCTAGAATTAAACCTAAAAACGGAATCACAACGATATTAGAAATAAAAAACAATCCAGGAAATTGATGGAAATAAAAAAGACTTATAGGTACAACGCCTGCTTGAGCAGCAAGAGTCACAGTAAATATTTGCCATAATTTATCAGTAACTAAATATTTTGGTTTCCATAATTTATATAGTATTGGTTGCACACTAACTATACCCAAAACAGCCAAATAACTCATCTGAAAACCAACTTCGAATAAAAAAGTAGGTTTAAAAAGAAGAATCACAAATGCCGAAATAACTAAAGTATTATAAATATTAGTTGGTCGTTTTAAGTGCATTGCAATACTGATAATGCTAAACATAGCAACAGCACGTGTCACCGAAGGAGATAAGCCTGCAATAATGGCAAAAGTCCAAAGAATAGAAACCAAAATTATGGGTCTTAAATAATTTCCATATTTAAAATAGAGTAGTGGTTTAAATAGAAAATTAAGAATCCATAATATAATACCAACATGAAGTCCTGAAACGGCTAAAATGTGAATAGTCCCAGAATTCACATAATTATTATAGATGGTTTTATCAATATTTTGACGTTGACCTAGTAATAATGCATTAATAATACTAAGGGCATCATCCTTGAAACCTGCAGCTATGAGTTTAATATTAATTAATGACCTCAATTGGTCAGCATAACCATAAATTGTCGTTTTTGAATTAGACAGTGGTAATAGTTCTTCGTGTGTTAAATATAACTGATGATAAACCTGCCTCAATTCTAAGTACTTACTATAATCAAATTGGTGCGGATTTAATGGCTTTTGAATGCCTTCTAATTTGGCTGTAGTAAATAGTAAATCATCAACAGATAAAGATTGTGTGAGGCTATCTCGTTTAATATTTATTAAAAGTTTACCTGTTGCTTTTTCATTATTAAATGATTGTAGAGATACAATATACTTATCATTGTAACTGTCTGGTTTTAGACGTTCTTTAATTTTAAATTGAATAGAATTAAAACTATCAATTGATGTTAAGTTAGTGTAATGATGCGATCCAAGTTTTTCATTCTGAATCGTGTAAGACGTCATTCCAATTCCAATCATACAGAGATAAGTCAGTAATCCAAAAAAAGGTAATCTGTCTATTTTGGTTTTTAAGACTAACCAATAAATTCCAAGCAGAATTATTAAACCAACAGTTGAAAGTAAGATTGTATAAAAATGAATATTAGAATAATGCGCTAGTGCAATTCCAATTACCAAACAAATGGTTAATTTTATGATGGTAAAATTTAGTAACTTCATGAATGTGAGTTACTAATATAAAAAGATTTAATAGATTTTATGAAAAATGTACTAAGTGTTTTATTGTTGGTTTTTGTACAACTGATTTATAGTCAAAATTTTAGCATTGATAAGATTAGTCTTCAAGATGCTATTTTGGCCACTCAGATAAAGAAGTTCATTGGTGATATAAAGAAAGAAAAAAGCATATTTGACAGCAGAGGGTACATAGAATTAAAATATAAGTATGTAAATAAACAAACTAAAGGCGAAGAACTCAGGTATAAAATTTCAATAAAGGATCAATATTTCCGACCTGATTTAGATAGAAGTATATGCCCAAGATATTATTGTTACATTGAAGAAAAACTTATATTAATCTATGGTCTTTGGTCAGATATTTTAAAACAATCCGAGTACAAGAAAAAAGTAAAACGAAAATTTAAAAAGTTGTTGAGGCCTTTTTTTGATGAGCCTGAGCATATAAAAGTGAGAGATAGTACAGGTGAAATTGTAATAAATGATAGAGATTTTGTTCCAGAAATGTATAATATTAATGGAGGAATCGTTTTATCAGTTTTTGGGAATGGAGAATTTAAAATAAATAAAGGAGTTTATTAAAAAAACCTTTACAACACACGCCTTGCCTGCACAAAAGCAAAATACCAATATTTTTCTATTAAAGAAGATACTGTAACACCTCTACTAGTAGATGCATGTATAAACTGCACATTATCAGAGCGTACATTAGTAACAATACCAACATGGTTCACTTTTCTACTATTTTTTTTTGTGGCAAAAAACACCAAATCGCCAACGTTCACCTCTTTAAGATCAACCCAGTCACCAGTGCCTTGCAGAGCAGCTGTGGTTCTTGGTAAACTGATATCGTGTTCTAAAAAACTAGTGTAAATTAATCCAGAACAATCCATACCACGCTTTGTGGTGCCACCATATTTATAGCGTGTGCCTTCAAATTTTTTGGCAAAATTTACAATATTTTTGGCTTCTGTAGAAGGTTTTGAAATCGTCTTAACTTTTACAGTTTGAGTCTGCTTTTTTTTACTAGAATATGATTTTTTCGCTTTGCAACCACTAGCAATTAATAGTAAGAATAAAATAGGTAAAATTCGCTTCATTGGGCTTTTGGAATTTAGTGTTTGTTATTTGAAATTTTTGACACAATCAACTCAGCTGTATTTTCACTAGCTCCTCTTCCGCCAAGTTTTTGTTCTAATTCGTAATAATCTAAATAAAGGTGTTCTCTTTTATCAGAATCTAAAATTGAGGTGAGTTCTTTTTTAAGGCGCTTATTATTTAAATCTCCTTGAATTAATTCTGTAACCACCTCGCGATCCATAATTAAATTAACCAACGAAATATACTTTAATGTAATAATCCGTTTTGCAATTTGATACGAAATGGCATTGGCTTTATAGCACACTACTTGTGGTACTTTAAATAAGGCCGTTTCTAGAGTAGCAGTTCCAGAGGTTACTAAAGCAGCATTAGATATACTTAATAAATCATAGGTTTTATTAGCGATGTAATTGACCTTGTATTGTTTAATGAAGGTTTGGTAAAAACTAAAATCTTGACTTGGTGCTCCGGCAATTACAAATTGATAATCTTCAAAATCATCAACCATACTCAACATTACACTGAGCATTTTTGTTATTTCTTGTTTTCTGCTGCCAGGTAATAAGGCAATTATTGGTTTGTTGCTAAGACCGTGTTCTTTTCTAAATTCATTTTCATGGACTTGTGGTCGGTCTGCAATGGCATCGATTAAAGGATGACCAACAAAATTAACATCGACATCATATTTTTTGTAAAAGGCTTGTTCAAAAGGTAGTGTACAGTATAAAGCATCAACATCGCGCTTTATTTTTTCTACACGACTTGCTCTAGAAGCCCAAACTTGAGGTAAAATGTAATAATGAGTTCTAAATCCATTCGCTTTTGCCCACTTGGCAATTCTGAGATTAAAACCAGAATTATCAATAAAAATAATCGCATCGGGTTTAAAACTATCAATATCTTTTTTACAGAATTTAATCAAACCAAGAATTTTTCTGAGGTTAAAAATAACTTCGGCAAAACCCATAAACTGACGTTCTTTGTAGTGCGTTACTAAAGTGCCTCCAGCAGATTGCATTAGGTCTCCTCCCCAAAATCTAATATCAGCATTACTATCTTGTTTCAACAAGGCTTTCATTAGGTTAGAACCATGCAAATCTCCCGATGCTTCACCAGCAATGATATAGTATTTCATTAATTCATGAATTTAATTATCATAGTTGATATAAGTACAAGCACTGTAGCGATTAAAACTCCTTTGGCACGTTGATCTTCATTCCTTTTTATAAAGAGGAAAAATGCTCCTAAATTTAATAGTGCTCCAATACTCATAAGTTTAGTTAAAAACCCTTGTGAGATGGCTTGTTTCAATACAATTTCCCAATCGTCGGATTTTCCAAATATTTGAATTGCAAAAATCAATCCAAATAAAGCAGCAGTAATACCGACAAAAAAACCGATTAAAATATCTTTTTTATTCATTCAATTTCCAGGTATTTATATTTTGAATAGCATGATGTGCAGTTAAATCGAATTGAACTGGCACAACAGAAACATAACCATTTGCTAATGCCCATTCGTCCGTGTCTTCGCCTTTATCCATGTTCACAAATTTACCAGTTAACCAGTAATAATCACGTCCCATTGGATTAGTACGTTTATCAAATTCTTCTTTCCAGTTAGCACGCGCCTGGCGACATACTTTAATGCCTTTTATAGCTTTTTTTTCGAGATTTGGTAGATTAACATTTAATACCACACCATCGGGTAATCCATGCTCTAACACTTGTCTAGTTATGGTTTCTACAAAATCTTTGCAATGATTAAAATCAGCATTCCAGTTGTAATCCAATAGCGAAAACCCAATTGCTGGAATCCCTTCTATACCAGCCTCTAGCGCAGCACTCATTGTGCCAGAATAAATAACATTTATTGAAGAATTTGAGCCATGGTTAATCCCAGAAACACATATGTCTGGGCGTCTGCCTAAAATTTCATTTACAGCCAGTTTTATACAATCTGCAGGAGTCCCGGAACAACTGTACTCTGGCTGGTTTCCATCGATTGTTACTTTTTCCATGTGTAAAGTAGAATTTATGGTTATCGCATGCCCCATCGCACTTTGTGGGCTGTCAGGAGCTACAACAACTACATCTCCAATGGTGTTCATTACCGAAATTAGGGTTCTAATTCCCGGAGCAGTAATGCCATCATCATTGGTAACTAAAATTAATGGTCTTTCCGCCATGTGTTAAGAAAATAAGTTATACGCGGTAAAAATACTAAAAAAGCTTGCGTTTTGTGTGTAATAGCACCTTTAACAAAAAATTAGTGCCTCTATTTTTTATGGCACGGTTTTTTCTACTATTTTAGTGAAATATTGAAGTCCTACTTTACAAGAATTAAGTAAAACAGATTATGAAATGAGCTATGTTGTAGTTTTCATTTGAATGACATTACAGAATAGCGAATTCTATTTTGCTTTATTAAATAATAAAAAACGAAAAAATGAAAGGGAATTATAAATTCTTACTACTTATATTATTAATAGCTTTTGCCTCATGTAGTTTTACAAGTAAAAAATTCGAGAATCCAGATAAAGACAAGTTATTAATACAATTAATTACCTACCTCTTAGATCAGGGACATTTTGATCCTCAGGATATTGATGATGAATTTTCTATAAATGTTTTTGAGGAGTATTTAAATAACATAGATCCATTTAAGCGTTATTTTTATGCTTCAGATATAAAAGAATTTAGCACTTACAAGGATTTAATTGACGATCAAATCAAGGTTTATGATGTGTCATTTTTTAGTCTGACACATGCGCGATTACTTCAGCGTATTGAGGAATCCAAAAAAATATATTTAGAAATTTTAGAAACACCTTTTGATTTTTCACAGAACGAAAGCTATTCTGCGGATTATGAAAAATTAGAATATGTTAATAGTAAACGTGAAATGAAAGAACGTTGGAGACAGCAACTTAAATTTTCTACAATTGCCAATTATGATGAAGCCATTTCTAAACGTGATTTGGATTTAGAAACGAATAATCTTCCGGAAAGTGTATTTTCTGAAAATAATGAAAAGGTAAAATCAGAGGATAAGAAATCCTTGAAAGAAACAGAAACTGAAGCCAGAGAAGCTACGAAACGTTCCCTTGATGATCTTTACGATTATATCGATGACAGACGTCGTACAGATTGGTTTTCTGTTTATA
>ERZ1046740.2566-NODE-2566-length-11604-cov-5.985280_pt1 | contig 11604 bp, 8 predicted proteins | sample MGYA00383093_ERZ1046740 | MGnify/ENA primary metagenome ERZ1046740 (study PRJEB29581, sample SAMEA5548363) | metagenome | biome: marine; feature: coastal; material: water | depth 25 m | study: Short-term variability in the microbial, nano- and picoplankton...
AACGTAAAGCAGTTTCTTTACAGTCAGCACCTACGGACATTACATCCTTAATAGCTTTTTGAGCCCATACTCTTTCGTCAGCAGCCTGTTTTTCACTCATCGCATTAAGATCATTGATAAAATCAGTTAACTCCTGGAAAGACCATGCGTGGAATTTATACCCTCGAGGTCTAAATCCGTTAACATCTTTAAAAAGATCAGATACCCAACAAAGAGCCTCTTCGAATTGTTTTTGATTTGAAATAGAAAATGTAGTCATGTTTATTAGCTTTTAATTACAGTACTAATATACGAAAAATAATTGACATAAAAAAATTATTTGGTACTTTTTTTGCAAGAAAAGCCAACTTTTTTGAGCATGATAAATAACCTATATGAAAATACTTATAGAAAAGACACACATGGATAAAACACGTAAGTAAGTAGATATATAATATGTTAATACCTTTTAAATAAAAAATAAATGTCAGACAAAAAAAGACGAAGAATTAATTCTTCAGCCCCAGAGGCAAACACAGTAGAACTAGTACAAGAAACAGTTCAAACTCCAAAACAAGAAGTTACCAAAGAAGTTAAAGAAGATGGTAATGATTTTTCAGAATTTTATGATGAATCCGGAGAATTCAAATGGGAAGCTTACGAAGCAACTTGTATAACAGCAACCCGAAAACCCAATCCACATATTAAAACCCAAGACGGAGATAATGTATATTCTCGTGAGCCTTATGCTCAGGATTTGTACGATCTAATGAAAGGACATAGCCAAGATATTAAACCTCAATTATTTGCAGGTGAAATTCATGATGGTGTTATTTATGGAGTGGATCAAGAATGGATTACAATTGATATTAATTATAGAGAATTAGTATATGTTAAAGCTAATAAAGAATCTGAAGAGGTCAGGCAACTTTTACCTGGAGCAGAAACTGCAGTTTTAATTACAGAAACTAAAGGTACATTAACAGGGACTATTACAGGTGGTGTAAAACACAAAACATTTATGGACCTTAGGGCTGCAATCGATGAAGGTAATACTGCATGGATAGGTACAGTTAATAATATGATCGAGAACGGTGGTTATATTGTAAAGGTACAAGGAGTTGATTGTTTCATGCCAGGTTCACTAGCAGGAATTAATAAGCTATCGGACTTTAGCTCAATTGTAGGTGAAGAACTTTATGTTGTGCCAGTTAGCTTCTCGCCAGATAGAGGTACGTTAGTAGTATCACATAGAAAATATTTACAAGCTCTAATACCAAGTTCAATTAATGAACTAAAAGAAACTCTTGATGAGCCTAAAAAAGGTTTAGTAACAGGAACTGCAAAATACGGAGTCTTTGTTGAATTTAATAAATGCCTAACAGGTATGATTCATACAAATGAACTTGATGAAGCAACAGCTGCAAGATTTAAGTCTAGAGATATTAAACCAGGAGAACCAATTGAATTCTTTGTAAAAGATATTATTACTAATAATAAAATTACATTAACTCAAAAGGAAACTACAACAGTTAATCCATGGATTAATATATCAACTAGGTATCAAATACCTTCAGTTGTTAAGGCTAAAATTAAGACCAAAAAAGAATATGGTGTGTTTGTAAACATTGAGGATGGAGTAACTGGATTACTACACGTAAGTGAATTACCTGGCGATATGTTAGATAGCTATAGAGTTGGTGATGAGATCGAAGTACAAATTACTAGGATCGATGAAGACTCAATGAAGGTGTTTCTTAAACTACCCCAATAACTATTGCCACAGAGTTTGATATATATTGAAAAGTAATATCATACTCTTAATTAATGCAAAAGTTAAAAAGCAATTCAACAAGGCAAGAAATACTGAATGCCAGTCAAATGGGCATCGAATTTGAGTTCTATTCTAACCTAGAACTTGAAGAGACGCAAAAGTCTGTATCTAAACTATTAAAAAGAAAGATACAACTAGAAGAAAAGGCCCATTCTGATTTTGTACCATCTGCAGATGTGTTTAAGATGGAACCAGATATGTCTGGTGGCGCAGGACTAATTGAACTTGTAACTGGCCCAATGCCTTATAGGAGTGCCAGATTAGTTATTATTCAAATGTTAGGGTGGATCCGTGAAAACGGGTACACATCTGATCGAGCATCGATCCACCTTAATATGTCTTTTAATCCAGACTACTTAGAAAATAAGGATATGATTCAGCACATGGACGTGTTGAAATTCATACTTGAATTTGATGAGGCTAGGGTGTATAAATATTTCCCTAATAGAGAAGATTCTACTTATGCAAAATCTATTAAGTGGATTATGCCTAAACATGAAGCCTTTTATTACAATTCAGATTTAATTAATAAGGATAACTTTACATTTGCCAATACTAAATATTATGGTATTAACTTTGAAAAGGCTCAAAGTAATTATTTAGAATTTAGATATATTGGTGGTAAAGATTATGAGAAGAGACAAGAGGATATTTTAACCCTAGCGGATAGATTTATCTTAGCAATATTTAGATCTTGTAGAGACCCTAGGTTTTCAGATGCTAATAAAATAGAATTACAGCGTATTTTAAGAAAGAATGAGCCTCTAATGGCGATGCTAAGAGATTATACCGCCGTAAATAAATATTGGCCTAAGATAGATATATTAGTAGATTTACAATCAGACCCTACGATAATTAACGTACAGTGGGATAGATTTAAACATAAAGTATTAGATTTACTATCAAACGGTACAATGGAAGAGGGAATTATTAACTACGATTCAGACTATTCTACAGTTCAAGTTAAAGATGGTAAGTTTAAAACGGCATATTTATTAGATGGTTTTGAATTTATAGACTGTGAACTATCAGGTAACATTGAAAACTCAGCAATATATGGAGGGACTGCCGAAGGAGCACAAATCCTGAGATGTCAAATATATAAAGGGTGTTCAATTAGAGATTCAAAAGTAGAATCTAGTTTTGTACATGGTAGTGTAGAAGTTAAAAACTGTTTTGTTTTTGGAAGAGATGGTATCTTTAAAGGCAGAATGGAGGGTGGTATCTTTAGAGAGGGTGGCGTTGGACCTAATGCTAGATTCTCAGATGAAACCGAGGTTGTGGTAAGTAAAAAAATAAAATCATAAAATGAGTGAAATTAGAAGTGGTAATGATAGTAATTTAAACACCGGGAGATCCTTTGGTGATAATTGCTTAAATGCCTTTTTACAAGAACTAGGTGATGAAATGACAGGAGCATGTATGGTTCCAGTGAATTTACCACAGAGAGAAATCATTAATATAGTTAAGAGAGCTAAGAAATGGTTCTATAAAAACTATGAGGATTCTGTTTTAGAAAATTATTACCATATACCAAATGCTGTATTTAGTAGTGAATATTTTAAAAAGAATAGAACATTAAATTTACCAGGTGCTAATATAGACGGATCTGGTTCAGTATTTTCAGTGTTTGGAGTACATGATATAGCATCGGGTTGGAATTCAACAGGAGGCGGATTAGATGTAAGATTTCAAGGTGGCGGAGATTTCGCTATAGAGAAGATGTTATTTAGAGGCATGTACGATGGCTCTGGAGCAGCAGAATCTGCAGCTGAATTAGAATACTACGTATTAAATCAGTCTTTAGCAGATATGGCTAGACAGATTTTAGAAAACCCTATTTCTTTTCAATACTCTAGACTAACTGGAGAATTAAAGATTATGGGAGATACTCCGAAGGGAGATCTAATACTTGATGTGTACGAAACAATTCCGGATTGTGCACTATTTGACGACGAAATCTTTTTTAGATATTGTTCTGCTAAGATTAAGCAATCACTAGGCGCTAAGCTTGGTATTTTTAAGTTTGCATTACCTGGTAATGTGGAATTCGACTACGACGCAATAAAAGACATGGGAGACACCGAATTAGAGTCAATTATTGAGGAGATAAAAGGAGACGAAGGAGTGGACTGGATGTTCCACTCATAAAAAGTAGAATACATATATAAATGGATTTTTATATAAAATACATAGGAGACCCTAACTATCAAACTGGTGTTGTTCAAAACGTAAGTGAAGTTGAACAATTATTAGCGCAGATTGAAACTGTTCTTTTTACAAGAAAGAGAGATGTTTTAGGTACTCCAGGGTTTGGTTGTAACTTAGAAGATATTGTATACAGTTTAGGTCAAAATGAATTTCAAATTAAAAATGAAATACAAGGGCAATTAGCTAACCATGTACCTCTTGCTAGCAAGTACAGAACTAGCGTAAGCGTTAAGTTTATGAAAGGTGAAGTTAGAGATATTGCGTTTATTGACATTACTGTTAACAATGAGTATATAATCAAAGTAAATTTAAGATAAATAACTAATGGCAGAATTAAAATTTTTAAGCACACTAAAAATATCGGCTAATCAAATTAAGACCGATGCTCGAACATATATCTCAAGGGTATATAAGCGTGCGAATACTTTATTTACTGAAGCATCGCCATTTGCTCAGATTATTTCTGTTATGGCCGAGCTAGGTGAACTAATAATGTTCTATATAGAAGATTCTTTGGTAGAGCAAAACATATACACTGCTCAACAACCAGAATCTATATATGGTATATCAAGGTTAACAGGGCATGATGCGACTAGAGGTTTTGCAGCAACTGGTGAGATAGAGTTTAGATGGAAAGTTGGAGCAGAGCTTGGTAAGATTGCAGGTACTGGATTAAACATTGATGCCAGATCAGAATTACTATGTGAATTAAATGGATTAACTTATACTTTATTATCTTCACAAGAAAAATTTAGATTAGAAAAGGCTAATAAGTATAACGTAAAATGTGCGATAATTCAAGGTAAATTTGAAAAGCAAACATTTACTGGAACCGGAGAATCAATGCAGTCATATAATATACAAACAAGCTCATTAACCGATCATTCTAAAGTAAGTGTTTCTGTAAACGGAGAAAAGTGGACGAATCATGATTCTATGTACGATCTATTAAATAACGAAAAAGCATATATTCTTAAAACCGGAATTTCTGGTGGACTAGATGTTTATTTTGGAACCGGTAATTTTGGAGCACTACCTCCAGCTGGATCTTCGATAGAAATTGAATATATTAAACACTCTGGATTTCAAGGTAATTTAGACGATGCACAAGACATTACATTTAAATGGGATGCAGAAGGTTCTGATTCTAATGGAGATGAATTTGATTTAAATGAGTATTTAGAATTAGCTGTAACATCATCTCCTAAAATGGGTGCTGATAAAGAGTCAACTAATTTTACAAAATTAATGGCGCCGCTAGCGTCAAAATCATACGTTCTAGCGACTCCAGATAATTATGAGTATTTCCTATCAAGATATGGAATGTTCTCGTATGTGGATGCTTACAATACCACTGAGGATCAGTATTTAGATGATGATAATGTAATATACATATTTGCAATTCCAGATGCTAGAAGAAAGTTATTAGCAGATCAAGACTATTTCTCAATTCCAATGAATGAAATGTTTTTTGATCAGAATGAATATGACAAAATGTCACAAGTTATTCAGGATAGTGGTCAGCAAATGGTAACAACCGAAGTAGTATTTGTAAAACCTCAAATCAGAAAATATAGCATGGATATTAATATTAGATATTTTGAAGGCTATACGAAACAAGAAATATTTATTAATGTTAGAAAGGCAGTAAGTGATTATATGCTTAACATTACAAGAAGAGATAAATTACCTAAATCGGATATTGTGTATATCCTTGAATCAATCGATGGTATTGATGCGGTAAATGTTAGATTTATATCTGAGACAGAAGAAACAGCTAGAAGATTAGGTTATTATGAGTCTAAGACTGTTACTGTTGTGCCACAAGAACCTGTAGTTTTAGAAGATATAGGTAACGGTAAACAAAAATATATTTTCTTTAAACAAATAGAAGAAGTTAAGACTGTAAATGTCGACGCGACTACTGCTATTCCATATACTGTAGCTGGTTTAGATGAATGGGGTGACATTATTATGGAAAAGGATGAAGTTGCAGTATTTAGAGGCGGCTGGCAAGATAGAGATGGTGATGAAATTATTGACGAAGCTTTAATGAACGCAGAAGCTGCACTTTCAGTTAACTTTGACGCAGCGGCTGTTCCTAGAACTATTTACACTAGGGTACAAGCTGGAAATAGAAAAGCCTTAAAATAATGTTATTTAAAGATCTATTAGTATACAAGCGTAAAAGGCTATATAAAATAGCTAAGCATAGAAAGGATGAGAACCTTAATGTCAAATATGACTATAAGAAGCATGGTTTATTAAATAATCAAATCTCACCACATATTAGAAGAAACCAAACAATGAGAGAATTTCTTTTATTTGTTAATGATTACATAGTTGCTCTTTTAGATCAAGTTAGATACTTAAAGAATTTTGGTAATTTTACCGTAGAAAAAGACGAAGAAAGAACTAGATAACATGTGGAATAATTTAAGATTTTTTAACGGTACTATTTCAGAGCTACAGTTAGTTCAAGACGAAGATAATGTCTGGACAGGAACTGTATATTTACCTGAAGTATCGGCATCGTTATATGAAACAGTTAATCTTTTTATTTTAGAGGAGTGTATTCAAAATAACGATCTTGTTATTAATAAACCTCTATCACCGGATGGTATAATTAATACATTTAATTTTTCATGGGAACTAACAAGGCCTGATGAATCTGAAGATGTTATTATGTATGGCATGCGAATGGATAAGGGTTCTGCATTTGTTAAAGAGCTTAAAACTCAAGAATTAGAATTAGCACCTAATAGTAATATTGAATCTCAAGATGCTGATTTCTTTAAAACTATAACTGAACATGATAATGTTGCTTTACAAGTAAACATTGCAATTGCATCTGAGAATCCAGGTATTCATAAGAGAACTTTAGTAGTTACTGCAGGAGATACTGTAGTTGCAAGAATTCAATTTTATGGTGAAGTAGAGACTGAAGATGATAGATTTAAAGTATTACTTGCTAACTTAGGAGCGTCTTTAGAAGCTGAAGACTTTATGATATTTAAGTCTCATGACATTTCTGAAATGCACCCTGATTATCAACTCATAAACCAAAAGAGAAAAGAGCTATTATTAGAACTTAATAATATTAAACCTTTTGTTGGTACATATAAAGCAATTTTAAATGCTATTGATTTCTTTGGATATGATAAAATCACACTTAAAGAATATTGGATTAATGTAGATAACGCATCTAAGGCTTTTGGTAAACTACATGCAATCCCAGTACCTAACTCATCTGTAAGAGGTGAGATGACTAGAAAGAAACTACGATTTAAAGTACCTTCTAAAACACAAAAGAAAACTAGCAGGTTCTCATTAGTTTATAGACTAAATGAACCGAATGGAAGTTTCGATCAATGGGATTTTGCTAATGTTGATGAAGTCTTTGATTTCACACCAGAAGAAGTCCTAATCAAATTATACGGTTTAAAGAATAGATTACAAAGAGATTTTTTACCCCTCGAAGCTAAAATTGTAGACATTACAGGGGAAGGCGACTATTTCACTCAGAAAAATATGAACATGTGGAAGATTCAAAATCCAATTGGATTCTTCACAGAGGGACATAGAGTAAAATTTGATGTATGGCCAAGAGATAGAGATCTTTTTATTGAAGATACTTCAATGGTTTTAAAATCTACATTAGATCAAAATGACGCAGCTAATAATTATGATACATTCTTAAACTTAGGTATCGGTAACGAGGCTAGTTTAACAAATGCTCAAAGATCTGAAGAGAAAGATGTTTTTGAAAGTTTTTATGATTCTTACCATGACAGGTCTATGGAATCATATAACCAAAACTTTTCACAAACTAATATACCGATAGGATGTCCTGTTATTCTAGATTCTACAGAGTCTTGGGATGATATTTGGGATGAAGCTACTTTTGTATGGGACGATGCAGTTGATGCTAATCAAAACTTAAAAGTAACGTGGAACAATTGGTATAAAAGATGGGTATATGAAATTGAATGGATTGTTGATGGACCGAAGGGATTCCATCAAGAGTATAGAGGTCCTGTTGATTATCTAGATATTGATGGTGTTGTTGCGGATGACTATAAAAGATTACCAATAACTTTACCATACGTTGGAAAATACACAGTAGAGATGAGGACCTATGATTTATTTGGTCACATGTCATTCTATAAAAAATCAGATCTTTTTGAAGTCAAGTCAAAAGAATTAGAATTATATGGAGTGTATAAATGGTTAGAAACTGACGTGGAAGGCAATGCTATTCCATGGAATTCTAAAACATTAGACTGGAACCTATCAGGTGGCTATTGGGATATGCCACAAGACAATACACAAAAGGTAGAAGATACTATTGCAACTTTATACCAAACCCTAGACAGAGCGAACTATTTACATAATGATACAATAGATCAGGGTATAAGATTTTCAATGGTAAGAAGACATAAAGATTTATTCTCAGACACAGGCTATTCTGAAACTACAGGTCCTTATCAATGGGATGAATGTAGATTTAGATGGAAAGATACTGAACATAACTGGTGGGACAACTTAAGAGTTGGTCCAGATTTAACAGCATCGTTTAAAATAGACTGGATCGAAAACGAAGATATACTTACGATTACTCATAAAAACCCTACAACAAACGTAGTTAGAACAGGAACACATAAAATTATGTCTCCAACTCCAACTAGTGTAAATGATGTAGAAGGTTGGAAAACAATCGCAAATGAATTAGAGGCGTCGATAGACCCTGTGATTTCAAAGTTTAATTACAATCCTGTATTTAAAGATTTAGATGCTGATAATGATATAGACGCATTAGATCAATTCTATTATATTTTATGTACTGGACAAGAATATTCTAAAAATTATGATTTTGAAACAGTAGCAATAGATACTGAATCAAATATTTCTGCGGTAAGTGGTGAAGTACATGTTGTACACTATAATCCAACATGGGATAATGTAAAGGTATTTAAAGACTATGCCGTAGTGGAAAGATCTACGCATTTGACTATATCAACTGACATTTCTAAGTTTCCCGGTGCTAGAAAGCCAATATGGACTATCACCAATATAACTAACCCAGAAATTAATGATATATACTATAATAATATGTGGCTTACCTACATTTTTCAAGAACCGGGAGATTACTCGATTCAACTGGAAGCGGAAGACACGTATGGAAATAAGAACGTTGTAAAACGCAACATGTTAAAAGTAAAATAAATATAAAATGGCAAACATTACTGAAATTTTAGGTACAGACTCGGTTTCATCGACAAGACCAGTTATCAATAGTAACTTTGAATTGTTAAATGACGAATTAGCGTCTGTGACGGCATTATTAAACCCTGTGACTGGAGTCTTAAGCGGTTTAACATCTGCTACGGCACAACAATTAAGTGTAGTTGACGGAACAACATTATTTGTTGTAAATTCATCAGGTGCTCAAGTTGGTACGGCTGCGACATTTACTAGCGCTGCGACATTTGGTGGTTCAATCATCAAATCAGGAGTTGCTGGATCTGCAACAGACGCTACTCAACAATTAACACCTTCTAGTTTAAATAAGAGTACTTACTTTATTGCTGGGAACTTTGGTATACCGGTTGGAGTTGATGGACAAGAAGTTACGCTTATCAACGTAGCAGCTGCTACTGTTTTAATACAACCTGTAAATGGTTCTGAAATAGCAGCAACACAAATCGCGTTGAATGAAGCTAATTCAACTGTAACACTTAGATGTTTTAACTCTAAATGGTACGTTGTTGGTTCGCACAACGCAGCAATATCGTAAATTAAACAAAACCCAAACCGTAGATGGCAACTCCGTTAGTTAGAATACCACAGCCGCAAGGTGGCACAATGTATGCTTTTGCTTCATCAGCAAGAGATATTACCAGGGCGTTTAACAGTGCTGATATTAATTTTGAGTTTAGTAAATACGCTTTACTAGACTTACCTGATTTCACACAATCTGTTAACAATGAAAATTCAATTAATTTTGAATTAAATTTAAAACAAGCTTCTGGGCAATCATACAATGCTGGCATGCCAAATGTGGATTTTGCACAAACATTCCAAAATTATGCATTAAATTTAGAAGAGCTTCTTTTAAATGATGATGATTATGACCCGATTATTTTAGCGTCAGATGCTGAAAAGATCTTTTTTAAGTGGTTATCAGCATTAGGTGCAATTGATTTTAGACCCACGGATTCTAATGAGTCCTCGACTGGGGCCTATGCGGAAAACGATAACGCAATTTTAGGTGGATCAAATTATGATAGAGTAGTAAAGTATTTAGGTAGCATCGACGCAGAGAATGACGTTGCATACCAGGGAAATACATATCATGAAGTTTATATTAACGTACCGACATCGGTAGGTTATACGCCTCAAGTCTTATTTAAGCCTACTGACTATAATACAACAGCAACTAAATTATATCCTAGTGATGTGAATGCTGTAAACGTAGAAGGTAGAGAGGGACAAACTCACCCAGATCCTAATATTGACTTATTACCAATTGTAGATCAGTGGACTCTTAATTCAGGTCCATATTATGATGTACAAACTAATGCTACGAATTCTGTACAAATAGATTGGGACACTGCTTCTTATGAGCAGATTCAAAATAATCCAGACGTTAAATCGTTATTGGATTATGCCAAGACTGGACAACAGTTCAGATTTAATGCCGTTTTAGTATACTATGATTTATATAGCTCTTCTGTACCTGCTAATAGATCTACAAACTTATATGGTATCTTAATATTAGATGATATTACAGATGCTTATGGACCTGGATCTAAGATCCACGAACAAATTAAATTTAAGCCTAATGAAGTAACAGGCCTAAATGGTAATGCATATTCTTTAAAGTTAAATCTTAAATTTAATTCATCTCTTGATAATGTAGGCGTTGAGACTAGTGTAAATGATTTCACTACATTCTCTATGGATTTATTCATGGACACTACTACAGCGCTTGAGAACGCGACTGATCTACTATTACAAGCTAATAATAGATACGCAAAGATTGCTGAAAGATTAACTAGTATTGAAAATGTTATTCTAGGCACTGCACAAGCTGCACAACTAGAAGCAAGAATAAAAGAATTAGAAGATGACTTTACAGCGTCTTCATTACAGTTACAAGATTCAGATGCACTATTAACTTTAATTAATAATGCTCATGAAAAAATTAATCAATTAATAGATGGTACAATACCAGTAGAATTACAATATAATACAGATGTAATATTTTCAGGTAAAGGTACTACGGTTGATAAATCAATAGCTGGTAAAATTAAAATTAACAATGAGGTTGAAGGGTATGTAGTATCTGATTTATATAAATGGGATATTGCGTCTAAAATTACAACAGGTGTTTTAAACTCATCAAACCTATTCGATAATTCACAGGCTAATCAATACGGTGTATGGTCAAAATTAAACCTTTATACTAATAGATTAAGTCTAAATAACATATTAAACAACGAGTCGCTAAATAGTAGCCTAGATATATACATTGATGATTCTACCAACGGTTGGAAGAAAGGTCAAGTATTTAAAAT
>ERZ1046740.2568-NODE-2568-length-11604-cov-3.817560_pt1 | contig 11604 bp, 8 predicted proteins | sample MGYA00383093_ERZ1046740 | MGnify/ENA primary metagenome ERZ1046740 (study PRJEB29581, sample SAMEA5548363) | metagenome | biome: marine; feature: coastal; material: water | depth 25 m | study: Short-term variability in the microbial, nano- and picoplankton...
GGAGCAAAGTAATCAACCAAAAAAGACGATATGATCTCTTGCCAGGATGATTACCTTAAAGTAAAAGCCAATGTCGATAAAGAAGTCCTGCCACACAAGGATTGGACATTCAATGTTCGATGATAGATGCGCACGATGACGCTATCATACCTGTGAATGAACCCACAAAACAAACCGTCCTTGTCTACCTGTATTATCACTGTTCAAAGGACTTTCATACTGGTTGGAATCCTGGGTCTGTTTTCTTCAAACGTCGAAACCCTCAGCCTGCCTGCTTCGAACCAAGAATCCCCCCCTCGGGAAAATGATTGAATACAAAGACCTGACAAAAATAAAAATTCAGGGCCGTATCGCGTGCCGTTGCGAGAAAAAATGGTGTGAATGTGCCAAACGAACACAAACGTTTGTATCTTTTTCTGGAAAACAACTTATCAGGAGCGATTTTCCAGAGTCATCGTGTGAGTGTGCGTGAACTTATTTTGTCTGTCTGGTTGTTTTCAGATTCCAATATTTTGGATGTAATTACCCTCAAATCCATCAAGAAGGGTGAGATGCAGGATCTGAAACATTATTGTGTGATCTGAGCCATTCGCACTGCCCACCCGGACCGTGCATGTGCGGTCAGAATAATGCAACGTTTGTTGAAAAACCCATCAAACCTTGATTGCAGAGCCTTGCTTTCAAATTTGCGAAATCCAAGAGCGCATGGCCGCCCACATTGCAGGACTGCACTCATGCTCCATTTCAGGAATGACGTCCGATCGAAACCGATCTTTTTGACCATACATATCATACACTCTGGACACGCATTTCCCTACGGTGATGACTCCTGCTGCAGGTGAAAGCATATCTTCGGCTCCGTTCAAACAAAGCAAAGGTCTGGGTGCTGCCAATGCCATGACGGATTCCAGATCGCAGTATTCCAGCAGTCCCGGCACATAAAAATACATTCCATGAAGCCGCAATGCTCGGGCATGCATTAAATCACGATACCTCACCATACACGCCATCGCTACGCCACATGCCAGGGACTCTTCCAATGCCATTAACCATTGAGTACGCGTGGCTCCCATGCTGAGTCCGGCAGCAGCAATGCGCTTGGAGTCGACTTCGGGTCGTTGCTGGAGGTAACGCAAGGCAAGTCGATCATCCCAAAGCATCCGCCCCCAAAGTGTGCTTCCTTGCCAAAGAAAATGTTTAAACAAACTGTGTTCACCTTCCTGGTCGTGGTCACCACAGGACTCCAAGTCCTGACCATTGCGTTCGCCAAAGCCATAAGCATCAATACACAAGATGGACAATCCCATTTCCAGAAAACATTGAAGAGGTGATTGAGGGGTATGTTTTTGTTCAAATAATTCCTGTTTCCCAAGGGAGTATTCTCCTCCATGCCAATGACACCACAAGACGGCAGGCCCGGGTTCCTTGAGGTTTCGCGGTGTCGCAAACCAGGCAGGTATCCCTGGATTGATACCGCTGTGCAGACGTAATTTTTCAATCACTCCGCATGGATGGTTTCGCTTGTCAATGGTTTCGCTTTGAACTTCGGATGGCAGCGCGGGTAGATGCCCAAGTCGTTGATGCAATCCTCTCCGTAACTCCTCACGCTGAGATTGCCAATGATCGAGATCCGATGTTGCCGCTTCAAAATCGATGATTGGAGGAGTCATGGTGCAAACTGATCACCAAGAGCCTCTTTGAGTGGATTCGCATTTCGAGAGCAAAATCCCATGTGAGAGTGCGGTCGCCAGCCTTCGGCAGATTCAAAAACTCCCGATTGTTCCCCCACCCTTTTCGCCATGGATTCCATGTTATGCAAATAGGAATCCATTCCCTGGGATTGATCCAGCCATTGTTTTTGACTGACATGGGCAGCCAGTGCGTCTCGTTTACGATCCATCAAATCAGTAACATCAACGAACATGTCGGCTTGAACCTCGCTACCAAAAGGATCACAAAGTTCGTGGGGCATCGCGTGGTAAAGTGTCACTGGATTATTCACAGGCTTTCGGGGGGGAGTCGTTTTGAAATTAGGCACCCCCCGCGAAAAAGCAGCGCTTACAGCAAGACGGCAGGCATTGCTGTGATCTTCCATGTAATCCACCGGTGAGTGAATCAATAGAATATCTGGAGCCACCTCACGAATCACCGATGCCAGTTGGCGCAGCAAGGGTTCTTCATAAAAAATCTCAAGGTCGTTCACCATGGGGGGATGCCAGACAGCTCCCAATAATTTTGCTGCTTGCTGGGCCTCGTCGGCGCGCATCCTTGATGTCGTAAGCGCGTCATGCTCCATGCTTCCGCAACAACCATTGGCTATATTCATATAGTGCAGTTCCCAGCCTTCTTTCCCCAAACGCATCAAAGTACCTGACATCATGAATTCAATGTCATCAGGGTGAGCGGCAATCGCCATGGCTACCTTGGCATTGGTTTTGGATACTGAATCCCGTTGCATGATGCTTTCTAGATGCGGTTCGTGACGCCCTTCAACTCACCTTGATAGTACGCCCTCCTGATTTGGCAGATCGATCTGCTGCAAATAAGATTTCATGCGTGCGCAAAGCATCACTGATATGAGTCAACGGCATGGGTTTATTTTTCTTCAATGCTGAAAAGAATGCTTCGAACTGACTTTGATAAGGGTGGTCAGAGACGTCACCGCTATCGAGCATTTTCATGGAAAGCTCACTCCAACGTGTTTTGTCGAGCCCTCCTAATTTTGAACTGTGAAGTTTATTGTCCAACAAACTTCCCTCGCTACCTACCAGGTGGGTGTGAAAATAGTAAGGCTGAATACAGTCAATCACCGAAGCCACTTTACCCACGCGTCCATCTTTGAATTTGAGCAAAGTGACACTCGTCGTCTCATATTCATAGGCTTTGAAATCCTTGCTTGATGAACCCGTCGAAAGACTGGTCACGGATTCAACGTCGGTGCCCATGCATAACAGAAGCGCATCCAGAGCATGACAACCGGCCGAGAGCAAGCTGCTCCCTCCTGCATCCTTCCTGGTATTCCATCGATACTGCCCATACCAGGGACCGATGCCGTGGTAATAATCAATCTCACCATAATGAATGCGACCAAGGAGGCCTTCATCAATGATGGATTTGGTGGTTAAAAATTGACTACTGTAACGACATTCAAAACAAATGCATGAAAGGACGCCCGCCTTCTCGATTGCATCACGTATGGCAACGCAATCCTTCCAGGAGAGGGCCATTGGTTTTTCCAGAATCACATGTTTGCCGGCCTTGGCGGCTGCAACCGCATGGCCACGGTGCTGGTAAGGGTAACTGCAGACCGATACGGCATCAATGGACGGATCATTCAACATGTCTTTCAAATCCTGATAACACTGAATCGAGCTGCCGTGCTCCGCACTGACTGCATCCGAATTCAAGGGACGTGAAGAATAAACCGCACACACCTCCGCCTGAGAAGTCGCATTAATAGCCTGAATGTGCGCGCCCGCTACCCAACCATAACCGATGACACCTACTTTAATTTTTTTCATGGAACATGTATTAAATTTAGATTGTTGAAAGTTTAAGTTTCACCACCTGAAGGAACAAGTGCGGGTTTTGAATCTATACTAAAAGCTCTTTTACCACTTTCGCTTCGGGTTGATCGACCAGTTTAAATTCCCGCGGACCACTACGGAAAGCAAGTTCATGATGATTCAGTCCAAATTGATGAAGCACCGTAGCCAGCCAATCATAATGATGCACGATTCCGTCTATCGCATAGTGGGAAAACTCATCTGTTTGCCCGTGAACATATCCTCGCTTCATTCCGCCACCAGCCACCCACATGCTGAAACCATAGGTATTGTGATCACGCCCCACTTTATCGCGCCGATCCAATCCTTCACGAAATTGAATCACCGGCAAACGCCCCATTTCCCCACCCCAATGGACAAGGGTCGAGTCCAGTAATCCACGCTGTTTGAGATCCTTCACCAGAGCGGCAGCCGGTTGATCAATTTCAGCGCATCGTTGAGGCAAAGCGGTCTTGATCGATCCATGATGATCCCACACCTGCCCGTTGCAAAGGATCTGCACAAAGCGTACCCCTCGCTCAACAAGGCGCCGCGCGATCAGGCATCGCGTTCCGTAATCACGGGTCGCATCCTGATCCACCCCATACATGCTACGTATGTGTTTGGATTCCCCTGAAATGTCAAAAGCCTCCTTGGCAGCCGATTGCATGCGCGCAGCCAGACCATAACTCGCCATGCGCGCCTGGAGATCGCTTTCACCTGAATGCTCCTCCAAATGCTTCTGGTTGAGTGCATCCAACAATTCCAACTGCGTCCGCTGTGCTTTTCCTCGGAGATGACGAGGTGCATCCAAATTAAATATCCGAGGTGTTTTTGGGCGCACCATCGTACCTTGAAAAATGGAGGGTAAGGGTCCGTTACTCCAATTCTCCCCGCCAATCAAGGGCAGCCCTCGCGGGTCGGTCAAAGCAACGTAGGCAGGAAGTTCCTGTGATTCACTGCCTAGTGCATTGAGCAACCAACTTCCAAGGACCGCGCGACCACTGCGATGTTGCCCCGTGTTCATCGCATAATTCGAAGGCAAATGGTTATTCACTCCGGTATGCATGGAGCGAATCAAGGTAATGTCATCCGCGATGGATCCAAGGTGAGGCACAAGCTCCGAAAGTTCCATTCCGCATTGACCGTGCGGCTTGAATTTCCAGAGAGGTGCCATGATTTCGCGACTCGCTTGCGCCGCATTGTCGAATTTGATGTCTTCCGGAAAGTTTTTACCATGCCATTTGTAGAGTTCAGGTTTGGGGTCAAATAAATCTATCTGACTGGGCCCTCCCAACATGAACATGGAGATCATGGCTTTCGCCTGCGCAGGTTTTGGGGGATGCTTGGGCAGAAGGTCGAAGGAAGTAGGTTGATCGATGGGCTTTGCCAGTGCTTTCCCCTCGCTCGCAAGCAACCCGTCCTGCTTCAGCAACCACGGAGTTGCCACACTACTTAAGGAGAAAGCTGAAGATGCGAGAAAATGTCTTCTGGAGCACAATTTTGTTTGCATGCGATATGATATGGGTTGTGAACTTCAATCGATATAAAGAAAGCGATTTGATGCGACCAGAGTCTGACAAAGGGTCGCCAGAGCGCGTTTCCGTGCAAGCGTGGGATCTTTCGAAAGCTGATCTTGCCAGGTAGGGTCTTTGTCTTCGATGAATTGATGTGTTTGTTCTTCAAGATACCTCAGGCACATTTTTTTGTCAGATTTATCAGGCAAAGAGGCAAACAGTCGAACAAACAAATCCTCCAGCCATGAGGTGGCGTCATCACGATCGGCATCTATCGATCCCGCCATGCTTTCCGACCAGTCGACCATTTGTGAATCATTCATGAACCAGAGAGATTGAGTCGCTACCGTTGTTTGAGGGCGTATCTCACAATTCGGTGTCATTCGCGGGAGATCAAAGGTTGCCAGCATATTCAAGGGTTTGTTGCGCTGCATTTGAATGTAGAGGCTTCTTCGATTGGCGTCACCCTGTCCGGAATCAACCCCTGCTTTTAAACCGTCCTTGATCTTTCGCACGCCAATGACGGTTTTACCTTCCTGATTTTCAGTCACCGGCAAACTGGCACCACCCAGCTGTGGATTCAACAAACCTGCAGCCACGAGTAACGAGTCGCGCACGGACTCGGCGTCCAGTCGCTTCAGGTTGGCTCTTCCCATCAGCATATTTTCCGGGTCCACTCGATGCAGATCCTCGCGTCGTGCAGAGCTTTGACGATAGGTATGCGAACCGAGGATTTGACGCACAAGCCTTTTGAGGTCCCAACCGTGGCCCACAAAATCACCGGCAAGCCAATCAAGGAGCCCGGGGTGTGTGGGGCGTTCTCCGGAAAGACCAAAATCTCCCGGTGTCGCCACAATGCCGCGCCCCAGCAGATGCATCCATACTCGATTCACAAAAACCCTTGCGGTCAATGGATGCGTGTTTCTGGTGATATGCCGGGCATAAGCCAGACGGCGCCCTGTCGTAGGAAGGTTTTTGTCATTTTCAGGCAGCACAGCATCAACTCCATTCAGCCTCAGAGCCGTCAATTCACCAGGCTGCACTTTTTGAGTCGGGCTCTCAGGATTCCCTCGAAAGAAAACCTTACTTACCGGAATCACATCTGGCTGCTCAGTAGTGGCCAGGATCATTTTTCGATCAGGTTTCAAGGCACGCACGGCTGCGACTTTTTCAAACTCTTTCTCAAATTTCCGGTATGACGGAGCGTCATATTCCACCAGAAGACCAATGATCGTGGAAACAGGTTTAACCATCGGAAAATCATCCAACAATTTCTTTTGCTGTTCGGTTCTTTGTTTCGATGGATCTCTAACAGCCGAACGAAGGACTTCCTGGAACTCAAGAGGAACATCCGCCAGTTTTCGTTCCTGAATATCAAGCGCAACAGCCTCCCGCCGTGCCTTGATATCATCCTCCAGCTTTTTGGCTTTTGCTTCGATACGGTCGATCTCGGCGGCTAGATCTGGTTGGGTTAAATCAATGAGTCGTGCATCATGTCGTCGCCATTGATCCAGTGAAAATGCTGGGTCGAATATGGAACGAAAACGATAGTAATCATCGATACCCACTGGATCATATTTGTGGTCATGACACTGAGCGCAACCCACCGTCAACCCCAGCATTGAGGAACTGACCACTTTCAGCATTTCCGCCACAGCATTGTTACGATCCATTTTTGTATTGCTCGTGCGTGTGGCATCGGGGGCCATCTGAAGAAATCCGGTGGCTGCGAGCAACGATTCGTGTTCAGAATTGAAGATATCAATCTCTCCCTTGATCATTTCGTCACCCGCCAGTTGTTCCTGAAAGAACTGGTCAATGGGTTTGTTTTGATTGAATGATCCCATGACATAATCACGATATCGCCAGGCATGAGGCCGGGCGGGGTCATTGAGTGCGCCCCCATCACTCTCGGCATAACCTGCGGCATCGAGCCAATGACGCGCCCAGCGCTCCCCGAAATGAGGAGAGGATAAAAAGTAACTGACCAATCGATCCCAGGCGTTTTCACGCGTATCATTCAAAAAAGAATCCACTTCTTCTGGCGTGGGCGGCAATCCTCTTAAATCAAAACTCAATCGACGTATGAGAAGATGCTTTTTCTCCACCGGCGACGGACTCAGACCTGCGTCGTTGAGTTTGCGCCCGATGAAGGCGTCTATCGGATTTGTGCACGCCTCGTCCAACACACTTGGGATGAAAACTTTCCTGAGGGTGGCGAAGGACCAGTGGTCCAGTTCCTCTTTTGTGTAGCGTGCATCTTCCACGTTTTCAGGTTCAGGACGAACTGTTTGACTGCCTTGAGTGATCCAGTCATGGATCATTTGCTTCTCTTCTGGGGAAAGCTTTTTCTCTCCATCGGGCATGTCATCGGACTCTATACGCTCCCACAGCAGACTTTTTGAAGGATCACCAGGCGCAATCGCTTCCCCCGATTCTCCTCCCTGCTGCATCAGGCGGACCAAGCGTAAATCAAGACCACCTTTCCGTATTTCACCCTCTCCATGACAGTGAAAACACATCGCCTTGAAAATAGGTCTTACATCCCGCTCGAAAGTAAGCTCCTTTTTGCCTTGCTCATCACCTTTGACGGCAGTGGCCATCAGGTGAGTGAAAGCCATAACCATAAATATCAGTAAAGATGAAGATCGCTGATTAATCATGATTATCCTGAGACAGTACGAGCTTTGTAGGGCAATTGATGGATTCTTTTGACATTTAAAGCCATTCGAACTCAAAGGGCAATCCTGTTGTTTTAAGAAAAGGTTATCTTGGACAAGGCACGGGGTTTGTGATTTATTCACATTTTGAAGACATGGAAGATACAAACTCACTCATCGAATTTCGCAGACAGAAGTTACGGGAATTGAATGAAAAGGGAATGAACCCTTTTCGCAACAAATTCACACCCTCGGAGACCTGCGCACAAGCAAAGGAAAGTTACGAAGAAGGACGCCCGACAAAACTGGCTGGTCGCATCAGTGCACAGCGAGTGATGGGAAAAAGTCAGTTCCTGGACATCAAGGACGGGAGCGGGCGCATGCAGATCTATGCGCAGAAGCAGCACCTTGGTGATGAGGCATTTCAGTTACTGAAAACGATGGACATGGCAGATTTCATTGGAATCGAAGGCACCATGTTCACCACAAAGATGGGTGAAATTTCAGTCAAAATCGACAGTTTCATTGTGCTCTGCAAGGCATTACGTCCACCTCCTGAAAAGTGGCATGGATTGGAAGACACGGAAATACGCTATCGCCAAAGATATCTGGATCTCATGGCCAGCGATGAGGTCAAGGGTGTATTTATCAAACGCAGTCAGATCATCCGTGAAATCCGCAACTATCTTCATGACCATGCCTACATGGAAGTAGAAACCCCTATGATGCAATCCATCCCGGGGGGTGCAGCAGCTCAGCCGTTTGTTACTTTCCACAATGCACTGGGTTGCCAGTTTTACATGCGCATTGCTTTGGAGTTATATCTGAAGCGCCTGCTGGTGGGCGGCATGGACAGGGTATTCGAAATTGGAAAAAATTTCCGTAACGAAGGTATTTCACGCAGACACAATCCTGAGTTTACCATGTTGGAAGCCTATCAGGCATATGGAGATTACGAATCCATGATGGAATTGGTCGAGGGAATGATCACTCACGTCTCACAGAAAGTGCTCGGAACATTGGTCATCGAACACAAGAACCGTGAAGGTGAGATCACCCGCACCATCGATTTGACCACTCCCTGGCGGCGGATCCCTTACAGGGAATTGATCTGCGAGAAAGCAGGTGCCGACTGGTTTGAAATCAGCCCGGAGGAACGCAAAGCAAAAGCCATCGAACTGGGCGCTGAAATCCATGAGGCAGATGAGGATTTCGAAGTGTCCAATGCCATCTTCGAGAAGTTTATCGAGCCCAAACTCATTCAACCTACCTTTGTGACGCATCTTCCAAAGGAATTGGTTCCGCTCGCCAAACTGTCTCCCAATGACGATTCAACCGTGGAGGTCTTTGAGTGCTGCATTAACGGCCAGGAAATTGCACCTGCCTACACGGAGCAAAACGACCCCGTTCAGCAACGTGAGCGCCTGGAACATCAGGCAGGCGAGGAGCAGCAGAAACTCGATGAAGACTTTTTGATCGCGCTGGAGCATGGCATGCCTCCCGCAGGTGGAATGGGCATGGGCATTGATCGCTTGTGCATGATGTTACTGGGTCAGGAGAGTATCCGCGATGTACTGTTATTCCCACAGATGAAACCGAAAACTAAAAATACCTCGATTTCAGAGGGTGTAGAAGAGAGCAAGCAGGAAGATGCTGAAGGGGCAACGAAAGAATCTGAAAAGGCTTGATCGCCACCGCTTGAGTTACACAAGAACGCCTAGCGATTCCAGATAGGCCTCCTGATCTTCAAGGAGGCCGTCTGGATGCGTTACTTTCAATCCTGCCCAGGATTTCAATCCATCAGTTTTACCTGCAATCTGAGTGCGTTTGAAAAAACGTGCTGCTGAAAGAAAGTTCCTGTCCAGTCTTGCATCATCCAGAATAGCCCCCGAAAAATCACAGCCTTCCAGATCCGCTCCGGATAAATCAGCTCCCGTAAGATCTGCGCCCTCAAATTTACCGAATGTCAGGTTCGCATGCTGGAAATTCACCCCCTTGAAATTGGCGTAACTGAAATCACATGACTTGAGATGCAATCCACTTAAATCACGCGTCTGTGGATCCCAACCAGAGAAATGAGCACGGACTATCACTCGCGGATCCCCATCGATATGTCGATACGCATCAAACGTCGGCAGCTGTTTGAAAGACTCACACTCCTCGCGCGAGCTGAAGCGAGTTGCATCCAATCGCTGTTCCTTCCAGGGGTCGGCTTCATTGTGGTAACCGGTCGTTCGTTCCCAGAATCCCAAGCAATCCTCCTCCAGAAACTCAATCCGCTTCACCCATTTCAAGCTTTTGTAAAAATACCTTGAAGGCACTACCACACGCAGAGGGAAACCATGTGCATGAGGCAATGGAAGTCCATCCTGTGAATGGATCAACCAGGCCTCATCCAGAGCCATTGACCGCGGAATGCTCGTGTCATGTCCTCTGGCTGAATAGGCAAGAAAACGAACGAAGGCGCAGGTGAGAGGAATCTCAATCTTATGATGGGCAAGAAACTCTCTGAGCATGAACCCTTGGAATTTCGTGTTCCTCCGACTCCATCCCGTCACGCAGTGAACATCCATGCTCAGTGTTTCTCTAGGCATTTGCAGGACTTGTGGATAAGTAAATTCAGCAATGGAATGGTCAGGGGTGGCAAGCTCGAGTCGCCACTCAGCAGGATCCATCAGGGGGGGGGCAGCAACTTTTTCCCCTACAACAGGGAACTTGCGGGTCAATACCTGCCCTGGTGGCAGGCGTTCTTGATATGATTTGTCAGCATCCATGAGGAATGGATCATAAAAGACAGTTTCTCTGTCAAAAAGTCAACCAAGGTTTACAGATCAAGAAAGACACGGACCACTTCAGATTTTGACATTGCACCATGCTGAAATTCTGGGAGAATTGTTGAATATTCCATGAGAAAAAACCTGAATAACAAGCGTATGACGATTCAATCGAAGTGGGTCTGGTTGGCATACCTGCTTCCCATGTGTTCAACAGCCATTGGAGCCGACTGGGTTTCGATGTTCAATGGCGAGGATTTCACCGGCTGGGTCCAGCGTGGAGGCAAGGCCAAATATCATATTGAAGACAAAATGATCGTCGGCACAACGGTCAAAGGCACCCCCAACGCTTTCCTTTGCTCTGCCAGAGATTATGGTGATTTCATTCTGGAACTGGAATATAAGGTGGATCCCCAGATGAATTCCGGCATCCAGATAAGGAGCGAAAGCAAACCAGCGTACCACAATGGGGTTGTGCATGGTTATCAGGTGGAGATCGACACCAGTCAACGTGCCTGGTCAGGCGGTATTTATGATGAGAGCCGCCGAGGTTGGGTCAATGACTTATCGAACAATGAGGCAGCCAGAAATGCCTTCAAGCAGAATGAATGGAACCATTATCGTATTCAGGCCATCGGAGACTCCATCAAGACATGGGTCAATGGGGTTCCTGCAGCGGATCTCAGAGATGCTCAGACGCTGACAGGTTTCATTGCACTTCAGGTCCATGGGACAAACATGGATGAGCCCATGGAAATTCACTGGCGTAATATCCGTATTCAGGATTTGGGTAAACACTCATGGAAGCCTCTCTTTGACGGACAAACACTCGACGGGTGGCATGCCATTCCGGGCGGGAAATGGGAAGTGCTCGATGGTGCCGTTCGTGGAATAAGCGAAAAAAGTGAAAAACGTCATGGCCTTTTGGTGACAGATGGTATTTTCAAGGATTTCACTGTGAGAGCTCAGTTCAAGGTTACCAAGGGAGACAGTGGCTTTTATTTCAGGGTGGATGAATCCAAAAACCAGGTGGGTGTTTATTGGTTTCACGTGGAGCGAGATCTCCCCTACGTGTCAGGTGGTTTCTATGAACGCGGGTGTCGTGAAT
>ERZ1046740.2570-NODE-2570-length-11602-cov-4.664069_pt1 | contig 11602 bp, 11 predicted proteins | sample MGYA00383093_ERZ1046740 | MGnify/ENA primary metagenome ERZ1046740 (study PRJEB29581, sample SAMEA5548363) | metagenome | biome: marine; feature: coastal; material: water | depth 25 m | study: Short-term variability in the microbial, nano- and picoplankton...
GTCGGAGCTCTTCTTAGGCGCCAGGAAGTGGAAGTCGAAGGGCGAATCGATGTGGGCCGGAGCCAGGGTTTGCATGCGCTCCAGTTCTTTCAGTCGGCTCTGTGCCTGCTTGGCCTTGGTGGCTTTGTAACGGAAACGACGCACAAAGTCGTCGATCTCGCCAATACGCCGTTGTTGTTTCTCATAACTTGCCTGCTGGTTGGCAAGGCGCTCTGCCCGCTGTGCCTCGAACTGGCTGTAATTGCCTTTATAGGCATTCAGTTGTCTGTGCTCGACATGCAGAATTCGTTCGCAGGTGGCGTCGATAAAATCTCGATCGTGGGAGATCATCAGCAGGGTGCCAGGGTATTGCTGCAGCCATTGTTGCAACCACAGGGTGGCGTCCAGATCCAGGTGGTTGGTGGGTTCGTCTAGTAGTAGCACATCCGAGGGGGTCATCAGGGCCCGCGCCAGGTTGAGACGTATGCGCCAGCCGCCGGAGAAATCGCTAACTGGACGGCCACTAGCCTCCTGATCAAACCCCAGGCCCTGTAGCAGCCTTTCTGAGCGGCGCTCTGCGCCGTAGCCGTCGATGGCTTCCAGTTCACTATGGATACCAGCGGCTTTTTCAAAATCACCACTGGCCTCAAGCGCGGCGAGCCTGTCGCGTAGCGCTGCCAGGTGAGTGTCGCCTCGCCACACGTATTCGCCGGCGGGTAGTTCGGTGGCATGTACTTCCTGGGCCATGTGGGAAAGACGCAGCTTGCTCATACCCTCAATATCGCCGCTGTCTGCGCCCAACTCGTCCAGCAGCATGGAGAACAAACTGGACTTGCCACAGCCGTTGGCGCCGATCAGCGCCAGGCGTTGCCCGGGCTGGATAGTGACCTCAGCCCCCTCTAACAGCAGCTTTGTCCCTCGGCGTAGAGAAATATTTCGTAGAATAATCATCAGGCGGCGAATTTTACGCGCCGGACGTGGTCAGAACCAGTCGAATTTGCGTGGCTCGGGAGGGGGTGGCGTGGTGGCAGTGCCAGTAGTAAGATGGGCGCCCACCGCGATTCCCCTGCTCCTTCCATGGACGTGATAGGAAAGTGACCAGCGCCTGTTTGGGGCTGGCCGATGATTCATCATGTGCCGGAGACGGGGCTTCGCAAGGACAAGGGCATGCATGACGCCCCCGGTTTTCTCAAGATGGAATAAATTTATGAAGAAGTATGCACTACCGCTGGCCCTGGTGGGACTCGTTTCCCTACAGGCCTGTAACCAACAAAACACCTCTACCGAGAGCGCGTCAGCACCTGCGTCCGCCGAGGTCAGCCTGGAAACAACCGAGCAACGTCTGAGCTACGGCATTGCCTTCGGTCTTGCCCAGCGTATGGCCACCGATGGTGTTCCCCTGGATTCTGATGCATTTTCCGCTGGTTTCAGTGACGGTCTCAGCGGCGCTGAGCCACTCATGACCCAGGAAGAAATCGCTACTGAAATGCAGGCCTACCAGGAGGAGATGGCTGCCCAACAGCAGGCGGCTCAGTCTGCCCTGAGTGAAGCCAATGCGGCAGCTGGCGTTCAATTTCTTGAGGAAAATGCCGCTCGCGAGGGTGTGGTCGTAACTGACAGCGGCCTACAGTACGAAATTGTGGAAGCGGGAGAAGGCGCCAAGCCTGGTCCGGATGACACTGTAGAAGTGCACTATCGTGGCACGCTGATCGACGGCACTGAATTTGATTCCTCCCACAAGCGTGGCGAGACAGTCAGCTTTGGTGTTGGTCAGGTTATTGCCGGCTGGACTGAAGCCCTGCAGTTGATGCCAGCAGGGTCCAAGTGGAAGTTGGCGATCCCGTCAGAATTGGCTTATGGTGCTGGCGGTGCTGGACAGATGATTGGCCCCAATGCCACGCTTATTTTCGAAGTTGAGCTGATCTCTATTCCCAGCCAGGCTGAGGAAGCACCGGCAGAAGCTGCCGCAGAGTAAGTGAACTAGAAGAAGTAACCGGCGTCAGTTGAGCTGGCGCCGGTGTCTGCCGTGCAGGCCAGCGATCAGTCGATCTTCAAGTTCAAAGCGTGATTCCAGTCCTTCGCCAAGTGCGGACAGGTCCCGTTTCAGTTTCTCGGTGTTGTCACCGTTGCCCCCATATTTCTCCTCGTAGGCGAGAATCACTTCTGTGGTGTCGCCAATAGCGGGAATCAATTGTTGTGCCAGCTCACCACTGCCGTCGGCGAACCTTTCAGCCTCCTCCAGTAGTTGGTGAAAAACCTCGAAGTGTCCGGCGGAGATATAATCCACCAGCAAACTGCAAAGCGTTTCCTGTCTTTGGGCAAGGGCGGTGGTATCACCCTGGGTGTCCAGTGAGACGACAATCTCGGTGTATTTGCCCAGTACCTTGCGCCGCTCCCTAAGCCAGCGAGTCAGAAGCTCTTCTACTGCTGCAAACTGTGCTTTGGCGTCTTTGCTTGAGTTGGGCATGGAGATCAATCCTGTGGGTACTTGCGAAAAGTCTGCCACAGTCCGGCCAAAGTGGCCATGATAAAAACAATCAGGGTTTGTTCTGGAATGCTCAGACCCATGAAGGTCCACACGGTTTCGGCGCAGTTGCCGTCGCCCATCATCACTATGCTGAGGGTCTCATTGAAGGGCAGGGTTTCGAGCATATATTCCAGGCTGGGGCCACAAGCTGGGACCTGGTCCTCGGGCAGGTGCTGCAACCACACGTGACGGCCGGCAATAGCGGCACCGCCTATGGCAGACAGTGTTACCAGACCGCCGTAGACTCTTCTTCCCCAGCCGGTGGGGTTATGAATGACTGCAAGCAGCGCGAAAATGCCCCATGATAAGACGAACACGCGCTGGGTCATACACAGGGGGCAGGCCGTTAGGCCAAGATAGGCCTCAAGATAAAGCCTGGCAAACAGCATGGATGTAATTGCAAATAAAACAAGGCCGAGAAATACCAGCCTCGGTGACAGTGACTGCAGCATAAATTTAGGATTCCTGATTATTCCCGGTGTACGTTAGGGACTTTCGTCTATGAGTGCAATATCGAGAGGCATATCAGCCATTAGTTCAATTGCCCTTTCGTCTGAGCGGCAAAATCCTGTAGCTGGGGATAAAACTGCAGAAATACTTCTTCAAGCCGCAGTTTGACGGGAGTGAGATGGCTGTCGACTTCTTCAAAGGGGTTGTGCCGTTTGAAACGCTCACCAATACGGGCAGCGCTTGCCGGCACCGTCTCCCAGTCACCATAGAGTCCAAGAATGTCGTAATCAATGATTCGCTGCAGCATTCGGTTTGCGGCGTCACTAAGTGATGCACGCTGGGTGTGCAAACTACCGTACACGGATTCATTAAATGTTTTCAGCTCTAAGGGCGAGTATTTTCCCCAGTGCAGAGAAAGGTAGTGGTCAAAGCTCAGGTCGATAAGAATCCCGGCATAACGGCGCAACTCGGGAGGGAACTCACGGCACAGTTGGCGGATCAGTGGGTGCGCGTCAGTATAGGCGTCAATTGATCGGTGTAGCTTTACACCCTGTTCAATGGAGTGTGGAAGCTCGCCTTTTAGCGGGCCCTTGTAATAGTCGCCCTCCAGCCCACCGGCCAGTAACCCGTCTACCGGCCAGGCCAGGTGGAAGTGGGCGAGAAAATTCATTGGGCAGGCTTTCCTATAGCGCCTTGTACTGGTCGTAGAACTTCGCCAGGTGCTGCTCGAAGGTGATGTCGTCCGTTGCTTCGATTTCCCGCTGTGCTGCCAGTGAGTGCTCGGTTTCTGCTTCAAATGCATTCTGCACCTGCGGGCTGAGAGCGCGTGCTTTGAAATGTTCCGCCCAGCGCTTGCTGTAGCTCATGGCCAGTGGGAAAAACGGCAGACTCTTTTCGCGCATCTCTCGCAGAACCCTGGCGGAGGGGGTTTTTTCCGGATCAGACACTTTACCCTGCTGCTCGTTGAGTGAAGACAGGTATTCACCTGCCTGGTGTAACTGGTCCAGTAGCTGGGCCACGGGCTTCATTTCCTCCAGCAGATCGGTGCCCCAGTCAGTCAGGCTCTGTTCTCCATTGTTGGTGCGCAATTGCAGGCCGGGCTCTCGCCCTCGATTCACTACAGCTTCAAGATTTGCGGCCTGGTCTGATTGCTCGCGTTCATTACAGGGCCCGCTTTCCTGTAACAGGCAGTAAAGCAGGAAGGTATCGAGAAAGCGGACCTGCCCGGCATCCAGCCCGGCGGGGGAGAAGGGGTTTACGTCCACGCAGCGCACCTCAATGTATTCAATACCTGCCCGACGCAGGGCATTAAGTGGTGTCTCCCCGGAGCGGGCCACCCGCTTGGGGCGGATGGAGCTGTAGAACTCATTTTCAATCTGCAGCAGACTGTTGTTGAGCTGCTGGTACTGCCCGTTTTCGCCACTGCTGTACCGCGTATATTCCGGGTGAGGCCGCATGATGGCTTCACACAGGGTTTCAATGTAGCTGTCCAGAGTGTTGTAGCAGACCTGCAGGCTTTTCTGGGCGTCACTATTGTAGCCCAGGTCTCCCATACGCAGGGCTGTGCTATAGGGTAGGTAGAGGCTTTTACCGGTTTCGTCAAAAGGCTGCAGACCGTGGTTGTCGCGCCCTTTGAGGAAGCTGGCGCAAACCGCAGGCGAAGCGCCAAACAGGTATATCAGTAGCCAGGAATAGCGATGAAAGTTCCTGATCAGCCCCAGGTAGCGTTCGCTAATGTAATCGCCGATGTCACCGGGTGCGCCGGCCTCACGCCAGCTATGCTCCCAGAAGGCCTGGGGCATGGAAAAATTATAGTGGATGCCGGCAATAGCCTGCATCATGCGTCCGTAACGGTGGCCTAAACCGTAGCGGTACACCTCCTTCATACGCGCCACGTTGGAGCTGCCGTAGTGGGCAATGGGAATGCTGTCCTCTCCGGAGACAATGCAGGGCATGCTGGCGGACCACAACAGTTCGTCACCAAGATTCTGGTAGACAAAGCTGTGTACGTCTTCAAGTATTTCCAGACTCTCCTCAACGCCCTGCCTGGGTGGCGTAATGAATTCCATTAACGCTTCGGAATAGTCAGTAGTAATCGAAGAGTGTGTCAGTGCTGAGCCCAGCGCCTGTGGATGAGCCGTATCTGCCAGTTGGCCACTGCCGGTAATACGCAGGCTTTCTTTTTCGATACCCCGGTTGATGTCGGTAAGCAGGTGTTCACAGCCGGGCTGTGCCAGGCTTTGCAGCTGCTGTTGTAAATGGGAGGGCAAAAGGGGTGGCTCCTTACATAAGACAAGGGCCAGGGTAATCCGGTGTCAGGATTAGCATGGCCGCGAAGGGCTCCAAGTTTAGCTCCCTCTTGGTTGGGAGTACAGGCGAGCCCTGCGGTGGTTCAGGGGCGAAAAAGCGAGGCTACCCCAGTGCTTCCAGGTGTTTATTCAAAAACTGCACGGCGAAGTTGCCCTGTATCTCTGCCTCCTGCCCGGTGGCGAGCATGATGCGCGAGAGGATCAGGCCGAAGCGCATACCGGCAAATATCGTGTAGTAGTGATAGTCCTGACTGGAGAAGCCTGAGGTCTGTTCCCATTGTTCTATAGTGTCCTCATAAGAGGGCAGGCCGGGCAGGCGGGGCATTCCCAGCCCCTCGGCAAAGGTGGAATCAAGGTAGTTGAACCAGGCCACATCCTGCACCGGGTTACCCAGTACGGCCATCTCCCAGTCGAGAACTGCTGCGATTCCATCTAATGATTCGCTAAAGATGATATTACCTATTCGCGAATCACCCCAGCATAGAACAGTGGGCTCATTTTCCGGTTGATTGGCTTGCAGCCAATCCAGAGCCTGCTGGCCGATTTCGTGGCGCGCGCCTTCGAAGGCCCAATCGTGATAGCCCTGCCAGTATTCCAGTTGTTGCTGCAGGGGAGTCATACCATCTTTGCCGTGTTCGGGAAGGCCCAGCTGCTTATAATCAATCCGGTGATAACGGGCCATGGTGTCCACCGCTACCTGCCACATGGTGGCGCGCTGCTGCTCGGTGGTTTCGTGCATCATCCAGCCGTCCATGTTGTAGGGAGGTATGTCTGTGGGAATGCGCCCCTCGGTTTTCTTCATAACATAGAATTGCACGCCCAGCAGGGAGCGATCGGTTTCCAGTCCGCGAAGGTCTGGCACTGGGATATCACTGTGTTTTCCCACGGCTTCCATAACCTGGTATTGCAGGCTGAGGTCGTAGTCGGGGAAAACCGGGCGTTCAATTTCCGGTTGCAGGCGCCCCACACAGGCTTCGCTATGAGCAATCCCGTCTTCATGCCAATGGATATCGAACAGCAGAGTGACGTTGGACATACCGGTGCCTTCGGGAATGCTCAGGTCGGAGATGGAGACCTCCTGTGTCCGATGTCGAGACAACCAACCCTCCAGTTTTTGCCGTGTTCCTTCAAGGTCATCGACCAGTGGAGTAGGGCGCTCGTTGTCCATGATGAGACCTCTTTTTTTGGCTATACGGTTGTATAGTATATATTGCTAAAGTTACTCTGGCCACTGGGAATTGCACCACAGATTCTCAAAGTCAACTTGTCCACTGTGGCGAAACTGCTAGAGTAGTCGGGCGTGGCATCTGCCTGCCGGGACACCGCCAGAGGAGGTGCCCTGACAATACTCACAATAAAGGAAGTGTGGCGTGAGAATTACTGAATGGTTGAAAATCCTGGCGACTGAGAATGGGTCTGATCTTTATCTCAGTACAGGGGCTCCGCCCTGTGCCAAATTCGAAGGGCAGCTCAAGCCAATCGGCAGTGAAATTATGCAGCCGGGAGAGATCAAGGACATCGCCGCCGAGCTGATGGACGCTACCCAGCAGGCAGAGTTCGAGCAGGAACTGGAGATGAACCTGGCGACTTCTGTATCAGGCTATGGCCGCTTTCGGGTGAATATTTTCTTCCAGCGTAATGAGGTGGCTATTGTCGCTCGAAACATTGTGGCAGAAATCCCCAATTGGCAGGACTTGCGCCTGCCCCAGATTCTTCCTGAAGTGATGATGCGCAAACGGGGATTGGTATTGTTTGTAGGCGCCACTGGTTCAGGTAAATCCACTTCGCTCGCGGCATTGATCGACTACCGCAACAGCAATAGCTCGGGCCATATTGTTACCATTGAGGACCCGGTGGAGTATGTGCACAACCACAAAAAATCCATTATCAACCAGCGAGAAGTAGGGGTGGATACCCGTAACTGGCACAATGCCCTGAAGAACACCCTGCGTCAGGCACCGGACGTGATTTTGATCGGGGAGATTCGCGACCGGGAAACTATGGAGCACGCCATCGCTTTCGCCGAAACGGGGCATCTGTGTATCTCGACCCTGCACGCGAACAACGCCAATCAGGCGCTGGACAGAATTATTAACTTCTTCCCCGAAGAGCGCAAAGCGCAGTTGTTAATGGACCTCTCCATGAACATACAGGCCTTTGTTTCCCAGCGCCTGATACCTACCACTGACGGCAAGCGTTGTGCTGCCATTGAAGTACTGCTGGGTACGCCTATGGTGTCGGAGCTGATATTGCGTGGGGAGATAGACGGTATCAAGGAAATTATGGCGAAGTCTGAAAATATCGGTATGAAAACTTTCGACACCGCCTTGTTTGAGCTTTTTCTGGAGGGGCTTATCTCCGAGGAAGAAGCTTTGCGCAATGCGGATTCTCCCAACAACGTACGTCTGAAAATCAAATTCGCCAGGGAGGATGTAGATTATATTGAAGCGCCGGAGCAGCCAACCACCGGGCTCACCCCTTTTCGCGGCGGCTCGGAGCTAAGCCTTGAAAGCCTGGAGGAAGAAGAGGAAGACCCAACGTACTGAGGCTTTCGCGTTTAGTCCTCTATTTATGAGATCAGCCTCACCCAGCGCTGGATATCAGACCCATGGGCATTGAGTAGTTCCAGACCAGCGTTCCACGGCAACTCCTTATTACCTCCAGGGCGGCACCAACGGACCTGGGCGGTGAGGTAGAAAGTATCTGATTGCTCTTCCTCCTGCTTGGGGGTCTCTACGCCTATCTGCAAAAAAGCTTGTTCTGTTAATTCCTGCCCAATAGAGATGCGCAGCCCCGAAGGGGAGACATCCAGCGTTTTGCAGATAGCTATTTCGGCGTCATCCTGGCCCGGCTGAGCGGACACCAATTCGATAAACACCGTACTCTTTAGTGGTAAGCGCGAGTGTTGTCGTTTGCTTTCGGTCATAGTGCTCCTGCCGGTTACTGGCGCTTGAGATTCTTACGCGCCTGTTCCACCTTATCTTTGAAGGTAGAGCGGGTTTCAAGAATATCGATCATTCCCTGTTCAAACAGCGTTCCATATTCTTCCGCTTCCAGACGGCGCAACTCAATGCCCTTGCGATTCACGAAAATATACAAGTGTCGCACCGAGTCGTGCATGGCCAGCCGGGCCAGTAGGGGTGGGTCAACATCGTGAAAGCCCAGCCAGGTTCCCATAGGGAGTTCGGGGATATTGGCTATGGCGGTAGGTGGTTCTGGCGCTGTCTCTTCTTCCTCCAATGCAGGTGAAGGCGGAGTTTCTTCAACTTCAGCTACCGGTTCGGCTGCGGCGATCTCGGTAGGTACTGGTGCGGAAGGTCCAGTCAATTGACGCAGCGACTCAACGGTTTCAATGCCGGCGACTTCTGCTAACGAACGGCTGTATGCTGAGCCACTGACTAAAGGCAGAGCCTTGCCGCTTTCCAGCATTTGCGCGAAGTCCCGGTAGTCCATCATCAGAACCTTCAGGCCCGCGTGATTACAGAATATCAGCTGCTGTTCTTCTTCCAGCATCAGGGCTATTTGCAGGCGCTGCCCCTTGCCTTTTTGTTCAGAAAGGGAAAACCACTGTTTTGTCTGGACCGTCTCGGGGAGGCTGTCGCCGCCGGCGTCTTTGGTTTTCGCCATTCCCGTGCCGGTATCGATGGGCTTAATCTTGTCCGCTTCAATTGACTGGTGGCGCATCAGTCGCAGCTGGGCGTATTCAATCTCGCCTACCACCTGTTCTATAAAATCTCCATCGTGTTGGCGGCTGAGCAGGTAGTGGCGAATGTTTCCGGGGATTTCAGTTACGCGCTCGAACAGGCGTTGGCGATGCTCGTCTCCCTCTTGTGTTGGGTTCTGCAGGGATTGAGACAGAACCAGGGTGGTTTCACTCATTTCATGCCATTGGCTGGACTCTTCGCCGAACTTCAGCAACACCAACTGGGCGCTCTCATACCAAGGACCCTTGAGGAACTGTCCAATCCTGGATGGCAGGGCATACTGTTCAAGAACAGCATTAATCATCTGTGCAGCAACTATTTTTGCATGGGCCGACTTGTGTTGCCCTTTTTCGATTTCCACCAACCGTTTGACCATGCGCTGGGAGCGAGCCTGGTTGCGTTCTGCCGCACTTCTGACCGAACTGGCGACCTCTGCCAGAGTGGATTGATTACCTCTAAAAACTGACAGCGTATCCGCAATTGTTTTGGCGACTAGCTGCTCGGTAGCCTGCCCGGCACGCCCCAAGCTTGCCTGCCAACCAATGGCACATTCCTGCAAGGTATCGAGAATCTGGTGCATGGGGTGCGCGCCGGGTGTAAGAAAGTTTGGATCGCTGATGGCGATAGTTGCGACCATGGGGCGCAACTGCCTTAAGCTTGTGGCCAGCGGTTCTTCCAGTGCGTATTGTTCTTCGAAACGATCGCTGGCCGCACCCACCCAGTGCAGAATCGCCACGTTGAGGGAAGAGGGCAGAGCGGGCTCTCCAATAATTTCAGTCTGGGCCAGAACCGCTTCAAGTGGTGGTGTGTCGACTTGCTCGATATTCATCAGATAATCGAGCAGCTCCAGCATGGACATACCCTGCTGTGAATCGTCGGAGCGAGCGGGATCGGCAAAGCGCTGTTGTACTAAAGTTGCTAGTGAACAGGGTAGGGGGAAATTTTCGCTTGTGAGTTTCAGCTTACCAGCTTCCAGATGATCAACAGAATGAGAAAACTCCAAAGGAAGATTAACAAAACCAGGCGCCACTTCGCGGGCGATTCCTCTTCCTCCGTCTTGCGTTTTGATACGGTAACGTTAAAGGAGCCACAGGCGGGACATTGGCCGCTGATGCCACTCCTCTTGCCCTTGTAGCTGCAGTCATTGCAGAGAAAAGCCATATACCTATCGAGTACTTTTCAGAAGTTGGTCAATAATGCGTTCAAGTTGTCTAAGATTATTGCATTCGGCGGTAAAATGACAGGCGCTTTGGTAGCGCAGCATTTCCGAGTCGCCACCGCCCCACACACGGCGGGATTCCGGATTGAGCCAGATCACCTGGCGAGCACGCTGGTAAATACTGCGCATGATCTCCAGTTTGGGATCGCCGTTGTTGTTGCGTGCATCCCCAAGGATAATTACCGTGGTATTACTATTGATGTCGTCCATTGCCAGGCTGGCAAAATCTAGCAAACTACTGCCGTAGTCTGTGGCACCGCCATATTTCCAGTTCACCAGTTCGATGGCTTTCTCCACCGGGTAATCGTCAAACAGATCACTGACTTCCCCCAGCTTGCTGGAGAACGCAAAACTGCGCACTCTTGGCAAGATATCCTGCAGACTGTAGAGAAACAGCAGCAGAAATTTGGCGTAGGCTGCCACAGAGCCGCTGACATCGCAGATCGCGAGAATCTGTGGCTTCTCCCGCTTTGTTTGGCGCCAGTAAGTATTGAACATGACCCCGTCGTGGGGAATGCCCCTACGCATGGTTTTCGCCATATCCAGTTGGCCACGCTTGTGCGTTCGACGTTTGCGGGCATGGCGAGCGGCGAGTTTTTTCGACATCTTGCGTACCAATTCATGTACCCGGTGCAAGTAGCGGTGCTCAATATTACTCAGACGGGTCTTGCTGAGGATGTCGTCCATAAATTGTTCATTAAGGCCCTCGGCATGCAGCAAGTACTGGCTCTCTACATAGTCCCTGACCTGTTCGCGCAAAATGTCGCGGTAGCGCTGTAGCCCTGGCAGGGCAGGGCTTTGATTACGTTCCAGGGCGACTATGGCAGAGCGTATGTGTTGTTCTCCCAGTTCGTCTAGTATGCGGCGGGTGAATTGCCCTTTCTGGGTGAATATCTGAATTTGTTGCAGCCCAACACTTTCTCCTGCCTGGCTCATGGCTGTAGTCAGGGCATTGCGGTCGTTGTTGACCAGGGCCTCCATGAGAGGTGTTTGCATTACTGTCTGCAGTTCCGGGGAGTTCTCAGCGGCGTCTTGCAGCAGCGCCTGTTCGCCGTCGGTTTCGACGGGCTCAGTGTCTGAAAGGGAAGGGGGCTCCTGCCCTTCTTCCGGGGGGGGTTGATCGAGAGAGAAGTCAGAAAGCTGTTGCTGGAAGAAGCGGTCGAAGCATCGGGCAAATATCGCGTCTTCTTCCGGGGTTTTGGCTAGCGCCATGGAAAGCCCGTCCCGCAGTATGGTGCGGTTGCTGTAACCCAGGGTTTTGGCCACCGCCATGGCATCCAGTGTCTCTGCGGGTGACACGCGCACATCGTGCGTGCGCAGAACCTGAATAAAATTGACGAGGTTAGACTGCATGTGGGGTCAGAGGGGGTCAGCCTGCGCCCACATTTGCCAGCAGCTTGCGCAACTCGGATTC
>ERZ1046740.2572-NODE-2572-length-11596-cov-5.009098_pt1 | contig 11596 bp, 13 predicted proteins | sample MGYA00383093_ERZ1046740 | MGnify/ENA primary metagenome ERZ1046740 (study PRJEB29581, sample SAMEA5548363) | metagenome | biome: marine; feature: coastal; material: water | depth 25 m | study: Short-term variability in the microbial, nano- and picoplankton...
CGAGGCATCACCGTCAGCCGCGAGGCGATCCGTCTCTGGTGCATCAAATTCGGTGCTCTATACAGTCGAAGATTGAAACGAAAACACCGAGGCTTCGGCGACACGTTCTACGTTGATGAGGTATTCGTCAAAATCAACGGCAAGCAGCATTATCTGTGGAGGGCTGTCGACCAGGATGGAGAAGTGGTCGATGTATTCCTGCAGGCCAAGCGGGGTGGGGCAGCGGCTAAGCGCTTCTTCAAGCGCCTAGTGCGCTCGCATGGCGGCTAGCCTAGGAAGATTGTGACTGACAAACTGCGCAGTTATGGTGTTGCTCACCGGGAACTGATTCCAGAGGCGATCCACATTACGAAACAGTATGAAAATAATCGGGCTGAGCAGTCGCAGAGCCTGCCCCGCTTTATCGGGTATGAGGCGACCAGGGTGCGAGAGCGAGGGATGCGACAGTTCAAATCGGTCAGACAGGCCCAGAGATTTCTCGGTGCCCATGCTACCGTTTCCAATCTATTCAATTTGGGCAGGCACAAAGTACGTGCCCAGCATTACCGTGATCTCAGGGTAGGTGCGTTTGCAGAATGGGGTAGGGCAGTAGCTTGAGGCCCAAGGCTGGATGTCTTTAATCTCAAATAGTTAACTTGCCTATACCGTCTTCGCCGTTACCATGCGCCCGGTGTGCAGGACCATTCAGATCCCGAGAAGTTAACTTGCCAGAACCGTCGATATGGTAACCGAAGCCTGCGAGAACGAGTGCGGGCGAACCTTTGGTTTTGAAGCCCGCGGTGTAAGTCAGCCTTCCGCTTTGGGCGACCAAGTAGATTGTTCCTTTCCATGCTGTGGCGTGGGATATCTCTCTTAAAATCGCTAACTTATTGATATTCAGCCTAAATTCAGAGGCTGGCACCACTATTGCGACCCCTTGGTGGAATAACAAATAAGGAAGGGGACAATACCGGTAGGTTTCATTCCACAGCGGTGGGAGCAACGCCCCCGTGACCGGTACGCCACGACAGGCAGTCCCCGAAGGATCTACAGCAGTCCGGAGGATGGTTGATGGCTAGTGAAGACTTTGATTTTTCAGCGGTAGAGAAGCGGCTGAATTGTTCCCGCAGGACATTCCTGACTTTTTGCGCCGGAGTAGCGGCTTCCCTGGGGCTCCCGGCGGGAGCCGCCACGGCCATGGCTGAGGCGGTGGCTGATCCGAAGCGTCGCCCGCCGGTGATCTGGCTGCACGGCCAGGAATGTACCGGGCCCACCGAGGCGCTGTTGCGCTCCGAGCAACCGTCCTTTGAACACCTGATCCTGGATCTGATCTCGCTGGACTACCACCAGACATTGGACACCGGCGGCGGCCACCAGGTCGAGGAAGTGAAGAAAAAATCGATGCGGGAAAACGCCGGCAAGTACCTGCTGGTGGTGGAGGGGGCGATTCCGGTCAAGGATGGTGGCATCTACTGCAAGATCGCCGGTGAAACCATGCTGGACCTGACCCACGAGGCGGCGGAGCATGCCGCGGCCATTGTTGCGTACGGCTCCTGCGCCAGTTGGGGAGGCGTGCAGTCAGCTTCACCCAACCCCACCGGCGCCCAGGGCGCCCCCGAAGTTCTCAAGGGTAAAACCGTGGTGACCATTCCGGGCTGCCCGCCGAACCCGGCCAACTTTATCGGCACTGTGTTGTACTTCGTCACCTACGGCAAGCTGCCGCCGCTCGATGAGAAAGGCAGGCCGAAGTGGGCTTATGGTCGCCTGATTCACGAGAACTGCTATCGCCGCCCCCATTTCGATGCGGGCCGTTTCGCCACTGAGTTCGGTGACGAGGGGCACCGCAAGGGCTACTGCCTGTACAAGCTGGGTTGCAAAGGTCCAGAGACCTACAACAACTGCCCCAGTCTGGAATACAACAATGTCGGTGGCGGTGTCTGGCCCATCGGTGTGGGTCACCCCTGCTTTGGCTGCTCCGAAGGGGGTGTCGGCTTCGAGAAACCCCTGTTCAGTCTTGCCGATGTCAAAACGCATACGCCGCCCAATGCCTTTCCAGAAATTGCGGATCGCCAGGGCACTGGTGGCCTGACAGCTGGTGCTGCGGCCGTTGCCGGAGCAGCTGTCGGTGTCGCCGTCGGGGCCAGTCTTGTAGGTGCGAAGAAGATGAGTGAGACAGATAAAGCCTCCGACGAAGACCAGGCCTAGGAGGGAGCGAATGAAACGTAGAGATTTTCTCAAGGCAGCGGCTGGCGGAGCTGCGGCAACCTGCGCTGCGGGTAATGTCAGTGCCAGGCCCAACCTCGAGCCGGCAGAAAAAGCGGTCGGCATGTTGTTCGACTCCACCCTCTGCGTGGGCTGTAAGGCCTGCGTTGCCAAGTGTAAAGAGGTAAACGATAAGCCGCCGGTGATCGAGGGCGATGAGCAGGCCTGGGACTTCGCGCGCGACCTGGGCCCCGATACCTACAATGTGATCAAGGTGTACCAGGAAGGTACGGGTGAGGCCAAGGATTCCGAGACAGACGGCTTCTGTTTCGAGAAGCGCAGTTGCATGCATTGTGTGGACCCCGGTTGTGTCTCGGTCTGCCCCGTCACCGCCATGCGACGCGATTCACTCACCGGTATTGTCACTCACCACGCCGATGTCTGTATTGGCTGTCGGAACTGTATGGTGGGCTGCCCCTACAACGTGCCGCAGTTCGATTACGACAATCCCTTCGGCGCGATCAGCAAGTGTGAGATGTGTAACCAGAAGGGCGTGGAGCGTATCGATAACGGCATGATGACTGGCTGTGCGGAGGCCTGCCCTACGGGCGCTACCCTGTTTGGGCCGAGAGAGGCCTTGCTGGAAGAGGCGAAGCTGCGGATGGAACTCAACCCCGGCGATATTTACAACTATCCCCGGGGCGATGTCACCAAGCCCGACAGCTATCACGAGAAGGAAGTGCCGCAGTACCAGGATCATGTCTGGGGTGAGAAAGAGGCAGGCGGCACCAACGTGCTGCATATTTCAGCGGTACCTTTCGACAAGCTCGGAATGCCACCGCTGGGCGAGCGCTCGGCGCCTTCCATCACCGAGGGTGTGCAGCACACTCTCTACAACTACATGATGCTACCTGCCGTAGTGCTGGCCGGTCTCACCTATGTGGTGGGCCGCAATACCAAAGACGACGATGAGGGAGGTGACTCATGAGTGCGCATCAGCCCCTGGGGGGCAGGATTTTTACGCCCACGTTCAACTTCTTCCTCGTGGTGTTCGTGGTCAGTCTCTATTTCATTATCGAGCGCTTTGTCTCCGGTATGGGCTCTGTCAGCAATCTCAATGGGGGATTCGCCTGGGGAATCTGGGTGGTTTACGACGTGGTGATCGGCACTGCGCTGGCCTGCGGTGGATACGCCCTGGCGTTCACTGTGTACGTTTTCAACAAGGGTAAATATCACCCCCTGGTGAGGTCGGCGCTTCTCGCCAGCCTGCTGGGCTACGCCATGGGTGGCTTCGGTGCCTTCTTCGATATGGGCCGCTGGTGGCAGTTCTATACCATGCTGTTGCCCTGGAACTGGAACTTCAACTCGGTGATGCTGGAGGTAGGCCTGTGCGTGATAGCTTACATTATGATCCTGGTCATCGAGTTCGCCCCGGCGCTGCTGGAAAAAATTGGTGCTACCGGCCTGCTCAAAGCGCTCAACAAGGTGCTGTTCCTGTTTATCGCCCTGGGCATGCTGTTGCCGACCATGCACCAGTCTTCCCTGGGTTCGTTGTTGATTGCTATGGGGCACAAGGTGCACCCGCTGTGGCAGACCTGGCAGTTCCAACCCCTGCTTGCATTGCTCAGTGCCCTGACCATGGGCTTTTCCATCGTGATTTTCGAGGGGTCCATGTCCAGTGCCGGCCTCAGGCGACCATCGGAGACTCACCTGTTGTCTGGTCTGGGAAAGGTTATCGTCGGTCTGCTGGCCAGCTTCCTGGTGATCCGCCTGGTACTGCTGGTCACCCAGGGCAGCATCGGGCATCTGTTCGCGGCCGATCGGGCCTCGCTGCTGTTCCTGTTGGAGACCACACTGTTTATTGTTCCGCTGGTAATCCTGCTGTCACCGACTAACCGGGCCAATGGGGGCAAGCTGTTGATCGCAGCAGTATCCATGTTGCTCGGTGGGGCCCTGTATCGTTTTAACGCCTTTCTGTTCACCCTTGATCCCGGTGTGGGATACAGCTATTTCCCTTCTGTGCCGGAAATAATGGTGACCCTGGGCGTTGTTTCGTTCGAGATCATGGCCTTTATGGTCCTGGTCAAGTTTCTGCCGGTAATGCACCGCGAAGAGCATGCATGAATAAGAAATCATTGAAGGAGAAAAGATTGTGACAACACGAATTACTGTTGATCCTATTACGCGAATCGAGGGCCACCTTCGTATCGATGTAGAAGTGGATGACGGCAAGGTCTCCAAAGCATGGTCTTCCGGCCAGATGTGGCGCGGTATCGAACAGATCCTGGTGGGGCGAGACCCCCGTGAGGCCTGGACCTATACGCAGCGATTCTGCGGTGTTTGCACAACCGTGCATGCGATTACTTCGGTACGGGCGGTGGAAAATGCCCTGAACCTGGAAGTACCCGTCAACGCCCAATTGGTCCGTAATATCATTCAGTGCGCCCACGCGGTCCAGGACCACCTGGTGCATTTTTATCACCTGTCGGCAGTGGATTGGGTGGACGTGGTCTCGGCGCTGGATGCGGATCCGGTCGCCACCTCCAAGCTTGCCGAGTCCCTGTCTGACTGGTCCATGAATGGACCGCATGAAATGAAGGCAGTGCAAGAGCGGCTCAAAACCTTTGTTGGCAGCGGCCAACTCGGTCCCTTCGCCAGTGGCTACTGGGGTCATCCCGCGATGAAGCTCCCTCCTGAGGTGAACCTGCTGGGTGTCGCCCATTACTTGCAGGCACTGGATGTACAGAACCTCGCTAACAAGATTGTCGCCATCCTCGGTGGCAAGAGCCCGCATATCCAGAACGTGGCGGTTGGCGGTGTCAGCAACTCCATCAGCCACGACGCGCCCTCGGTGCTGAATATCGAACGGCTAATGCTGATCAAAAACTTTATCGACAAACTGGATCACTTCGTGAAGTCGGCCTACATGACTGACGTGCCCGCCATCGGGGCCTTTTACCTGGATTGGGCGAGTGTTGGTGGTGGCGTGACCAACTACCTGACAGTGCCCGACTGCCCCCAGGACACCAAGGGTACGGTGTTCGATTTGCCCGGCGGCTATATTGAAAATGGTGACCTCGCCTCGCTCAAGCCGATCAATACCTTCGACGATGCCTATTTCCGCGAAGGGGTAGCCGAGAGTTCCAAGCACGCCTGGTACGAGGGCGATGCGGCGCTGCACCCCTTCGAGGGAACCACCGAGCCCCAGTACACCGATTTCCAGGATGACGGTCAGTACTCCTGGGTGAAAGCACCGACTTTCTACGGACAGCGTGCCGAGGTTGGTCCCCTGGCGGATGTGCTGGTGGGTGTTGCTCATGGCGATGCGCGCTATACCGGCTATCTGGATCAAGCCATGGGTATTCTCAAATCTGTCTCCGGTAATCCGGACATCCCCCTGGCCGCGGTGAACTCCACAATCGGCAGGCACGCGGCACGGGCTATTCGTTGCGGTGTCATGATGGACACGCTCAAGGTGCAGTGGCAGAACCTGGTCGACAATATAGGCACCGGCGATACCGATACCTTCAATCAACCTGTGTTCCCCAAGGGAGAAATCCGTGGAGTCGGCTTCCACGCGGCGCCCCGGGGAGCCTTGTCCCATTGGGTAGTGATCGAGGATGGCAAGATCAAGAACTACCAGGCAGTAGTGCCCAGTACATGGAACGCAGGCCCGCGGGATGCAGACGGCCAGATCGGGCCCTATGAAGCCTCATTGATGGACAACCCGGTGGCCGACCCGGAAAGACCATTGGAGGTACTGCGCACAGTGCATTCCTTTGATCCCTGTATCGCCTGTGCCATCCATATGGTCGACACTGAGCAGCAGGAGATCGTCAAGGTGAAAGCCCTGTGATCGGGCGAGGTTGGTGATGATGGTAGAGCAGACACAGAAGCGTATTCTGGTCATTGGCATGGGTAACGTGCTGATGCAGGATGAGGGTGTGGGGGTGCGTGCGGTAGAAGAACTGGAAAATCGTTACCTGATTCCTGCCCAGGTCACCGTGGTCGATGGCGGTACCACTGGCATGGAATTATTTGAGCCGATTCGGCAGTGTGATCGGTTGATTGTGGCGGACGCTGTGAATACCGGAGCGTCTTACGGCACCCTGGTTCGTATTGCCAATGAAGAAATTCCCGCTTTCTTCCAGACCAAACTTTCCAACCACCAGTTGGGCCTTTCGGACCTGCTGGCATTGCTGGCACTGAAAGGTGATGTGCCCGAGCATGTCGCGATCATCGGCATGGTCCCCCACGGCCTGGAAAATCAGTTGGGTTTGACGCCAGAGGCTCAGGCAGGTCTCGACGGCATGGTGACAATGTTGGTCGGGGAACTGGCCGACCAGGGTGTGGTTCTGGAGGAGCGCAGCCAACCCCGAGAGGGCCACTGGCTGCGCGAGGCGCAGCGCGAGGCCGAAGCCCGGTGTGCATAGGTGTGCCGGTGCAGGTGATCCGGGCCGGTGACTTTATGTCCCTGTGCCGCGGACGCAATGGTGAGGAGCAGGTCAACATGATGCTGATCGGCTCCCAGCCGGAAGGAACCTGGGTGCTCAATTTTCTCGGTTCGGCGCGAGAGGTGTTATCGGCGCAGGATGCGAGCAACATCAATCAGGCACTGGATGGGCTCAGCGCCATTATGGCCGGTAAACAGAATGTTGATATCGACCATTATTTTCCTGATCTCGGCCCAACAACGGAGGAAATCGCTTGAATAATCCGCAGGTAGCCGCCGAGTTCGTGGCGCAGGCGTTCGACACTATCCATCGTGAACAGATGGCGGGAATCCCTATTCTCAATGACAGGATCCAGGTGCAGGCATTGGGGTTCCAGGAAGACGAGGGGAGGATGCTTGGCGTGGGGATTACACCCTGGTTGATGACTCTGATTATGCTGCCATCAGTGGAGGATGATTGGGATGCAATGGCGTTGTGTGAAAAGCAATCACACCCGTTTCCCTCCAATAGCTATACCTTTATGGTCAATGAGTTCAACGGCATAGGCCGCTGCCAGACTTCCTCACTGTATTCACCCATGGGCGAGTTCGCTAATCACGAACACGCGGAGGCCGCGGCAGAGGCCTTTCTCGCCACTTTAATGGTGGAGACTGAATCCGAAGACGTGGACGTGGTCGACGAGGAATTGTTAGGGAAGATCATGCGCGGTGAAGAGCTCCCGACGGAGTTGGCCCTGGTGGACATAACCGACGAGGAAGAGGCGGCTCCAGTAAAATGCCAGGCTGAGGCCATGGGGCACAAAACAATCTCGCGGCAGGATCTGCTGCGCGGCCGCTTTTTTGCCAGCGGCTGAACCTGGTCGGGCATAGAGATCTGTTATGGGAAGCTTGCTGTTAGTCGGACTGTTGCTGGGCATGCGGCATGCGATTGAGGCGGATCATGTTGCCGCCGTGGTATCCCTGAGCGGGCGCGGCTGTTCACTGGGTCAGGCGCTCAGGCTTGGTGGCGCCTGGGGGTTGGGCCACACCCTGGCCCTGTTCCTGTTCGGTTCGGTGGTGATTTTTCTCGATGCTACTCTCTCTGAATCGGTGGCCCGCGGCCTGGAAATGGCGGTGGGGTTGATGTTGATTGTGCTGGGGGCGGATATGCTGCGCCGGCTGTTACGGGACAGGGTGCACTTCCACGGCCACCATCATGCCGATGGCAGCTATCACCTGCATGCTCATTCCCACGCCGGCGAGGGGGCATTCCGTCAGGCGGGTTCAGGTCACCACCATCATCATCCCAAGGGCTTTGCATTGCGTGCCCTTGTAGTGGGCTCGATTCACGGCATGGCAGGTTCCGCGGCGGTAATACTGCTGGCACTGGGCTCCGTCGCGTCAGCCGGGCAGGGCTTGCTCTATATTTTTGTCTTCGGCCTGGGCTCCATTGTTGGTATGGGGATTCTTTCCGTCGCAATTTCCCTGCCTTTGCGGCGCACCACGGCTCAGCTGGGGGGGGCGCACAATGCATTCCAGGGGGTGTGCGCCACGCTCACCATGGCATTGGGTGTCTGGCTGGCAATTGAGAATAGCCTCCTCCTCACCACCTGAGATTTACGTTCGGGCCTTCCGGTCGGACATTTATATTCCGAAATTAGACCAAAGTGGAATATTATTATCCATTAGCCGAGAGTAATCTCGGCTGATCTGCTGGAAAATGCTGTATTAACAGGGCGTTGAGCGACACCTTTGTTTTGGTATGGGACTTGCAGACAGAGCATCGGCCATACAATTTTCAATAAGGGGCCCCAGTGGATAGTTACTTATCGGAGAAACCTTCCCCGTGAATGCGCCACCAACACCGGCCGGCGGTTCACCGCTCGAAGGGCAGTTGGCAATCCGCCTGCGCACCTGCGATGCGGAAGTCACCGATGTACAAATCGAGTCGACTCGTCAGCCCGGCGTGTCGGCGGTGTTTCAGGACAAAACTGTTGCCGATGCCCTGCAGATGCTACCCCGGCTGTATTCCGTGTGCGGCGTCGCCCAGGCCTGTGCCGGCGTGCGAGCCTGCGAGCAGGCCCTGGGTGTGTCGGCCTGTGAGGCGACCGAAGGCCTGCGCAATCATCTGTTGACTCTGGAGACGGTGCGCGAACACCTGTGGCTTATTTTGTTGGATTGGCCGGTACTGTTGGGGGAGACACCACAGCAGATGGGCATGACTGACATCCTGGCCCTGCAGCGCGACTACCGGCAAGTTGTCTGCAGTGGGGCAAACCCTTTCCTACCCGGTGTCGCGGTTGAGGCTGTTGACCCCGCCCGGGATTTGGAGTGCCTGCGGATGCTGGGCGAGATCCTGGAGCGATCAGTATTCGGAGTATCACCGGCCCAGTGGCTGCTCTTTGAGGAGCCGGAAACACTCAGGGCCTGGGCTGCGCAGGGCACGACTGTAGCCGCGCGCATGGTGCACCACGTGCAGGGCAGCGGCTGGCAGGCGTCGGGCCGTTGCGACAGTGCGCCGCTAGAGCAGCAGGAGGCCATGAGTATTGGCCAGTCCTTGCAGGACGATGACTTTCTCCGACAACCGGATGTATCCGGCAAATGCCGGGAAACGACGGCATTCACCCGCACCGCTAGTCCTCTGCTGCAACATCTGCAAGAGCTGCACGGTAAAGCCCTGCTGCCAAGGCTGGTGGCGCGTTTGACTGAGATGGCCCAGTTGTCCCAGGCGATTGCGCGCCCCTCAGCTGCCTGGCCCTGTGGTCAGTTCGGGTCGGGGGATGCCGGTTTCAGCTGGGTGACTGCCGCACGGGGCCAGCTAATGCACAGCGTCCGTCTGGTAGGAGAATACGTTGGCGACTACAGCATACTGGCACCCACCGAGTGGAATTTTCACCCGCGGGGCGTGGCCGCTGCCGGTCTGGCCAGATTGAAGGGTGACCGGGCCGCCATAGAACGCCAGGCGAAGCTGGTGATCAATGCCATTGACCCCTGTGTCGGCTATGAGCTGGTAATTAACTGATGCATGAAATGTCACTGTGTGAAGGTGTGCTGCAGGTATTGGAAGAGCATTCGCGCAGCCAGGGTTTCGACCGGGTCACAGCGGTGTTCCTGGAAATTGGCGGTCTCTCCGGGGTTGAGCCTGAGGCCATGCGATTTTGTTTTGATGCGGTAACGCGGGGCACGCTGGCTGAACGTGCCGCGCTTGAAATTGAACATGTGCCTGGGCAAGCGTGGTGCATGCAATGCGCGACCACGGTTCAGGTGAACCAGCGCTTCGACCAGTGCCCTGATTGCGACAGCTATCAGTTGCAGGTTACCGGCGGCGACGAGATGCGAATTAGAGAATTGGAGGTAGAGTGATGTGTACGGTATGCGGATGTGCAGAGGGTGAGGTGCAAGTAGAGGGCCACGACCATTCAGGAGGAAAGACTCATAACCACGATCACGGCCATTCCCACCACGGGCATGAGCACGATTATGGCCAGGGTCCCGCCGGCGCCCACGCCCCCGGCATGAGCCAGTCGCGCATGGTGCAGATTGAGGAAGATATCCTCGGCAAGAACAACCAGTATGCCGCGGCCAATCGACGCTGGTTCAATGAGCGGGGCATTTTGGCCCTGAACCTGGTATCGAGCCCGGGCTCGGGCAAGACCACGCTGCTGACACGTACCATCGAAGACTTGAAGGCAGAAATGGCGCTGTCGGTGATAGAGGGTGACCAGCAGACAGCCAACGACGCCGAACGAATCCGCAGCACCGGTGTGAAAGCACTACAGATCAATACCGGAAAGGGGTGTCACCTTGATGGCCACATGGTGGGGCACGCCCTGGAAACCCTGCAGCCGGAGTCAGGGAGCGTACTGTTTATCGAGAATGTCGGTAACCTGGTCTGCCCCGCGGCATTTGACCTCGGTGAGGCCCACAAGGTGGCGATCTTGTCGGTGACCGAGGGGGAGGATAAACCGATCAAATATCCGGACATGTTTCACGCAGCTGACCTGGTGTTACTGAACAAGATCGACTTGCTGCCGCACCTGCAATTTGATGTGGAGCAGTGCATCGAGTACGCCCGGCGGGTAAACCCGGGTATCAAGGTACTCAAGGTATCGGCGACCAGCGGTGAGGGTATGCCGCTCTGGTATCAGTGGCTCAGGGCGACGCAGCAAATGACTGCGGTGGGACTGTAACGATGTGCCTGGCTCTGCCGGCGAAGATCGTCGCCATTGACGCGGACACGGACATGGCCACAGTGGCACTTGGAGAGGTGAAAAAAGATGTCTCCCTGGTGCTGGTGGAGGATGCCGGGGTAGGCGACTACGTACTCATCCACGTGGGATATGCGCTGAACAAAGTGAGTCCCGAAGAGGCGCAGCAGACCCTGGAGTTATTCGCCGAGGCGGGCCTGGTCGACGAGGGGGCGCTATGAAATACGTAGAGGAATTCAGGCGTCGCGACCTGGCGCATAGCCTCGCCCGGGGTATTGCAGCAGCGGCGGATTCGAACCGGCACTACAACCTGATGGAATTCTGTGGCGGTCACACCCACGCGATTTTTCGCTACGGTGTGCAGGACCTGATGCCGGCCAATGTGGAATTTATCCACGGTCCGGGTTGTCCGGTCTGTGTATTACCTATTGGTCGGATCGACAATGCCATCAGCCTCGCATTGGAGCACGAGGTTATCTTGTGTACCTACGGAGATATGTTGCGTGTGCCCGCCAGTGGCCGGCGCAGCCTACTCAAGATAAAGGCTGAGGGTGCGGATGTGCGCATGGTCTACTCCACACTGGACGCACTGAAAATCGCCCGGGAAAATCCAGATCGGGAGGTGGTGTTTTTCGCCATCGGTTTTGAAACCACTACCCCGCCCACTGCCGTGGCTGTCAAGCAGGCCCAGGCGCAGGGGCTGAAGAATTTCAGCGTGTTCTGCAATCACGTGCTCACCCCGGCGGCTATCCAGAATATTCTTGAATCTCCCGAG
>ERZ1046740.2573-NODE-2573-length-11595-cov-4.032842_pt1 | contig 11595 bp, 6 predicted proteins | sample MGYA00383093_ERZ1046740 | MGnify/ENA primary metagenome ERZ1046740 (study PRJEB29581, sample SAMEA5548363) | metagenome | biome: marine; feature: coastal; material: water | depth 25 m | study: Short-term variability in the microbial, nano- and picoplankton...
GTAGACACCTCTGTAGACGTGGACCCTACATAAGTCCCTCGTAACACAGCCTCAACTGTCCCATCTTCTAGTTCTTTTAGGTCCCAACGGGCTCCATGCCCAGCCTCATAGGTTGGAAGACCTACTTTGATATCATGTGCTGCGTTGTGGAACTTATCGGCTAACCAAGAGGCACCAGCTTTAGGGTCTACTTCCCCCTCTTTCCCTTTGAGTGTACTTACTGCTTCTTGTAGGTACGTAATCTCATTAGAGTTAGAGAACGAATCTAAAAAAGCGATACCTTCTTGACTGAAGGGGTCAATAGTCGTGGGGCCTTTGATATTCTGTACAGCTTCTAGAGCTACAGCCGCTGCATTTGCTTCAGGTACCTCTACAGGCTCGGAGGTGTAGTCTCGAGTAACTTCCGCACGTTTCTTTGAAGCAACTGGGTAAGACCGAGCTACAAACAAAGTTAAATCTTTCGAGTACGGAGAGTCTTTAATACTCTCTCCTTTAGATAACTGCCCATATAAGACTGCAAACTCTTTAGCATCATGAGCTGCACCTTCAACCCCCCGCTCTGTAGCTAAAAGAGCTTTACCAAACTCACCTAAGTCCTTGCCTACAATTAAGTTAGGGAACAGCTTGGAGCTTACGTTGTGGAGTTTAGCGTTGAATAGGTTAAGGAACTCTTCGTCGTCGTTGAACTTCTTAACTTTGGTCTTACGTGTCTCTTCGTTTGTTACTCCGTCTAAGTCCATAACGAAACTGTCGTAGAAAGCTACTGATGCTTGACGGTCTGCTTCTAATTCTCCGGGGTTCGGACGCATCCCTGCTTTCGATAGGGTGGCCCTTAGTTCTGCTTGACGTCTTTGCACGAAAGCATTCCGTCCTTGGAGTACTCGCTCTCGTAGCCCCTCCATTTGAGGTTTATTCATCACGATACCCGGATCTGCCAACTGCTTAGCTACATCACGTAGTCCTAGAAGTGTGGAGTCCTGTACATCCTCGACTTCAGCAGTTAACAGCTTGGCTTTAAGGCTCTCTTGACGTTTAAGGATAATGGTCTGTGTCTCTGGACGAATAGCCGAAGCAACCCCTTGCCCTCCAGCTGCCGCTTGAGCAGAAGAAGACATCCCGTAGATGACAGAGGCTTCGTAGTTCCTAGCTGCTACAGCTTGAGCTGCTTCTTCTACCTTTAAGCCAGCTTCATACGCTGCCTCTTGGTTGATAGTCCCATCAGCGTTCCGAGTCTCACTGAAGTACTTAGGGTGAGCTGCTCCTGCCTTAACAAGACTGTCACGGCGAGTTACTCTGTCTGCCTCTGCTTTGTCAGCTTTCACCTTTATCCGGTTGGCTTCAGCTCTTAAAGGGTTTGACATCCCGAGTGCTTCCATTCCATTTAAGGTCGCCACAAGTACATCGTCGTCTTCGATATCCGTGATCAGTCGCCCTTGTTCTAGGTTGAACTGACTAATATCCTTTACTCCACGTCCTTGATCAAACTTACTCTTAAGTTTCTTAGCTTGGGCCACCTTAGCGTCAACCACTTGTTGCTGAGGACTATCTAAAACTGGAGCATTTCCTTCGTTAAAGGACTGTTGTCTCTTAGCGAGACTTGCTAGGTTTTTAGTTGTCTCTCTTTGTGTAGCGATCTTGTCTGCTGTGAAGTAAGCGTTTAAGGCATTTGTCCCTACGTTGAATAGCTGTCCGATTGCTTGCGCTCCTACGTACGCACCTCCATTCCCTGAAGACATCAACGCACGGTTAGGGTTCACAATAACGTCAGCAGTAGCACCAGCGCCGACCTCTGGTTGGAAAGTTGTAGCCATTATTTAGTGTCCTTGTCGTTGATTCCACGGATATTTACTGATTGACCATAGCGTTCTTTGAATCGTCGCACAGTCTTCTCTGATAAAGGGGTCTTCTGTCTTCGTAGTTCTTTAGTTAACATTTCTACATAGGATTTAGAGAGTACTTCAGTCTCTTCACCTTCCCAGTTCTGAGTAGCTAGGCGGTAGTGGTCCCTGATGTCCTTACGTACATTCTTTTGTTCAGCTGCGTCTAGATCGTCGTTCAGGAGTGAACTCCAGAGTAGAGCAGAAGCTTTAGCGTGTCGTTGAAGAGAACGTTTGATAGCTTTCTCATCAGACATAAGGTCGTAAGAGTCAGCCAAGCGCATTGGTTGCCCAAGGTACTGTAACATCGCCGCCTTAGCTCGTTCATCTTGTTCGTAAAAGGCCATTGGAGTTCCATCTTTACTTCGGTACATTCCTGTCTTCATGATTTCGAAGTATCGGTCAGTTCGGCTCAGCCCACTGAAGTTCTTCAGAAGCTCCCAAGACGCCTTCTTAGCTTGACGTGGGAGATCCTCCCAATCTCGTTTACCTGTGATAGTTTGCTGAAGAAGAACCATGCCAGACACCGTGTCCTCTAGTAGTCCACCTACCATTGAAGTTACTGGGGAGATACTTGATATGGACTTCTCACCAAACACTACATCACGAACAAAGGACACTGGTAAGTTATTCTTTATTGGGTTGAACCGTCCGTCATCGACATCAAAACCAGCGTGTTCTTGGAGTACACCCCAGATGCCAGAACGTAGGAACTTAGCAGTACCATCCACAAGAGGATCATCAAAGGTTAGTTCCTTTCCTGTTTGTTCTCGGTAGAATGAGAGCACTTCTTCGTCGAGACCCATCATATACGAACCCCCACCGTAGATAACTCCCAAAGCAATAGCAAACCTAGCGCGTTCCCCTTTACTTAGACCCGCTCCTGATGTCATAAGAGCTTCCATAGTACGAATAGGGTGACTTGTCAAGACTGTAGCAGCTCCTGTGAAGCCTCGCTGCCAGTTGGAGTTACTTGTACGCGACATATTAAGACTTAAAGACTCAGCCCTAAGCTCCACTTTGTGCCACTCGTCCTTTTTCAGAGCTTTGCCTCCGTTTTCCAACCAAGCAGTAGTGAAAGCCCACAGTTTATTAAGTCTCTCAGACTCAGAGAAGGGTACAGTCAAGATTTTAGAAGCTTTACGAACTGCGTACTCTTTGACAGTACCTGATATGGCACTGACATCTGAGTTTAATCGCTCACCTACAGCAATATCTCCATGGTGAGCATCCACAATAGACACTCCCGCTTCTTCAATGTCTTTCATTAAATCCCCTAACATAGGAGTCTTCTCTTCGAACCATTTAGCTACCCACTTACCCACTACATTACTGGCATTCGTTGTCTTACTTAGACGGTTGGCTCTATCAGCTACGTACATTGGCAGTAAAAGACCGACAGCTTGAGATCCATGTTTAGGCGAGATAGCTATAGACGCAGGGATCATACTGGTCTGTAGGATAATCTGAGATGGAGACAACATAAGTGCTAATCGAGCAGTAACAGCTTTAATCGTTCCTGCTATCCCTTGGGCGCTCGCGTTACTCAGGGGTTTACGTAACAGAGCACCTAACCCTAACTTTCCACTTTGGTCTGCCCACTCAAGAGTAGACCCGATGGCTGAATCGACAGCCCTTTCGTCCAAAGTAGGTGTATTCAAGTGACGTAGAACAGCTGCTCTAATGTTTTCAGCGTAGGTCTTTTCCCCTTCGGATAAGTTAGAGTCTCGCTTCCAAGGAGCTGTTGAGAAGATATCAGTACGTGACTCTCCTTTACGAAAATCTAAGTGGTTCCCGTAGTTAGAGATCCATCGAGTCATCTCAGATTCTAAGTAACGAGTGTCTGTATGGAGACTGATACTCTTAGAGATACTCTCCTGTAGGGCTGGCATGGGATCAAGCAACGTGGTTTCCCCTGATGGGTGCGTCTTCCGTTCTTGACCACGGGCTGTCTTGTACCACCAGTTCCTTGAAGCCACCAGTTCCCGAGAAGAACTACTTAAGTCGTTGAAGTCAGCGTCCCATTCTTCACGAGCTTGACGCTCTAGAGAACTTGTAGGTGACTGTCCGTCCTTTGTGATCTCCACTTTAGTATCAAATGAAATCTTACCAGAGTCCCGCATCTCTTGTAACTTATCCCAAGAACCAATATCAGGGAACTTAGTAGCTAGGATAGCTTCAATCTCACGAATGTTCTTAGAAGACCCTGTCTTAGCTGCGTCTCTAGCTAACTCAAGCACACGGTTCATAGGTTCTACATAGTTAGCTGCATCTGCTGAGTCTGGGAAGTGGTAAAGGGCTCTTGCGTTACCGTCATGAGTCGCTTGTTTCATCCATAGTTTATTCTCGTAGACAAAACGACCACCTTCAGTACGTTGTACAAGACGCATAGGTAGTGTACTTTGCGAGTAACCTCCTTTACGTACCACTGCGTAACTAACACGAGCAGCTTCATCTATTTGAGTGTCATCCAGTATTTTGACTAGAGTCACCCCATCATTCATGAGGGTCTCCATTACTTGTTTATCTACTTGACCTTGCTTGTAAATCTTACCTGTGTTAACGTCAAGGATAGAGGCTTTATTCAAAGGAACATCTAGTTCTTCTAACGCTTTACCTACTGAAGCGATCTCGGTATCTCCGTGGTTGAACCTTATAACTCCATAGCCTTTAGACTCGAACTCCCAACGGTGGTGGGCGCTCTTCATCAGCAGGTCAGCTTCTTCAAGGACCATTTGATCAACGTAAGCTTTAGCATCTTTAGGTTCGAAGGTCCAGCCTCGAGCATCATAAAACTCTTCCATCTCCCCAAGAGACAAGTTCTTCTCTTGCTTTTGAGTCTCCGTAAACCAAGCGTGTAATCTACTCTTTCGGTTAGGGGCTAGACTATTAAAGTTATTTACAATCTCCGCAGACTGCTTGCCTAAACGCACAGCTTGGTTACCCGCTAGTTGTGAGTTACCTCTAGCTCTATCGGTCCCTAGTTGGATCTTACTGTTAGCTAGCTTTGATTGAACAGGGGCTAGGCCTTTAGCTTCTTCAGCTTCAAAGCCCTTTTGGGTTACAGTCATCCGGTGCTTAAGATACCAACCTCCTTCCGTCTCAACTGCAATCACTTCCCCTTTACCAAACCCCATAGTCTCCCCTGCGGACAGGGCTTCACTCTCGTTAGCGAAGGAGGCTTGACGAGTTGGTCCGTTACCTATATACGTGTCGTAATAGACTGACTTAGACAGGGGGTCTTCAACAGCTTTAACGTCTACAATATGTGAGGGGTCTGTAAGTTTTCCATCTAACGAACGAGCAAGGTCCACCTGCCCACTTTCAAGAGCTTTATTCATTTCGTCAGGAGTAAGGTAACGGGCACTTGCGTCACTTGTGAGGATCTCAGTCAGGTTTTGAGTGCGTTGATCAAGGTGTCTCTGTACTTCTCCTGCTACGCCCAGCTCTGCGTCCCCTGCTAGATCTGCCCGTACTAGACTGAACAGAGCTTCGCTTGTGGCTCCGTTAGTAGTCTCTGTGTCAATAGCACCCCCTTTAAGTTTAACCTCTAACGCCTCTTTAGCTAAGTTAGCTGCCTCTCCTCTGTTCCCAGTTAAACGTAGGATACGAAAGATAGACTTCACTGACTTCACTGGACTAGTTAAGATCTTTGCATAGCCTGTGAGATCTAAAGCTGAGAAGATATCTTCAGAGTAACGGTCTACATCCCCTAAAGTACTTTGGTCATTCAACGTATTAAGGACTTCGTTACGGACCACTGAGTTATCAATAGTCTTTACACCCTGTAAGAACGAGTCTACTAACTCTAGTCGCTCTAGGCCTTGAGAGTTACGTACTTTGCCTGTGAACTCTTCAATAGAAGAACCGAGTATATCTAACTGGTCTACATCAAAGGTCGCCCAAGCTCTACGTAACACAGAGGGATCAAACACCCGAGCAGCAAAGTTCAAGGTAGTGTCACCAAAGGACTCATCTTTATACCGTTCACCGTTCTCCATCATGAACTTATTAATCATGAGAGCAGTCACTAGCTGAGTCTCTTGACGGTCCATTACAGTGTCATCAAGGATACTATCAAGTTCCCCCTCTTCAAAGTAACGACTAGTGATAGGGTCCGCAAACTTCTTGAAACTTAAGAACTCTCCTGCTTCCCGCTCAATAGCTGTCCGTTTGAGGAAGTCTTCTCCGTGCCGTGAAGAAGTAGGAGTCATTCCTTGAAGGGCTTGAACGTCCTCCATAAGAGCTGCCTGTTCTTCTTCAGTCTCAGTCGGGGTAGTGAGAAGGGTCTCGTGGATATGGTTGAAGTCTTCTTGTTCCTTCTGTGCTCTAGCTGCCCAAAACATCTCAGACGTTTGGTCTTTGTAGATAGGGTCAGACATCAAAGTAAGTAACTCATCCGTCTCTGGAACTGGAACAGTCCCTTCTAGATTCCTTGCAGCCATAGGGACTAAGAGGGCGTCTTGTCCAGCTGCGCCGTTAGGTTCTCCTGTCGCCACAGTAAAGGCTGTATCTAGTTCAGGGTTTGCTTGGTTTGTAAAGATATCTGTCATGTTACTTAGTTAATCCTAAAAATTCCTGACCTGCTTCTGATCCAGATAGAGACATACCCAGTCCCCCAATTCCTGACACAGCTGAGCCGAACATAGCCAACCCACTTCCTGCTGTGATAGGTCTTGCTGCGATCTCTCGTGCTCTGCCGAACTCAGTAGCTGCGAGTTTATTTAACGTACGTGTCTGGTCAAGGAATGAGACAGTCCCAGCTAGTTGTGTACGTGCCGATCCTTCTGCCCCTTGGACAATAGAGGAACCAATGCCTATGCCTTGAGAGATCCCTCCTTGGACCGCTCTAGCTCTTTGAATACGAGCCTCCCTTAACACCTTACGTCTGCTCCTAGCAGCTTGAAGGTCAGCCGCTTTCTGTTGTGCTGCTTCAGCCCTTCGTTGTGCTGCTGCGGCCTCTTGTGCTTGACGTGCTTGAGCTTTAGCCGCCCTCTTCTGTGCACTCATCTGCATCACTGTACCTACAGCGGAGACAGCAGCGGAGATCAAAAGGGCAGCTACTACTGTCTTACCCATGTGTCACCTCTTTAAACATTACAGTATCCATTTCGATAAACCCTAGCTTCTTAAAGAACTTGCTTTTAGTTTCTGTTAGGTACTTGTTAGGAACTACAAGGCTAAAGATGTCAACTTCTGCTTCCTTTAAAGTCTTCTCAATAGCTTCAAGGAACTGGAGCAACCCTCTGACTGAAGACCCTCCTTTCTCTACACACCAGACACATTCTTGAGCGTAAGTCACAAAAGGATTGTACACATAAGGAGTAACCACAGCAGCATACACGTACTTTAAATTCCCTTGCTCGTCCCTCCCTGTAACAGCTATTACCGAGTCACCTAGTGTAAGGAACTGAGAGAGCAGAGGCTTATAATCCACTCCTAACTTAGTATGGAAGTCACTCTCCTCCCACCAAGGAGCGTACAAGTCCCTTACTTCTAAGGTTAACTTTGCAGTAACCTTCTCTTTCTGAAAAGTAATACTCATACCTTAGTATTCCCACTGAAGTTGTTAGCCCAACCTAGTAACTCTAAGTCTTTCCCGGGTTGAGACTCAAAACGTAACTGTAACGCACGACCTTTACCTCTAACCTTAGACCGACTCACCACCACTGGGCCTTGATGCGTTGCTTGCTTTTCTCTGTAGGCTTCGAACTTAGTAGAGTGCTTACCTAGGTTAGGGTTATCGTGCCAGTCCCATTTAGCTTTAACGAAACAACCTCCATCGTTTACCTTTTCAAAGTAACAGAAGAGATAGTTAGACTGTTTGAACCTTGCGATGTCTCCACCTAGCTCGTACCCCGTGTCAAGGAATGCAGGAGCATCGACACCTTCACTGTCAGCAGACTCCCAGTCTACATACTCCCCATTGTTATAGAACGCAAAGGTGTATTGGGTGTCAGTGCCATCAGTCTCAAAGACTAAAGTCCACGTAAAGGTACTAAAGGTTTGTACTTCATCTTGGGAGATAATCACGTTGTCACTTGAGCTATCAAGAACTGTATCTCCACTAAGGGTGATTACTTGTGCGTCCCCACTAACGTCAGACAACACAGGCGCAGTGAAGACACTCCCGATCCAAGGACTGTTAGTCTCAAGAGAACTAATAGACCAAGGGTAAAAAGCTCCTAGGTCTACATCAAGGGTAAGTGTCTTAGTGTACTTAGTAGGCGCGTCTTCCCCGTTCTCAGTGTAGTACCAACGAACTCTACGTTCACTTGAGTCATAGATACCTTTACACTCTGACTTATTCTTAGCAGGGACTTCATTGTAGTACGTTTGAATTGTAGTACTTGTAAGGTTCTGTGGCTTCAAGCGACCAGAGATCTGATCAGCCTGTACAGTATATATCCCAGTGTCAGCCCACCAAATAGGAACACCTTCAACATCAACAACCGATTCACTAGCTAGAACTCCTACGCTACCAACAAAGGTAACTGCAAAGTCTGTAGCTTTAAAACCACTACCCTCAGTACCTGCGATAGACCAAACACCATTGTCAGCCATCACCATTAGTTTATCTTCAGTCTCAAATAAAGCTTTAACGTTACCGATACGAGGGATCTGAACCACCCCACCATCAGTATCTACAAGGTCACTTACGTCTTCACTTGTAGGGTCAGCGTCTTGGTAGCAACGTCCAATGTTATCGTCCCCTTCAACCACTTGGCTGTAGAAGACGCTACCGTTCTGCTTACTAGACTCTAACCCAGCGTACCACACACGTCCTGCATAGAACGCTGTAACTACTGGTCGAGTGCTTTCAGTCTCAGTTGTAATACCGCTAACACCAGCTGCTGTATCTCTATCTTTGTTAAAGGCATCAAGGACGTAGTGCCCACGAGGAGCTAACATCTCACCTTGAGAGAACTTAGTTAACAACGAAGCATCAAAGACTTCACTTGAGTTCTTAGCTACCCACCACTGCTTAGAGTTAGGAGGATACACAGCTTCACTTGAGAAGTACGTTGTGATAGGTTCAGGTTCTCCATTACCCGGAGAGTTCCAGCCTTGGTTACGTAAGTTGTATTCGTGTTCAGCTGAGAGAGTCGCAGGTTCTTCTGAGTTCCCTAAAGAATCATCAGTACCTTCAAAGTCACGGATCTGTAAAGTAATCTCAGTAACTGTAATACTGTCTAGGTCTGGATCGTACTCAATCGCAATAGGCTCTTGTTGCTTACCTACCACGTATAACTTACCCCTCCCACTAGACATAGAGACTTTATCGGCAGCTTGATTAGAGGCTCCACTGATAGCATAAGTACTTAGGTCTACCGTGAACGACTTCTGATCTTGTGAAAGAATGCTTGAGTAGTTGTGAAAGTAAAGAGTAGTCCCAATCTGGATCACAAGGAAGTTACGTGAGCCCTGCCCAGCTACTGCGTTCCAAGTCTTAGTTGTTATAGCAGAGTCCACAAGAGAAAGCTCAGAGAACGTCTGAGTACTTAACGCGTAACCTGTCTCATAGTCTAACCCCAAACGTCTAGAGCGTTTACCTGTGCGACTAAGGACCATGTTGTCTTCGTCAAACGAGGCATTCTCAGGGAACGTAAGGGGGCCAGCTTCTGTAATGAGACCTTTGATAAATGAAGTATAAGGCTTTAACTGTTCTGCTCTAGGCATTAATGTTTCCCTTAATTAACGAAGGCGTCTTAGGTAGTCTTCAAGTGCTTGTTCCGCAAAAGACCTCATGGTATAAAGACCACTTAGTTCAGTTGGGATCACACCTTGAGTTCCTTGACGCTTAAACTTAAACATATTATACACTGAATCGACGACAATGTCAAGCTTTAATTTCTCTTGAGTCTTACCCGGAGTTAAAACTTTCTTGCGTCGAGTCTTAGGGGCTGGAGTCTCTTTGGTCAAGTTAGCGTCCATAGTTAGGTTGTGTCCTTAGTAGTTCATTGAGGTCTTTGAACCTGTACTTGTCGTTCTGGTTCTTTGTTAGTTGCTTACGATATCTTTGTTCAGCCTTAGAGTTACTTACTTGCTTGAGTGTGATGAACGCTTGAGACTTAGCTTCGTTAAGCAACATCGTAAAAGAGGAGGCATCAAGGTCAGGTACAAACGTATCCGACATAGTCCAAGAAGGTTCCTTTTGTCCGAAGGCTTGGGTCTTAGAGGACTGTAGAGTAGTATCCACTTCACTGTCGTAAGCATCAAAGACCATATGTTCGTCATCAAAAGTAGTCCAGTAGTTAGGAGCTTGATCGTTACGAATAAGAATCTTAGTTGAGCTACCGATGTCTGTCATAGAATCAACAGCGTCATCATCTACTGCTCGACTGTTCGTTACATCAAGGAAGTCCTTAGGCTCAAGGAACGAGATGTCTCGGTAAGTAGGAGAGCTATCCCCTAGAGCAACTGAGTCATACTTCACCCACTCCAACAAGGTAGCATCTGTAGGTAGCTTCATGATAGTCGGTCGAGTGTTATCCGTTATAGAGTCTACAGTATACAGTGAGTGTAGTTCAGGTACGACCTTGTTATCAATAAGGAAGTAGTAAGTCTCTTTGACAATCTTAGCTACTTGAAGGGACTCCACCGTATCAGAGATAGAGTTCACTTCATCGCTGTCCATGTCACTTAGGATATCTTGTGTTAAGTCTAGTAGTGTCATCTTAGGCATATGAGTTACCTTCCTCTTGGTTGGTGTTGGGGTGATATACGGTTCTTAACGTAGCCTTGGTACACCAGCGTGTTATTGTTAGCAATTGCATTAGCGTGATGAAGCTTAATCCCTGTGGAAACAATGTCCATATTACCATCTGATGCAAGCATGGCGTTGTTGGTACTTATAAACAAAGCCTCGTCAGCCTGATTGTGTGGACTTAACTCTGTGCTTTTGTATATCCATTGCTGCCCTGCATCTGCGTTCTTGATTGTCAAACTAACAGGCGATCCACCCATATAGGCAAAGGCTCCATCTGTGGAATTATTACCTTCATACGTACCCACTTTGCAATGCGTATCTGGTTCGTCATACGTGACCTCAAATAAATACCTGTCACCATTTGAATTGATATTTGAATAACTACCCAAAGTTATAAGCGTTGTTGTCGGGTCTGTATTAGCAAATTGAGTATCTGTGACCGCCGCTCCTGTTGTGTTTAGAAGGAGGTTTTTATTCCAGCCAAGAGCTTCGTGACCAACAATCCAATTAACAGCAGTATCAAGGTTTTTAATTATCACCTGTCTAGGTAATCGTCCGTCTTGAGTGCCCCTGTGCCCTATAGTAGCTCCATAATTACCATCGCCAACATACGTTCCTATGGTTTTATTCTTACCAGCACTCACAGTGGACGTAATGGTTCCCGATGTATCGGTTTCACCAGCACCGTTTGTGTCACCAGCTACTTCAACCCAATAGACGTAAGAAGCTCCTGACTGATTACACCAACCTGTTGAGACATCAGTGCCTAAGTCAAAGCCTGTACCCTCCATAGCTAAGACTGTATCTGTTCTTGTAAGTTCGGCAACGGTTCTATCTGTGTTAATCTCTTTTAAAGCCCCACGGATAGTATAGTAAACCACATGGCTGTAAGCGTTATCAGTGCTTTTGATGTGCAGTTTATAATCCTGCGTACCAAAATCTAAAGCATTCCCTTGATCATCTGTGAAGCTGATCGTTTGAGCACCAGCAGTGCCAGTGTAGTTACCT
>ERZ1046740.2578-NODE-2578-length-11566-cov-4.455651_pt1 | contig 11566 bp, 16 predicted proteins | sample MGYA00383093_ERZ1046740 | MGnify/ENA primary metagenome ERZ1046740 (study PRJEB29581, sample SAMEA5548363) | metagenome | biome: marine; feature: coastal; material: water | depth 25 m | study: Short-term variability in the microbial, nano- and picoplankton...
CACTGTGCTCCAGCCAGGGAATTTCCAACTGCACATCCCAGTCAGGCGACAGCCCATAACGCAACTCCATGGCAAAGCGCAGGGTTTCGCCATCCAGCTTGAGCCCCTCTTGCTCCCGGACTTCCAGTACATAATTATTGGCAATACTGCTGTGCAAGGCGGTATTAAAACGCCCGGCTGGTTCTACTTCGGCACCACGTTGGGAGGGCAATCCCAGCAACCCAGCCACGGGGCTGAGGTTTTTCACATAAAGAGGTTCGGCGCTAAGGGCGGGCAGAGCGACAGCCAGCACTGGCGATAAGTATAGAGGTATCGTGAAACGCCCTACCACTGGAAGTCGATCTCCCCCTGGGACTGCATCTGCTGCACCACAAAGGGACGAAACAGGCTGCTATCACGAGTATTACGCCAGTCGTCGGCCTCATCATCCCACTCGTAGTGAAAACCACCGGAACGGGCGGCCAGCCACAATTGCCGTGTGGGGGGTTGTCGGCTGAAGACCATGGTGGTGCCATTTTCAAAATCCACCGTAAGTACGCCACCTGCACACTCGTAATCGAGATCGGAATCCACCTCATCCAGCGCCAGTTCCAGCGCCTCGAATGCGTGGTCTACCCGCTCGGCAAATTCAGACTCAGAAATCACTTCAACATCCACTATCACAAAAGAGACCATGATAAGGCCTGCTCGCGCCGCTTGGTAGTGTGAACAGGCTCGGGCTAAGGCTATAATCCCTGCCTTTATTAAGAGGACGGACTGCATGCGACGTCTAGCCGCAATCATAACCCTGGCTTTTGCCCTGCCCCTGCTTGGAGCCTGCGGGCAGACAGGTCCGTTGTACCTGCCCAATGAGCAGGCGCCACCGACTGAGAGCGATACCCCGGCGGACGAGCCCAAAGCCTCCTGAGACAATGAGAGATACCATGAACTACTTCCCCTATCGGGACGGCGAACTGTATGCCGAGGATGTGCCCATTGCCGCTATCGCAGCCCAGTACGGCACGCCCTGTTATATCTACTCGAGGGCGGCGCTGGAAGCCTCCTTTGGGCAGTACCAGGCTGCTCTGGAAGGCTGTGAGCACCTCATCTGCTACGCGGTAAAAGCCAACTCCAACCTGGCGGTGCTGGACGCTCTGGCGCGCATGGGCGCGGGCTTTGATATCGTTTCCGGCGGAGAGCTGGAGAGAGTATTGGCTGCCGGCGGCGATCCGTCCAAGGTGGTATTCTCCGGCGTCGGCAAGACACCGGAAGAAATGGCCCGGGCACTACAGCTGGATATTGCCTGCTTCAACCTGGAGTCTGCCGCCGAACTGGAAGTATTGGCAGCCGTCGCCACAAAACAAGGGCGCACCGCGCGTATTTCCGTGCGGGTTAATCCGGATGTGGATGCCCAGACGCACCCCTATATCTCCACCGGCCTGAAGGAAAACAAGTTTGGTGTCACACGGGAAGAGGCCCGGACGGTATATCGCCGCGCCTCAGAGTTGGAGCATATCGAAGTGGTGGGTGTGGACTGCCACATAGGCTCCCAACTTACCCAGATCAGCCCCTTTATCGACGCGCTGCATAAGCTGCTCACACTGGTCGACGAACTGGCAGCAGAGGGTATTGTAATCCACCACCTGGATCTGGGTGGCGGTCTGGGCGTGTGCTACAAGGATGAGCAACCTCCCGCTATTGGCGAGTATATTGGCGCCCTGAGAAAGGAATTGGCAGGCCGCAACGTTAAACTGGTATTTGAGCCCGGGCGCTCAATTGCCGCCAATGCCGGCACCCTGGTGACAAGGGTCGAATACCTCAAACCCACACCAGAGCATCACTTCGCCCTGGTGGATGCCGCCATGAACGACATGATACGCCCCAGCCTTTACCAGGCCTGGTTGGATATCCGCCCCGTTTCTCAAGCAGAAAATGGCCTGTCTGCAAATTGGGATGTAGTGGGGCCGGTATGTGAAACCAGCGATTTCCTGGGCAAGGACCGCCAGTTATGCCTGAGCCCGGGTGACCTGCTGGCTGTTTCCGGCGCCGGTGCCTATGGTTTCACCATGAGCTCAAACTACAACACCCGCCCGCGAGCTCCCGAAATCATGGTTGATGGTAATAGTACTCACCTGGTGTGCGCCCGGGAGACCTTTGCTGATATCATCCGCGGTGAAAGCCGCCTGCCAGATTGATTCAAGCAAGGAAAAGTACCAACAGGGACCATGGTACTCAAGTTCACCAAAATGCACGGCGCAGGCAACGACTTTGTCGTTATTGACCTGATCAGCCAGCGTTGCAAATTACGCCCCCGGGACATTCGCAAGATTGCCGACCGGCACTTCGGTGTGGGCTGCGACCAGGTATTACTGGTAGAACCGCCGGGCAGTCCTGAGGTAGATTTTCGCTACCGCATCTTCAACGCCGATGGCGGTGAAGTAGAACAGTGCGGCAACGGCGCCCGTTGTTTCGCCCGCTTTGTGCGCGAAAAGAAGCTCACCGGCAAGCGTGTGATTACCGTGGAGACCGCTTCAGGCATTATCGAACTGCGGATTCGCGACCAACATCAGGTAGAGGTCAATATGGGAGCGCCGGAGTTTAACCCGGCACAGATTCCGTTTGCTGCCGGGGAAATCCGCGACAGTTATTTCCTGCAGGTAGGCGAGGAGACCTTCGAGATAGGTGCCCTGTCCATGGGTAACCCCCATGCCGTGGTAGTCGTTGAAAATACCGAAGATATAGACATCGAGCGCCTGGGCCCGCTGATAGAGAACCATGCGGATTTTCCCCAACGGGTTAACGCCGGATTTATGCAGGTGGTGAGTGAGTCACAAATCAACCTGCGGGTGTTCGAACGGGGCGTGGGCGAGACCCTCGCCTGCGGTACCGGGGCCTGTGCGGCAGTAGTTTACGGTCTTTCCAGAAGATGGCTGAGCGATACCGTGACAGTTAACCTGCCGGGGGGTAAGCTGTCCATATCCTGGGCCGGCATTGGCCAGCCCGTGATAATGACCGGGCCCACCGCGGTGGTGTTCGAGGGCACAATAAAAATCTGACCCCGCACAAAGCGGCAAGCCAGAAATGGGGATAAGCATGTCAGCCAGCAATGAATCCAGCGCCGCCGAGGTGGCCACAGAACTCAACGACGACCTGGTGCGGGACTACCTCAAGGACAACGGGGACTTTCTGCAGCGCAACCCGGACATGCTCGATCATCTGCATATTTCCCACGCCTCCGGCAGTGCCGTGTCGCTGGTGGAGAAACAGGTGGCCGTATTGCGCGAACGCAATATGGATATGCGACACAGGCTGAACACCCTCACCGCCAACGCCCGTGAAAATGACAAGCTCTACGAACTGACCCGCACCCTGGTATTGCAGTTACTGGAGGCAGATTCCATGGAATTTCTCTACCAGGCATTTATCCGCTCCATGGCGGAGGATTTCAAAGTAGAGCATGCCTCCATGATCCTGTTTGGCGACAGTGTCTCTGATGGTGACTGCCGCATAGAAAATGCGGACTCCGCAAAAATTGAAATCGGCGCCTTGCTCAAGAACCGCACGCCGGTGTGTGGCGTGCTGCGTAAAGAAGAACTGGCCTATCTCTTTCCCGAGGCCACGGATATCGGCTCTGCCGCCCTGATGCCACTGGCTAACGGCTCGGAGCTGGGGCTAATCGCCGTAGGCAGCTCCGATGCCAACCGCTACAGCGGCAACATGGGGACTTTATTCCTGGGCCATATTGCGGAAGTTATGATGCGCTTGCTGCCGCGCCTGGCGACCTGATGTGAGTACAGCGCTGGCCGAATCCACCGGGCAGTTCCTGAACTATTTGCGGGATGTGCGCCAGCTATCCCCTCACACCCTCAGCAATTACACGCGAGACCTCCGTTGCCTGGAGCAATTTTGCGAGGCCACCAGCAAAACCTCCCCTGAGCAGTTAATGGAAGCCGACATACGGGCCTGGGTCAGCCAGTTACACCGCCGGGGCCTCTCCGGCAGCAGCATCCAGCGCAGCCTGTCAGCGGTGCGCTCCTTCTTTAATTATCTGGGCAGGGAAAACGGCTACCCGCGTAACCCTGCCGCTGCAGTGCAGGCTCCGCGCAGGCCCCGCAAACTGCCCAAAACCCTGGATGCAGACCAGGTTAACAAATACCTGGAATTTGAGGGCGAAAGCCCACTGGCACTGCGTGACCAGGCCATCGCTGAATTGTTTTACTCTTCCGGCCTGCGTCTGGCGGAACTGACCGCGGTGAACATCGACGATATTGATCATCAGGATCAACTGCTGACGGTCACCGGCAAGGGCAATAAAACCCGCACTGTACCGGTGGGCTCGGTAGCCCTTCAGGCTATCGACGCGTGGCTAAAGGTAAAGCCCACGAGCGCGGAAAATGACGATGGTCGCCAGGCCCTGTTTACCAGCAACCGGGGGCAGCGCATCAGCGTGCGCAGCATACAGGCCCGACTGAAGTTGCAGGCGAGAAAATCCGGTATGCATCAGGACGTACACCCCCACATGCTGCGCCACTCCTTTGCCAGCCATATGCTGGAGTCCAGCGGCGACCTGCGCGCGGTACAGGAACTGCTGGGACATGCCAATATTTCCACCACCCAGATCTACACTCATCTGGATTTCCAGCACTTGGCGAAGGTCTATGATGCCGCCCATCCCCGGGCCAAAAAACGCAACAAGAAGCAAGGCCGTGACTGATATTCAAGTAATCACCTTCGATCTGGACAACACCCTGTGGGATGTAGACCCTGCCCTGTTGCGGGCAGAGGAAGCCCAGCGGCAGTGGCTGTTACAGCACCGCCCCGGGGCCATCGAAAACTTTGATCATGATGAGTTATGGGAATTCAAGAAGTCCGTATGGAAGCGGCATCCACATTTATTACACCAGATCAGCCAGATACGCGTGCAGATGCTGTATGAACTACAAATTGCTGCCGGCTTTGATGAAACCGAATCACGCGATGGCGCTGAACAAGCCTTTGCGCTGTTCATGGAGGAACGCCACCAGGTGGTGCTGTACGAAGAGGCTCTGGGCGTACTGTGCACACTGGCAAGAGACTACACACTGGGGGCACTGACCAACGGTAATGCGGATATTTACAAGACTGACGCCGGGGAGTACTTCGATTTCGCCTTCCTGGCAGAGGATATCGGCATTAGCAAACCTCACCCGGATATGTTCCTGGCGGCACTGGAAAAATCAGGCGTCGCGCCACAGCAAATCGTCCACGTGGGAGACAACCCGGAACACGATATTCAGGGCGCCCACGCAGTAGGCATGCACACGGTGTGGATGAATTCTCAAGAACAGCATTGGCCCGGCGGTAAGCGGGCCGACCGGGAGATCGACAACCTACTGCAGTTGCCCGAGGCAATTAGCAGTATTGTGAGCTCCCGATAGGCAGGGAGATTATTTCCCTTTGAGGATCTTTTCCTTGGTCTTCTGGTACTCTTTCTCGGTGATAATGCCCTGGTCGTAGGCTTCCTTGAGATCCACCAGCTGCTGACCCTGTGTTTCGGTCTGCTTCACTGTAGTTGTAGTGCCACCACAGGCCACAAGGCCTAATGACAGCATTAAAGAAATTGCGATAATTGCTGTATTTTTCAACATCGTTGTTGTCTCCTAAATTGCTTCTTCGCCAGTCTCGCCAGTACGGATGCGAATTACCTGCTCCATGGGTGAGACGAATATTTTACCATCACCGATTTTACCGGTATTGGCGGATTTGGTAATCGCATCAATGGTGGCATCTACCTGATCGTCACCAATAGCGATTTCCAGTTTAACTTTGGGCAGGAAATCGACCACATACTCGGCCCCACGATACAGCTCTGTGTGACCCTTCTGGCGACCAAAACCCTTGACCTCGGTAACGGTAATGCCCTGTACGCCAATCTCTGATAAGGCAGAGCGCACGTCATCCAGCTTGAATGGCTTAATTATGGCTGTAACCAGTTTCATCGCAGCTAATCTCCTGAAAGTTAAAGCCGCTATTATGAGCGGGATTTACAGAATGGCAAGTAGCACTGCGTGTCAGAGATTCAAACAAAGGGCACAGTGGCCGCTTTAACAGAAAGATCCCACCCCCCTGCCAATACATAAAAAAGCAAGAAAAAGGGGCCAAAAGGCCCCTCTAAAAACGCACATTTCTCAATGCGCCCGCAAGCTGGTTACTTCATAGTGAACTCAGGGTAGGCTTCCATACCGCATTCGGCGAGATCAGCTCCCTCATATTCTTCCTCTTCACCGATCCGGATACCCATAGTGGCTTTAAGAGCGCTCCAGACAACAAGGCTGGCACCAAATACCCAGATGAAGATTGTCGCAGCACCGATGAGCTGGCCACTGAAAGAAGAGTCACCGTTGGTAACAGGTACCAACAGCAGACCCAGTAGACCCACTACACCATGAACCGAGATTGCACCGACAGGGTCATCGATCTTCAGTTTGTCCAGAGTGAGGATAGAGAAGACAACCAGCACACCACCGATACCTCCGAACAAGGTCGCCTGCAGAGCAGTTGGTGTAGAGGGCTCAGCCGTAATCGCCACCAGGCCAGCCAACGCTCCGTTCAGGGCCATTGTCAGGTCAGCCTTACCGAACATCACACGGGCAACTATCAGGGCTGCGATCAGGCCGCCAGCAGCGGCCGCATTGGTGTTCATGAACACGATGGCAACGGAGTTGGCACTCTCGACACTGGCAGTAGCCAGCACCGAACCACCGTTGAAACCGAACCAGCCCATCCAGAGGATGAAGGTACCTAAAGTAGCCAGCGGAAGGTTAGCACCAGGAATCGCGTTCACCTGGCCCTCAGGGCCGTACTTGCCTTTACGAGCGCCCAGTAACAGGACACCGGCCAGGGCTGCAGATGCACCTGCCATGTGTACGATGCCCGAGCCAGCGAAATCGGAGAAGCCCAGGTCACCCAGTGTGTACATGCCAAACACGGCAGCGCCACCCCAGGTCCATGCACCTTCCATAGGATAGATAACACCGGTCATAACCACTGCAAAAGCGAGAAAGGTCCACAGCTTCATACGCTCAGCAACTGCGCCAGACACGATGGACATAGCAGTGGCAACAAATACCACCTGAAAGAAGAAGTCGGCAGAGGGCGCGTAGGTAGACCGGTCATCTACGCTTGCACCGGCAACGCCGTCACCTGCGATCCCACTGAGAAACGCGGTAAACTCACCGCCGCCATACATGAGTGAGTAACCGCAAATCATGTACATGGTGCATGCCACCGCATAAAGCGCGACGTTTTTCAGCAGGATTTCAGTGGTGTTTTTAGAGCGGACAAGGCCGGCTTCGAGCATCGCGAATCCGGCGGCCATCCACATAACTAGCGCACCGCACACCAGGAAGTAAAATGTGTCCAGCGCGTACTGCAATTGAAAAATATTGTCTTCCATTGGAATAACTCTCTACTAACAGTCGTTTAGGGTTTAGATGGCTTCTTCGCCGGTTTCGCCGGTGCGGATACGGACCACCTGCTCTAACGGGGAAATAAAGACTTTGCCGTCGCCGATCTTGCCGGTGTTGGCTGCTTTGGTAATGGCCTCGATAGTCTGGTCGACCATGCTCTCGGCAACTGCTACCTCAATTTTTACTTTGGGTAGAAAGTCGACAACGTACTCGGCGCCGCGATACAGCTCGGTATGACCTTTCTGGCGACCAAAGCCTTTAACCTCGGTCACGGTGATCCCCTGGACCCCGATTTCAGACAGTGCCTCGCGGACATCATCCAGTTTGAATGGCTTCACAATAGCCGTGACTAATTTCATGTAACTCTCCTGGTGTTAAATCGGCGCCCCGAAAAGGGCGCCATGGTACTGATGTCAAACTTGATTACATGCTCTTGGAGACAGTAAATACGACGGTGTCTTCGGCCCAGTCAGTGTCCCACACGTCTTCTTCATCCAGAGTGGTGCCGACATAGGCCAGGGACCAATCAACCGACAGGAATGAGGTGCTTACGCCGACAGAATAATCAGTGTAGGAATCTTCACCGGTCTGCAGGAAACCGCCGTTCTTTTTCAGGTCGTTATAACCAATGTGCAGATCCAGAGACCAGTTTTCAGCAAAGCCCAGGCTGTAATCGGCGTAGTAGTAAAAGAAAGTATCTGTTTTGCCGTAGTAGTCATCAGAGTAGTTCAGGCCGATGGTCAGGTCGTGCCAGGAAAAACTGCCATAAAGTTCCTGATAATCGCCCTCTTCACCGTCATCTCCGGGGTAGTCGTAGTACAGGTAGCCCACGTCGATGGCGGAGTTTTCACCAACATCCATACCCCAGCCAATGTAGTAATCCAGCTCCAGGCTGCCATTAAAGCCAACGCCTGTGCTGTCAACGTCAAAATCTACTGTAGAACCCCAGGTGCCGATGTAAATGCCATTAGCAAAGGCGTAGTCGAAACCACCCTGAATCGCGATATCTTCGTTGGACTGGGAAATCCCGCGGAAGCGGTAATCACTGGTCAGTGCCACATTGGCGCTGATGCCTTCAGCCTGAACAGTGGTCGCGGTGACGCCGGCCAATAGGGACACTGCAAGGGCTGCGGGGATAATCTGTTTAATGCTCACGTTTTGTTTCTCCATCAGTTCTGGGTTTGTCAGAAAATGTAGGCTTCTGTTGCTTGCTACGGGCGATTGGATGCACGTACACGATCTGTACATGGGGATTTGCAGGGGGTGTGCCAGAAAATTATATTTAACCTAAATTCAATAACTTAGGAGATATTTCGGGTAGGAAACCCGGAATATGTGCACATTTGGGGGCAATAAAACGCACTATTTTGGTGCAACACTGCCAATTAGGTGCACCTTTCTACCTCGACAAACAATAACGGGACCTGGGCATATCTGATCTGTGCTCTATGGCGCAAATCGTCTAGAATCTCATCTTCTCAACAGCCCGCACACGGTATCCACATGGCATTAAAACCCCCTCCACCCCCTTGGGAAGTTCTGCAGCAGGTTAATGATCTGGTAGGTAATAGCGGGATAAAGGGCGAGGTCGATAAAAGTGTGCGCTCACTTACGCAGACTGCCCTGTCAAAGCTGGATGTAGTAAGCCGCGAGGAGTTTGACGCGCAAACAGAGGTTCTGCGCGCTACCCGTGACAAGGTCACCTCCCTGGAGGCGGAACTGGAACAGTTGACCCGGGAACTGGAACAGGCCCTGTCCTCGAAATCATAGGGACTCTGCACCAGGCCCACAGCTCAAGGACGAGCAATGGAGCTTTCAGTCATCTACAGCCGGGCACTAGCCGGCATTGAGGCGCCCCTGGTGCGGGTGGAAACCCACCTCTCCAATGGTCTGCCCGCGTTTAACATAGTCGGCATGCCCGAAACCGCTGTGCGTGAAAGCCGTGACCGGGTGCGCAGTGCCATTATCAACTCTCATTTCAATTTTCCCGATCGCCGGATCACGGTAAACCTGGCGCCAGCTGATTTGCCCAAGGAAGGCGGCCGCTTCGATCTTTCAATTGCCCTGGGCATACTTACTGCCTCCGGCCAGGTGCCGGAGGGACTACTCCCGGAGCACGAATGTCTGGGCGAACTGGCCCTTGATGGCAGCCTGCGCCCTATTCCCGGTGTGGTTCCCGCTGCCATGGCCTCTCGTGACAACAACCGCCGACTGGTAGTGCCCGCTCCCAGCGCCTCTCTTGCGGCTCGAGTTCCCCGGGCCGCAGTTATTGCTGCCCCGAACCTGCTAACACTTTGCGCTCACCTCAATGGGGCTGAGCCCATAGCATTAGCCGAAGCTGTCACTACCGCAGGCCACTCTGATTGCCCCGATCTTAGTGATGTTATTGGCCAGGAAAGCGCCCGTCGCGCGCTGGAAGTGGCTGCCAGCGGCTCACATAACCTGTTGTTCTTCGGGCCCCCGGGAACGGGGAAAACGCTGCTGGCCAGCCGTCTACCCGGCATTTTACCGCCCCCCGACCCAGAGGAGGCCCTGACCCACCTCGCCCTGCAGAACTGCCAATTGCAACTTGATCAGCCAGATTACCTTCTCCGGCCTTTTCGCGCGCCACATCACAGCGCCAGTGCGGTGGCATTGGTGGGGGGAGGCTCCAGGCCACGACCTGGAGAAATATCGCTGGCCCACGGTGGCGTGTTATTTCTGGACGAACTACCAGAGTTCCCGCGGCACACACTGGAGATGCTGCGCGAGCCTATGGAATCCGGTGAGATCACCCTGTCCCGGGCCAGGCATAAAACCACTTATCCAGCCCGCTTTCAGTTGCTCGCAGCGATGAACCCCTGCCCCTGCGGCTACCTGGGTGACCCCGGCAGGGCCTGCCGCTGCAGTCCCGAGCAGATACAACGCTACCGGGGGCGAATATCCGGCCCACTGCTGGACCGTATTGATCTGCATGTGGCCGTCAACCGTTTACCAGCAAGGGCCTTGCTGCAAGTTGACGCCTCAGGAGAATCTTCGCTGACTATTCGCAAACGGGTAATGGCCTGCAGCGCACGACAACTCGCGAGACAGGGCTTACCCAATGCACAATTGAGTGGCAGCGCGTTGCAGCGCTATTGTCATCTGGAGTCATCACAAAAACGCCAACTTGAAAACGCCGCTGACTCCCTGCAATTGTCATCCCGCGCCCTGCACCGAACTCTCAGGGTGGCCCGCACCCTCGCAGATATGGCAAAGTGTGACATTATAGGCCGTGAGCATCTGCTGGAAGCCCTGGGTTATCGTAGCCTGGACGGCAGTCAGTAAGCCCCGCCCCTGAAAAGAGAGGTGTATCCATGCAGTTGAAGCCACTTACCCATACTCGATACCTTGCTGCTCTAGCCTTGCTTGCAATTTGTTTCTCTTCCGGGCCTGCCCTGGGCGAAATTTATAGATGGACCGACGCAGAGGGCAACGTCCAGTTTGGCGACAAGCCAAAAGACCCGAGCGAGGCGGCCAAAGCCGCGCCAGTTGAGCTGAAAGAAAATTACCAACCGCCCGCCCGTAGCGCTGACGAGTTGCAGGCCCTGGAGCAAGAACAGGAATTGCAGCGGCAAAGAAATAGCCAGCGTCGCTCCTGGCAGCAGGCGGAGCGAGACGAAGCTCTGGAGCAGTCACGTGTGCAGCAGGCTGAACGGTGCGCAGTTTATGAAAATGATCTGAAAACCTTGACAGCGGTGGGATGGAAAAACGGAATGCGCGTAATAACCTACATTGAAGGCGAGGACGGGAAGTCCATCAGTGCAGCCCGACAACGGGAGATAACCGCAGATCTCAAAAAGAAAATGGCCGAGGAGGGTTGTAACTAAACTCCTGGTGAATGCGTGGGAAATTCTTGAATGACCGACTACGAAGTCATCGCAGCAAGCGAAGCTATTAAGCAAACCCTGAACGGCATTGTTGATAACCGGGCAAGCCATATAGCGATTTACCTGACAATACTCTTTGCGTACATCTCAGCGGCCTATGTAGCCGGGAGACCCCTATGAAGCAATGCCCCTTTGCCAATTTGCTGGACCCAGACACCTATGCCGAAGGCATGCCCTACCAGATGCTGAAGGATATCCGTGAAGCTGGCCCACTAGTAAAATTGGAGGATC
>ERZ1046740.2579-NODE-2579-length-11565-cov-5.020243_pt1 | contig 11565 bp, 10 predicted proteins | sample MGYA00383093_ERZ1046740 | MGnify/ENA primary metagenome ERZ1046740 (study PRJEB29581, sample SAMEA5548363) | metagenome | biome: marine; feature: coastal; material: water | depth 25 m | study: Short-term variability in the microbial, nano- and picoplankton...
TGCCGTATGAAGAAACTATTGCTGGTCAGTTCAAAGAGCATTTGTTTTCGTATTGCACAAGCCACATTCGGGCGATGGCACCAGAGGAGATTGGTATGGGTAAGCCGTGGACTGATGGTGGCGTGACAAAGTTTAAGTTGGAAGGTGTGCTAGAGTATCTGCACCATCACAGGTTTGTTGGTCATACCCGAGCCCAAATCATTCAGATGATACGAGACTTAGGTGGGGACAATGGATCCCAACACATAACCAGAAAGAGCGGGAAGAGAACCACGGTTCGATGCTGGTGGGTTCCTGCATTTGAAGATGACGAGGTAGAGTTGCCCGTACAGGAGATTAACAATGACATCCCATTCTAACAGACTGCTTCGGGTAGGAGAGGTTGCCGATCTACTGGGAGTATCACGGTCCTACGTCTACAAGCTGGCGCAAATGACAGAAGACTTTCCAAAGCCCATTGTCCTTGGGTCCGATGACAACCGACGCTCGGCATCTCGCTGGGTGTTGGCGGAGATTGAGGATTGGGTCAACAGCAGGCCACGGGGGAAAGACTATGATACCTAAAGCGGAATTGATCCTTGGTCCCCCCGGCACAGGCAAGACATACTTCCTGATCCAGCAGATTAAACGAGCGTTGGAAGATGGTGTGCACCCTTCACGGATTGGGGTGATATCTTTTACCCGCAAGGCTATCGAGGAGATGGTAACACGGGCCTGCGCGGAGTTTAGATTGGAGCCGAAACACTTTCCCAACATGCGGACGAGCCATTCGTTTGGGTATCATGGGCTGGGACTGCAAGCTCAAGACGTTATGAACAAGGAAGACTACGACAACATCGGGAAGCAACTTGGTTTAGACTTCGATGGAAAAGTGGATGCCAGTTTGGACGAGGGTATATTGACGCCCAACTTTAAAGCTGGAGAGGGAGCAGACTATCTTCAGATGGTTAATCGAGCGCGGCTGCGCATGGTTAGTTTGGACGTGGAGTTTAACGAGGCTGCGAACAGGAAATTATATTTTCCAAAGTTAGAGCAACTGAACCAACAGATGATTGAGTACAAGATTGCCACGGAGAAGTTTGACTTTGTAGACATGATCGAGAAGTACATCGAGGTCGGAGAGCCGCCCCACCTAGACTATCTGTTCATTGATGAGGCCCAAGATTTCACGCCATTGCAGTGGCACATGGCGGCGAAGATATCGGAACGCTCCGATAAGGTTTACATTGCGGGGGATGATGACCAAGCCATCCACAGGTGGACGGGCGTGGATGTTAATCTGTTTAACAATAGCTCCGAAAACATCACGGTCTTGCAGCAAAGCTACCGCATTCCAAAGTCGGTGTGGAGAGTGGCGAGAACCATTGCACACAGGATCGAGGCCCGTCACCTCAAGATGTTTAAGCCCCGCAAGGAAGAAGGGACGGTTGAGTATGTTCACCACATGCAGGACATTCCGTTGCACGAGGGTTCGTGGACGCTCATGGCAAGAATAAACTCCATGGTGCATGACATGGCTAAGTATATACGGCGCTCGGGTTTTAAATATTCTGTGAAAGGGAGGCCAAGCATATCTCTTGAACTGGTAGCTAACCTGCAAACATGGGACGATCTGTGTGCCGACAGAGAAGTGGGCGTACAAAGGATCAAGGATCTATACAAGGCCGTTCCAAAACAGGGAACGTACAAGGTTGTAAAGCGCAACAGTACACAGATGCTGGATCTGTTACCACCCGACGCGACGTTAGACATGGAGATTTTGCAGCTACAATACGGGTTGGTGGTTGGCGCAGAGAAGAGTGCGTATGATGTTATGCGTGTGTCCCCAGAGGACCGTGATTACATCGACGCGATGGAGAGAAGAGGTGACGATTTGATGTCCGAGCCTCGTATAAAATTGTCCACCTTCCATGCTATGAAGGGAGGAGAGGACGATAACGTTGTGGTTTTCACTGCCTCTACGAAAGCAGCGTTCCAGAGCGAGCACCAAGACGATGAGCACAGGGTGTTTTACGTTGGCGTCACGCGAGCACGACACAACCTGTGGATCTTACAAACCGATAACAAATACAGGTACACGATATGACAAATGAGCAAGAGCGCTTTGATTTTATCGAAGCTGAAATCGAACGAGCCTATGTCCATGCGAACGATGAATGGAAACAGGAATACTACGACAACGCAGCCAAGTATTTGTCCGAGCATGAGTTTGTTGAGGGCGGAAAGATCTGTGCGTTTTGTAGATCGCAAGGGATGGAAGATCCTCACCACCATAATGTTTGGGGGGCTATGATGGCATCTCTGCGCAAGTTAGGATGGGTTGAAAAGGTAGGGATGGTACGTCCTACCACACGCCACACACACATTGACAAGGTGTGTCAGTGGAAAAGCAACCTGTTTAGAGGATAACGATATGAACTGTTGGCATTGCGCAACTAAATTGATTTGGGGCGGCGACCACGACATGGAAGATGACGAGGAGTTTTCAATGGAAACTAATCTGTTATGCCCTGAGTGTGGAAGTTATGTGTTAGTCTATTATCCAAAGGAGCAGGAAGATGAAGAGAGATAAGGTTTTAGCCGACGCTAAGAAAACTATAAATGGTCAGAGGGCCAAGGATTATGGTGATGCATACGAGAACTTTACTCGCATTGCTGATGGTTGGAACCTCATAATCAAAGAGGCACAGTGCACCAATGGTTACGTCACCCCGCAACATGTTGCGTTGATGATGGACTGGGTCAAGACGGCTCGGTTGCTGAACGATCTTAGCCACGAAGACTCTTGGGTGGACAAGGCTGGGTATTCGGCACTGGGTGCGGAGTGCGGGGATCGTGAGAGCGAAATACAAAAACGATTGAGTTTGTTTATGGGAAATAAAGATGCAAAAAAATCTATTCGGGAGTGATCTCCACCACCAGATCAAGAACGAGTTGGACTTGATCGATGCGGACTGGAACATCCCGCCCGAGTATCCTGATCTAACAGGGTACAGTGAAGTGGCAGTGGATCTGGAAACCTTTGACCCCAACATCAAAACCTTGGGGCCGGGATGGGCGCGGAAGGATGGGCACATCATTGGCATTGCGGTAGCCGCAGGGGAATACAAAGGGTACTTCCCGATCCGCCATGAAAACTCTCACAACCTAGACCCCAAGTTTACCTTGCGCTGGCTTAAGAAGCAGATGTCCGTGCCCGATATGAACGTGATCATGCACAACGCAACATACGATGCGGGTTGGATGAGGGCCGAGGGCATAGAGATCAAGGGTCGGATCATCGACACTATGATTACAGGGGCTTTGGTCAATGAGAACCGCTGGTCCTTTGGCCTTGATGCTATGGCTCGGGACTATGTGTCTCTGCGTAAGAACGAGCGGCTGCTACAGGCGGCGGCGAAGGAGTGGGGCGTGGATCCCAAGTCCGGTATGTACAAGCTGCCCCCTAAATATGTCGGGGCCTATGCCGAGCAGGATGCCGTGGCTACGCTCAAACTATGGCAAGCCTTGAAGGTCAAGCTGGAAGAGGAGGAACTCTGGCACATCTGGGATATCGAAAACGGTTTGATCCGTTGTATGCTGGACATGCGAACCAATGGTGTACGCGTAGACTTGGACAAGGCGGATCAGAATAAGAAACTAATTCGTAAGCAGGCGAAGCTACTGCGTGGCAAGATCGAGAAGGAGGCTGGCATGGAGGTGGACATCTGGGCGTCCGCTTCAATCCAGAAGATGTTCGACAAGAGGGGTATGGAATACCTTACCACGGAGAAAGGTGCGCCTTCCTTCACCAAGTCAGTCCTGAACGAACACCCCGCCGAGATATGCCAACAGCTAGTCAAGCTGCGGGAGTTTGATAAGGCCGACGCCACGTTTATTGATAGCATCCTGCGGCACGAGCACAACGGACGCATCCATACGGAACTGCACTCGACACGCCGAGACGAAGGTGGGACTGTGACTGGGAGATTTTCGTCGTCCAACCCCAACCTCCAGCAAATTCCTGCCCGAGATCCCGACATCAAGAAGTTGATCCGCGGATTGTTTCTACCAGAAGAGGGTATGCAGTGGGGATCGTTTGACTATTCGAGCCAAGAACCGAGGCTCTTGGTTCACTTTGCTGCAAGCGTACCGTCTTCAATCCGTAGCCATGTCGTGGACGATGTGGTCGATGAGTTCAACCGAGGGGACGTTGACCTACACCAGATGGTTGCCGATCTGGCAGGCATCACACGCAAGCAGGCAAAGACCGTGAACCTTGGGATTATGTACGGCATGGGTGTAGCCAAGCTGGCAGACCAGTTGGGCATCCCTGCACAGGACGCCAAGGATTTAATCTCTCAGCACCGCAGCAAGGTTCCGTTTGTTAAGCAGCTTGCGGACATGGCAACCAAGCAGGCGGACAAGAACGGTCAGATACGAACTCTGCTGGGCCGTAAGTGCAGGTTCCCGTTGTGGGAGCCCAACAAGTTCGGAGTAGGCAAACCTCTATCTCACGATGACGCACAGAAGGAGTACGGCAAAGACATCAAACGAGCCTTCACATACAAGGCGCTCAACCGTTTGATCCAAGGATCAGCAGCCGACCAAACCAAGAAGGCCATGCTGGATTGTTACAACGAGGGGCTTACCCCTATGCTCACGGTACACGATGAGCTATGCTTTAACATAGAAAGTGAAGATCAGGCAGCTAGGATAAAGGAGATCATGGAGACAGGCATACCGCTCAAAGTTCCATCTAAAATCGACGTAGACATTAAAACGGATTGGGGAGAAATAGAATGATCGATCCAGACATGCCAACACTTGGACTGAAAGACATGCATCGTATGCAGGTACAAGCCCTTATGGATTTTGTGGGTGAAGCTCTTAATTTAGCAGCGCTAACCAATGACGAAGATGTACTACGCGAGACCGAGGAAAAAGCCGACGAACTGGTTCGGTTGTTCGGAGGCAATGGCGTTAAGGTAACTATCGAGACGCTGTAGCAATCTCCATGTTTCGGGCGACATCGATTGGGTTGTCGCCCAGCAACGCTGGACTTACCGCAGCCGTGCGAACAGGGCCTGTCGGAACTTGGAGTGATCCTTCTTGTTGTAGCGGAGGCAAAATCTTATAACGTGGTTCTTTTGCGGGGGGCAAAATCTTATAACGTGGTTCTTGTTCCGTGGGTAAGGGTTGATCAAACGAACGGTCGATGTCCCGTAGCGTTACATCATCAATGTAGTCATATGGAATTAGATCGATTGTATCATTACGAGCCATCTCACCTAAAACACTTTTGCCTATTTTATACGGGACGAAAATGCCTGCAATCACCTCTTTAGCGCCGCCAACCCCAGCTTCTTTTAATACGCGGAGGATATCCTCGTCCTCCATGCCAAACTTTTTTACATCTTTTATGACTTGATAGAAATCTCGATGTGCTCTGAACTTAGCTTCATTGGCATCGTCATACGCATCAATAAGCATGTCTCGTGTTACGTTTGGACGACGAGCTTTAGAGTTAAATATATTAGCAGAATCTTCGCGCCTTTGGGAAAACTCATAGCCTTTATACCTCAAGGAAGTAGATGCTTGAGAGTCTGACTCCGTGATACCAGAGAAAGCACGAGCAAGTTCCTGAGACAGATCTCGCACCCGGTGCATACGATCTTTCTCGCTGATGCCCAGTGTTTCGTTTAAGTCAAAACCGTTGATAAACCCACGGGCAAAACGACTTGGCTCTATAATGCCGCCACTTTCATCTATGGGGATGAACGCAGGCAAAAGCGTATCAGCAAGGTGAGCAAACGACTTGGCGGCTTTGTCCCCTGCGTTGTCTTCTGGGTTATAGATTTTTGCACCCGTAATTGTTTTGCCGCCCCGAGTGCCAATAAGCTGAGACGCATATTTCAACAAAGGTACATCACTATCGGCCTCTGGGAGAACATCTCTCATCGCTGCCAGTGCTATTGATTCTGTTAAAAATGGATCAAAAAGCTCCTCTAAAGAAGAACCCGCGGCCTCAAACACAATCTGCGCTGTTGACTTACCGTCCCGCATACCTCGTTCGTAGGTATTTATGGCTGCAATCGCAGTGCGCTCAAGCATGTCGTATGGGTTCGAGTAGCTGTAGTTGATGTACTTTGGTGTGCCGTCCTCGTGGCGACCAATCGGAACCAGACGTGCGTTCTTCTCCCACGGTGTAGCAAGAGAATCTTGGTACGCGTCCATCTCTTCTTTGGAGACGCCCGAAACACTGTACCCTAGAGAAGATACCCCTGCTGGCAGTGTGCCAAACGTGGTTATCGCCCCTGTTAAACGACGCAGCCCGATCTTCTGTATCTCTACGTTGGGGTCTGCCAACTCATCGATGCCACGGGCAATCGTGTTGACCCCTGTCCGCATGATCTCGTAGGGGAAGGCAATGAAGTTACCCACTGGAGCACGGCGCAATGCACGGATAGCCTCGGGTGCAAGGTTATAGTTCGGCACTGTGTTGCGAACAATACGGGCGGCTTCCTCTCGGATAAACGCATCGGTGGACATTGGCTTACCAGACTTACGCAGGATGTATTGCGATTGTTGGTCGGGTGTCATCTTAGCCAAGGCGTTGCGTAACTTGTTGCTTTCGAACGTGTAGTTGTACACCTTCCATATGTCGTCGCCAGCTTGGTATAGGTTCTCTGCGCCCTTACCTCGGTTCCGTAAAAATCCGAGGATAGGGTTGTCGGTAAGGTTGGACCCAAACTTGCGGGTGGCAGCAAGGCCTTCTACGGTTTTCTCGTCAGTGTAACCAAACCCTTTGGCTACCAGTTCCTGTAGTTCGCGCAACTCCGCTTGACTGTTTACAACACCGAGCTTCAGCAGGTTCTGGTACTCTTTGGCTGCTTCCTCAGGTGGCATCTTGCGTAGGTTATTCATTACCAGAGCCACGGACTCATACAGGTTTGCGCCCTTGCCTATGTTGCCTTGCGCGGCAGCAAAAGCGACTGCTGTTGTCACATTTCGGATCTGTGTAATAGGGGACAAGATGGTCTTACCATACTGTGCGCCGCCTTTAACACGGAGAAAACCAGAGTAAATCGAGCGAAGGTTGTTACCTAGCCAACCTGTATCCCCAATAACGTTGCGCGTCAGATCCTGATACACCCGTTGAGGAACAGCGAACCCATGCAGTGAACCCCAGCCAGACTCCAAGATGTCTTCGGGCTTGCTTTTGTCAGCCTTACTGCTGCCTCTTCCAGAACCGAGGACCACGAACCCTTCTTCTTCAAGCATCTTGATTTGATCTGGGGACATGCCTTCGGTGTTGCGAAACAGTTTACCTATGCCATCTGGTGCAGCTTCAGCCGCAGCGCGGATGGTTCCGAAGTAGTTATCCACGGCGTTGAACTCCGCCATGTCAGACACAGTGGCAACGTAGTTTTCCAGTGGGTTCTTTACTTCTCCGAGCAAAGCCTTTTGATAATCTTTCAGGTTAGACCGTGTGATAAACAAATCTGTCCTAAGTTTATCGGCTGCTACTTTAGCCATACCTGTAAAAGGTTTCTTGTTGCTCTGACGTTTATAGCGTTCCAAGAAATTGTCTCGGGCAATCCGTGCTTGGTCGTCGGTCACCTGACCAAGTAGTTTGAAGTCTTCAGTAAGGCCCAAGTCTTGTGCAGTTCTGGGATCCCGAGCGCTCTGAGCTACCCTAGCTAGTTCATCTTGCACGGCAACGGCGTCAGCTTTAAATCCAGAGGCGGCTTGCTCCAACACTTCGTCTGTGGGTTTGTAGTCTGCGTCTTCAAAGATACGATACCGCCTGCGCATGTACGAACCAAGGTTGCCTCGAATGGTTTCGGACAGCAGCTTCTTTGTGTCTTTAGATACCATGTCATTCTTTTTGAGAAAATCACTTTCCAGAATCTTGGTACTCAACTCATCTAAGTGGCTGCGCATTGTCTTTAACGTAAGGCCAATATCTTCATCAAACTGCTTTAGCAGTTCGTCCGCGGCTTTTCTGTCGGGCATTGTCAGGTACTTGTCGATGGCGTTGTATGCGTCGGCTTTAGCAAACCTGCTTCCTTTGGCTAGTTTTTTGTTCGCCTTCTTCATCAGCGTATCAAGTTGCTTGTCTAATATGTTGGTTAATCTATCCGCGGCTTTCACTTCTGCTTCGGTCAGTCCCGGGATCAAGGACCGAGACTCAGCAACTGACTCTGGTAGGATACCGCGATACCGCAACGTAGCCAGCGTTTCTGCTACGCTATTCTTAAACGCACCTTGGTCTGCACCCAAGCGCTTTGCTTCTTCAAACTCTGCGAGTTTGCCCCCGACTTTTTCTGCGCCAGCCTTAATGCCACGAGCAACCTGCGTGGCCCCGGGGATCTGACCAACCGCTGTAGCTGCGGCCCCTGCGGTAGCGCTAAGACCACGAACAATGTACGGCGCAGCAACAATACCCGCTGCCCCTTCCAGTCCAACCTTGGCCTTGTTCATCAGGCCCTCTAGTGCTCGCTCTTCGCCCTCCAGACCAATTAGGTCCGTTGTTTCTGTAGGTCCGCCCTCAAAGAAATCACCAATGGTAGTGGTGTCGCTTGTGGAAGTGACGGCATCTGCGGCCCCCGCAGCGCCAAGCCCCGCCATAAACTTACCTGCTTTCCCCGCCTTGGCTACGGCGCTTAATGCTTGGATGCCCTTGACAGCATAAGCCCCCGGTACAACAAACTGTACGCCTACTTCACTGATAGCCCCCGCAATTCCCATCGGATCAAGGCCAAGTCTGTCTCTGAAATCCTCAAACCCCTGAACCAAATCTTCGTGGTAGTCTGTTCCTGCAACAGCATCCGAGGCCAGAGCGCCAAGCTCCGCAACCCCTTGTATAATCTTCGTTCCACCAGAGAATGCGCCCTCGAAAAACTCTTGGGCTACGCCTTCGTATTCAGTGGGGTCGTAATCAGATTCTCCAAGCACCACTCCAGCGCGATTGCCCGGAGTAGCTCCAGTAGAGGGGAGTGTTTCGTATCGTGGTTCTTTAGGAGGTAGGATCTTATATCGACCTTCTGCCATTTATTCCTCCCGAGCCACGCCGTCTTCCCCTACGACCATAATTTTCCCAGTTTTTTGGTCTTCAAACCGGTCGCCCGGAGTGGTAGGCACCTCGTCCGTTATTTCTCCAACGCCTGTCACAGTCGGCGTGGTAATGTCAACAGCGTCTGTTTCCTCGACTGGTTGTGCAAACCTAGTACCTACTAACATCTCAGGAGTATAGGATCGTTCTACAACGCGAAGAGCTTGTTCGTGTGCCCATTCCTCAATAGTTTTCCCTGACTTACGAATACGCGCTGCGACCACATCGTCTTGAGCCATTCGTTTGGCACTCTCCAAAGTATCTTGATATGCATTGATAGGGCTACGAGGCCTGTTAGCCCCACCCGTTGCACCCGAGCGAGATGCCCTCATGCCTGCAAGTTTCTCTGCAAACACCTGTTGCAAAGCCATCTGGGACATTGAGTCATCACGAGCCAACGACTTCTCTTCAATCGCCGCTGCCCCCGCTGCCCCCTGCTTAAGTGCCGAGGCAATGTCTCCGCCTTCCGCAATCGCAAAACCAACCATCGCTCTATTCAATGACTTGAGGTTGTCGTATCGAGAAGCATCTACACCAAAGGTTTCTTTGATCAGATCCTTCATGGCACCGATCTTTCCCTTGGTTCCTTTGGGTACGTTGGCACCCAAACCTGCCAATATAGTAGCAGCCTCTTCAGGAGGAGTAAGGTTTCTGTCACCCTCCGTTGAGTTTTTATCGACGGCTTCTGTCCCAAGTTCTTCGGCCTTTGCTAACTTTTCCGCATCTGACTCCAACGCCGTAATATCCGCCATAGTTTCGTTATTGGCAGTATGACGACTACGCTGAACGAAGTTATCTGTAGTTTCTCCAATTATCACCCCAGCGCGATTGCCCGGAGTCTTAGTTACAGTCTCTTGGGCCATTGCTAACTTTTCCGCATCTGAAAAGATATGAAACGACACAATGTCGTTGTCTGGGGTTTCTCCAATAAACTCAATTGGTTCTTGAGTGATGTCCACGGTTGACGGATTAGAATTAGTAGTTTCCCCAATTATTACCCCAGCGCGATTACCCGGAGTTACTGTTTTTCCCCCGGCGTACCCTTGAACTGGGCCACCCTGATTATATCCCATCGATGCCTGCATCAACTCAGGTGACGAAGCCATAATGCCTACGGGTTGCTGCATCATAGGTTGCTGCATCATAGGTTGCTGCATCATAGGCTGACGAGCATATCTCTGAAACAAAGGACGATTAAGTACGTTCATTATTGGCCTCCAAAAATTCCGCCATATCCACCTTGCTGCAATCCTGACAGCCCCATGCCGTAACCCAAGAACGTTTGCGTTGGGTTTTTAGTAGGAGCAAGACCCGCGGTCATGGAACCTGACAACGATGGCACACCATGGAAGGTGTCGGACAAGAAGCCCAGACGTTGATACGGTTCATACGCGTTCTCCATGGCAGCGGAACGTTGCACATCAAGCTCGGCTTGTGATTGCTGCTGCTCCAAGGTGCCTAAGTTAAACAGTGCGTTTACGTCCCGTGATCCCGCAGCCTGCGATGCTTCTCCAGCCGCCATCTGTGTGGTCCCTGCGCCAAACATACCCTGACCCAAGGATCCAAGACCCTGACCCAAGTTGCCGTACAACTGCGCAGCGTTCTGTCCACGCTTCTGTGCAGACTCAAATGCGCCTTGCGCTTGTTGCTGCGCCTGACCGTAGGCTTGGGACCGTAGCTGTGCGCCAACCCGAGCTTGCTCTCGTGCAGTGTTCCGAGCCAGTTCCTGTTCTGCAACCGCGCCACGGGATCCACCAAATGCCCCTGCGCCAACCGCGCCAGCCCGTACCCGAGCCAACTCACGTTGCTGTTGGTCTCCGATGTCTCGTTGTGTTTCGTCAATCACCTCTTCTACAAAAGGATCGTAGTATGGCTGATATGACTGAGGGTCGTACTCGGCACCAGTGCCAGAAAGCGCTGTACCACCCAGCCGAGCCATGTCCACAGCTTCACCATAAGTGCCAAGCCCCTGACTGAATGTCTGTGACGCCGCATCAAACATAGGCTGGTAACCGCCAATCTGACCCACACCCATCTGCAATGCCGCAGTTTGTGATGGTGTGAAACCAGAGTAACTAACCTCTCCTGTCTGAGGATCTCTATAACCAAACTTAGCAAGCGTTTGTTCGGGGACCGTGGACAGAGGAGATTCGGTCGCCAACCCTGTGGGCTGGGATACAAACGATTCTCCCTCTGCCAGAGCGTCCCCCTGCCTACCTTCTCGTAGGATGTTGCCCTGCGCGTCGGTAACGTATCCGCCATAAGGATCGAAGGCCGAGAACAAAAGGCTTTTGAAAAAGGCTTCTTGGTATTCGGGGAGAAGCTGCTGCGTCTGGTTGAGGTAGGTTTCATCAGCCATTATGCTTTCCCCTCGAACTGCTTCATCATCTGATACATCTTAGCGGCACCTTTGGCTCGATCCCCGCCGCCTGCTCCAGCAACCGCAGCGTTGGTCATTACAAACTCAC
>ERZ1046740.2580-NODE-2580-length-11560-cov-6.166362_pt1 | contig 11560 bp, 13 predicted proteins | sample MGYA00383093_ERZ1046740 | MGnify/ENA primary metagenome ERZ1046740 (study PRJEB29581, sample SAMEA5548363) | metagenome | biome: marine; feature: coastal; material: water | depth 25 m | study: Short-term variability in the microbial, nano- and picoplankton...
AAATTGTCGTTCGGACGCGACTATATCATTCCGACCCCGTTTGACCCGCGCCTGATTTATCGTATTCCACCCGCCGTGGCCAAGGCCGGCATGGACACTGGCGTTGCGCGTCGTCCAATCATCGACATCGACGGATACGAAGAAAGCCTCAAATCCCGCATGGATCCTACTGCGTCGATCCTGCGTGGCCTGAACGCCCGCGCCAGAAACGCGCAATCCCGTATGATTTTTGCCGAAGGCGATGACCCACGCGTTTTGCGCGCGGCCGTGAATTATCAACGCTCTGGCTTTGGCAAAGCGCTGGTTGTTGGGCGCGAACCAGATGTGAAGGCAAAACTCGAAGCAGCGGGCCTTGGCGATGCTGTGCGCGAAATCGAAGTGGTAAATGCGCGCAATACCCGCCACCTCGAAACCTATACCAATTTCCTGTATGACCGCTTGCAGCGCAAAGGCTTTGACCGCCACGACGTATTCAAACTTGCCGCGCGCGATCGCCATGTCTTTGCATCCTTGATGCTGCAACACGGCCATGGGGATGCGTTGGTCACTGGTGCAACCCGGAAATCGGCCCATGTTCTTGAGCTGATCAATCACGTGATTGATGCAGGCACTGAAAATGGTGCTGTCGGCGTAACGGCCCTTTTGCACAATGGTCGTATCGTTCTGATTGCCGACACATTGGTGCACGAATGGCCTGACGAAAATGATCTCGCCAATATCGCCGAGCGCGCAGCGGGCGTGGCCCGTCACATGGGCCTAGAGCCCCGCGTGGCCTTTGTCAGCTTTTCGACATTTGGCTACCCTGTGTCCGAGCGCGCCGAGAAAATGCACCTCGCCCCCAAGGTTTTAGACAGCCGTGGCGTAGATTTTGAATACGAAGGCGAAATGACTGTCGACGTTGCGCTAAATACCAAGGCGCAAGAGGCTTATCCGTTTCAACGTCTGACAGGGCCGGCCAATATTATTGTTGTCCCTGCACGTCACTCGGCATCAATCTCAACCAAGCTCATGCAGGAAATGGCAGACGCCACAGTGATTGGCCCAATCTTGTCTGGCGTGGATCATTCGATTCAGATCTGTTCGACCGGCTCAACTGCAAATGACATCTTGAACATGGCGATTATGGCGGCCTGCAAAATCGGCTAATCGCACAACAAGACTTGATGTTTCATGCGGGTCGGGCAAACTTGTCCGGCCCGTTTCTTTTTGTCCGAGGCCCTAAATGGCGATTTACAACCTTGGTTCGATCAATGCCGACCTGTTCTATCGGGTTCCACATCTGCCTTTGGCTGGTGAAACCTTGGCGGCCAGTTCGATGTTGCGCGGACTTGGGGGCAAGGGGGCCAATATGTCGGTGGCTTCGGCTCGGGCCGCGTCGCGCACAATTCACATTGGGGCGGTGGGCAACGACGGGAAATGGGCGGTTGAGCGCATGATGGAATACGGCGTCGATACGCGCCATATTGCCGTCTTGCCTGATAGCCCAACGGGGCACGCGATAATCAATGTTGATGATGATGGTGAAAACGCGATTGTTCTGCTTCCCGGGGCGAATCACGAAATCACGGAATCCGCCATTGGTGCAGCCCTTAGCGAGGCGCCTCCCGGTGACACGCTTCTTATTCAGAACGAAACCAACAACCAAGAATTTGCAGCACAGATTGCCCGGTCTCTGGGTCTTTTCGTGGCGTATGCTGCAGCCCCCTTTGATGCCGTCGCCGTGCAAGCCGTTCTGCCGTACTTGGACTTTTTGATTTTAAACACAATTGAAGCCACTCAGTTCGAGCAGGCAACAGGCCAATCACCCGAAGACTTGACGGAACTGCAAGTGATCGTCACCCGAGGCAGCCAGGGCTGTACGCTTTACCAAAATCGGATTGACGAAATTCGCCATTTTGCAGCCCTGCCAGTAACCCCGGTTGATACCACGGGGGCGGGAGATACCTTCACGGGATACACGTTGTCTGCCTTGGATCGTGGATTTCCAATGCCGCAAGCCATTGCGTTGGCCACTCGCGCTGCGGCGTTGATGGTCACCCGGCATGGCACGGCTGATGTGATTCCAGATCTCAAGGACGTTCAAGACGCAAGCTTTTGAACCCGAGCTTAATGGGCAAACGGCGCCGCTGATCCCCACAAGGATTTGACCTTCGCGTCGCGCTTACAGGCTTTGCGGTATCTTTTGTAAGCTTCTGACTGACGTTTTGGACCAAAGCGGGTCAAAACCAAATTGTCGCCCTTGTAATAATCCTGATGATAATCTTCGGCATCGTAGAACCGCGAAGATTTCAAGATGGGTGTCACAACATTGCGGCCCAGATCGGCCTGTGCTTCGGCCTTGGCTTCTTCCGCAGCGGCCTTTTGGGCCTTATTAGAGACGAAAACTGCCGTGGCATAACTCTGCCCACGGTCACAGAACTGACCACCTGCATCAGTTGGATCAACCGAACGGAAGAACATGTGCAACAACCGATCTGCCCCGACAACATTCGGATCAAAGGTGATCTTTACCGCCTCGTAATGTCCGGTCCCGCCTTTTGTGACCTGTTTGTAGGTCGGGTTCTTGGTGGTACCGCCTGTATATCCTGACACGGCTGACTTCACGCCTTTGACGCTTTCAAAATCGCTTTCCACACACCAGAAACAGCCGCCCGCCACGATCAACGTTTCTGTGGCAGCATGGGCGCGGGACCCCTGCGCAAATAGACCCACAGCAATAAGCAGGCCGAGGAAAATGGGCTTGGCTTTGATGAATGTACGCATGATCTCAATCTCCGGTATTTTCCCCACCCTGCCTTGCAAGATGTCGGCCCGCAATTGGTCGTAATCGAATGTCACGGCTTGGTGAGCACAATTTACCTCTTGGCGAGGTTTGACAGGACAACTAGCGTCATTCTGACTGATGAAGGAAAGCCAATGAAAATCGCAATGTGGAGTGGTCCACGTAATCTGTCGACGGCGATGATGTATGCCTTTGGAAATCGCACGGACTGCGCCGTGGTGGACGAGCCCTTTTATGCGGCCTATTTGGCTATGACAGGATTAGATCACCCCTTGCGTGATGAAATTTTGACCAGCCAACCGCAAGATGCAAACATTGTTGCGGCATCTCTTTCAGGCTCTAACCCGGCACAAAAGGCCCATTTTTATCAAAAACACATGACCCAGCACATGATCGATGGCGTGCCGCGGGATTGGATGCGGGACGTGACCAATGTGTTCTTGATCCGTCATCCGGCCCGCGTGATTGCCAGCTATGCCGCAAAGCGTGAGAACCCAAATCTGGATGACATCGGGTTTCGCCAGCAGGCCGAATTGTTTGATCTGGTGAAAAGTTGGGGACAGGCACCAGTCGTGATCGACAGCCACGACATCCGGGACGATCCCGAAAGCATGCTTAAAAAGCTGTGCACCCGCATCGGGTTAGATTTCAGGCCTGAAATGCTAACCTGGCCCACAGGCGGCCACAAAGATGACGGCGCATGGGCCTCGCATTGGTATGGCGCAGTGTGGAAATCAACAGGTTTTGCAGGGGCCGAAGGCCCATTGCCAGACATTCCGCCCGAGTTGCAGCCTGTCTTGGATGCGGCACTGCCGTATTATGAGCAGATGAAGGCAGAAAAGCTCTGAATTTGGGTTAGTTCAACAACTGCCCCAGCTTCATGGCGACACCCATATCGCCTGACACCTTGAGTTTGCCCATCATCACACCGGTCATTGGGTTCAATTTCCCGGTGAGCAATTTTACCAGATTGTCTTGGGTGATCTTGATTGTGCAATCGGTGTCTTGATCCACGTTTGTGGCCGACCCATCCGCCAAAACAACGACACCATCGTCGCCACAGTCAAACTTCAAAGACCCGTCAAAGGATTTTGTTTGCAACTCTTTTTGCATCCGCTCGACGATTTGCTGAATCATGTGTGTCTTCCTAAAACCAATTGCGCCCTCCGATGGTTAGGAGGACGCAAAGGTTAAAACAATGTTGACGTGGCAGGAGCGAAAAAATTGTACAAAACGGTCAAACCGGGGTCTGGCCGATGTACAAATTGGTCATTTTCCGGATTTGGCCACACGGTTGTTGCGCATCGCGATTAGTTTCAGGCGCAAGGCATTGAGCTGAATAAAGCCCGCCGCGTCGGTCTGATCATAAGCACCCATATCGTCTTCAAACGTCACATGCTCTTCTGAATAGAGCGAGTGATCCGACGACCGACCAACCGTCCGAGCAAGACCTTTGTACAGCTTCATGCGCACAGTTCCCGTGACGTGATCTTGGCTGGCATCGATGGCCGCTTGCAGCATTTCACGCTCTGGGCTGAACCAATACCCATTGTAGATTAGTTCTGCATATTTCGGCATCAGCTCGTCTTTGAGGTGCATCGCACCACGATCCATAGTGATCGATTCGATACCACGGTGCGCGTCCAACAAAATGGTGCCGCCGGGCGTTTCATAGACACCACGTGACTTCATTCCGATATAGCGACCCTCAACAAGATCCAGACGGCCAATGCCGTGCTTGCGACCATATTCATTCAGTTCCGTAAGGACTGTCGCCGGGGACATTGCCACACCATTGATCGAAACCGCGTTGCCCTTTTCAAAGCCAATTTCAATGAATTCTGGCGTATCTGGTGCGTCTTCCGGGCTGACTGTGCGTTGGAATACATAGTCAGGTGCAACCACTGCAGGGTCTTCCAGAACTTTGCCTTCTGACGACGTGTGCAACAGATTGGCATCAACCGAGAACGGTGCTTCACCACGTTTGTCTTTGGCAACTGGAATTTGGTGTTGTTCAGCGAACTCGAGCAGACGTGTACGCGACCCCAAATCCCATTCACGCCAAGGCGCGATGACTTTGATATCCGGGTTCAGAGCATAGGCCGCCAGCTCAAACCGAATCTGATCGTTGCCCTTGCCAGTGGCGCCATGTGAAACTGCATCTGCATCATGCTCTGCAGCCAATTCAACCAGCCGTTTTGAGATCAGCGGACGCGCAATCGATGTGCCCAAAAGGTAAAGGCCCTCGTATACGGCATTGGCGCGGAACATTGGAAAAACAAAATCGCGTACAAATTCTTCGCGCAGGTCTTCGATGTGAATGTTTTCTGGCTTTATTCCCAGCAATTCAGCCTTTTTTCGGGCCGGTTCCAACTCTTCACCTTGACCAAGGTCAGCAGTAAAGGTGATCACTTCACAATCATATTCAGTCTGAAGCCATTTCAGAATGATCGAAGTATCGAGGCCACCGGAATAGGCCAGAACAACTTTTTTGGGCGCGGACATGTCATATTCCTTTAAACGTATACCGCAGGCGCGATAACGGGTTTTGATACGCAGGGCAAGATGCCGCCCTGACGCGGCTACAAAATCCGTCGATTCCTGTTCACTTTCTTTCGTGTGTTTGATTAGATTGACTGACTGCTAGACCGGCAGCGACCGATGGCCTATGCCATCGATGAAAGTGACGTCTGTACCGGAAGGAAGCTGATGACTGAAATGTCTTTGCCGCTGATCACCCCTGTTATTCTTTGTGGGGGTTCCGGCACACGGCTATGGCCGTTGTCGCGCAAGAGCTTTCCGAAGCAATTTGCCCAAATTTCCCAAGAAACTAGCCTGTTTCAATCTTGTGCGGCCCGCACGAGCGGCAAAGGGTTTACAGCGCCTTTGGTTCTGACCAACTCTGATTTTCGCTTTGTCGTGAGCGAACAGTTGTTGGCCGAAGGCATTGACCCTGGTCCAATTTTGATTGAGCCAGAAGGTCGAAATACGGCACCCGCAATTCTGGCTGCAGCCTTGTATTTACAGGCACGCGACCCAAATGCAGTGCTGCTCGTTGCCCCATCGGATCATGTTGTGCCGGACATTGAAGGTTTTCAAGAAGCGGTGAACGAGGGGCTGCGCGAGGTTCTTGAAGAGCACCGCTTGGTAACATTTGGAATCACTCCTGACCGTGCGGAAACCGGGTATGGCTACCTTGGACTGAAAGAACCGCCAAATGGATCCGGCGCTGCGATGCCGCTTGAACGTTTTGTGGAAAAACCAGATGCGAAAACCGCAGAGGAAATGTTGGCGGGTGGGAACTATCTTTGGAATGCGGGGATTTTTCTGTTTTCCGCCGCCGACATAATTGCCGCTTTCGAGGCCCACGCGTCAAGCCTTGTTGGGCCAGTGCGTGCATCTGTTGAGCTGGCGGAAACGGATCTGGGGTTTCTTCGGTTGAACCAAGACGCATGGGGTGATGTTGAAGATATTTCAATTGATTATGCCGTCATGGAAAAGGCGCCGGATCTTTCGGTGGTGCCGTTTAGCGGTGGTTGGTCTGACTTGGGAAGCTGGGAAGCGGTTATGCGTGAAGCCGAGCCTGACGGAAACGGCGTTGTGTCGTTGGGGGCCGCCACTGCGATTGACTGTTATGATACGTTGCTGCGTTCCGAGGATGACGGTCTAGAGTTGGTTGGCATTGGGCTTGAGAATACGTTGGTCGTGGCCATGCCGGATGCGGTGCTTGTGGCGAACACATCGCGGGCGCAGGATGTAAAACTGGCGGTTGAGGCACTTAAGAAACGGGGCGCAAAACAAGCGGAAGCATTTGCCAAAGACCATCGTCCTTGGGGGCATTTTGAGACCGTCGCTCTGTCGGACCGTTTTCAAGTCAAACGTATTGTGGTGAAGTCTGGTGCGGCCCTGTCTTTGCAAAGCCACATGCATCGCTCAGAGCATTGGATTGTTGTTGAGGGCACGGCGCGGATCACGATCGACGATGACGTCAAATTGGTGAGCGAAAATGAATCCGTGTACATCCCACTTGGTGCAAAACACCGCCTTGAAAACCCCGGAAAACTGCCGATGACGTTGATAGAAGTGCAGACTGGGGCCTATTTGGGCGAAGATGACATTGTCCGCTATGAAGACCTGTACAAGCGCGGGCAGAGATCGAAGGGTTAGAAGCATTCGGTTAGAGCTTGCAAAACCAAAAACCGCATGACTAACACACTCATTGGTTGATTGGAGAGGGGTTGGAACATGGCGTGGAGCATTTATCATTCTGTGCGGTTGGTGCTCAGAAGCGGGCAGCAAGCTCTCAAGCTTTCGTCGCCGGTGATTGCTTTGACTTTGTTGAGTTTTGCGATTTTCATTACTGCGCTGGTCGTCGCAGTTGCTTGGCATCGTTTTGTCTTGCTTGAAGAAGAAACAAACACGCCTTTCCATGCATTTCATGGTTCGTAGGTCTTGGCCTATTTTGGTAAAATACTGCCCCTTGTTCTAGCCGTTATTGCAATCGCTTTTCGCATCTCAATCGTTATCGGGCTTTTGCCCATCTTGGGTCAGGTGTTTCTCGCGCTTTACCTGCCGATGGGCTTGGCACTTGCTTGGGGGTTTTATCGACTTTCACCAATCCTTCCAGCTGCGGCTGTAGGTAAATCAATGACCTTTCGAGAGGCTTGGGACGCGACAGGGCCACATTCAACAGCCCTGTTCGCCCTAATTTTTGTCACGTTTCTTGTCGGTTTGCTCGTTGCTTTGGCATTTATGCTGTTGGTTTTTGTTCCGCCGCTTTTGATAGCCACCGCTCTTGTCGTAAATTGGTTCTTTATGATGCTGAACATCAGCCTGCTGACAACGATCTACGGTGTTAGTGTTGAGGGTCGCCAAACCTGAGGTTAGCCGGCAAGCTTGGCCTGAAATTCAATCTTTGACTCTTCATAACTTGCCAATACGGTAGCAATATCCACAGAATCTGCCGTCCCCTCACCGGAAGCGGTTTCACCCGTTTGGCATAAAATTGAAAAGCTTCGGAATCCAAGATTGAGAGCACTGCCTTTGAGGAAATGCAGGTCTTCCCCCAATGTTCCAAAGTCAGGCGCTTCTCGTAATTTTTCGATTACTTTCTCAACCTCTTCAAGGAAAAGTTCTACGACTTCGGCGAAATCTTCTGGACCGATTTCATCGCGCAACTCATTCACTCGTTTCCAATTAATCATGAAGGCACTCCAAGCAGCCCGACAATGCCGGGCTGAGTGACTTTGCGCCCAAATGGTTAAGGATTTCTGTGAGCCAAGTCGGATCATGAAGCAAATTTTACTGTTCAGCGAATGTTAAGACGCGCTCGATAGGGCGGTTGTATTCAGTGTTTTGATTTTGGGTTTGCAAGGGTTTGGTGTGCAAGAAGCGGCCGCAAGAGAAATTAAGAATGTGCCGGACGGCGCGGTTAGACGGGTGCTGCTTGTGGATGACAGTCGTTGGCAGCGCCGAATCCTAAGTGCGTCGCTTACGCGTGACGGATACGAAGTGTTAGAAGCGGCATCTGGGGAAGAGGCAATGGACATCTGCCGCATGACCCCTCCAGATTTGATACTGAGTGACTTGGCCATGCCGGGAATGGATGGGCTGGAATTTTGCCAGGCGTTTCGCGCCTTGCCAGCGGATCAATACGGATACTTTATCCTTCTCACCTCGAAAAGCGAAGTTGAAGAAATGGTGCGTGGCCTTGAGGGTGGCGCAGATGATTTTGTTTCAAAGCCTGTTAACGCACACGAACTGCGTGCACGTATCAGCGCGGGTGAGCGGATTTTGCGCATGCAACGCGAACTGACTGACAAAAATCGCGTAATTTCAGACACTTTGAGCGAACTGCAGCGGCTTTATGACTCTCTTGATCGGGACTTAATCGAAGCCAAGAAATTGCAGCAATCTTTGGTGCGCGACCGTTTTCAAGATTTTGGTGCTGGAGCGGTATCTTTGGAATTGTTGTCCAGTGGGCATGTCGGGGGGGACTTGGTTGGACAATATCGCGTTAGTGAGACCTGTGTTGGTCTTTATTCAATCGATGTTTCGGGTCATGGCATTAGTTCGGCCCTTATGACCGCGCGGCTTGCTGGGTATCTTTCGTCATCATCTGCAGATCAAAATGTAGCGCTTCGTAGGGCGTCAGATGGCAGTCAAACCTATTTGGCACCAAATGAGGTTATTGCGCGATTAAACCACATCATTATGGACGAGTTAGAGACTGAATTGTACTTTACGATGTTCTTGGCCGTGGTTGATTTACAAAGTGGTGCTGTTGAAATGGCGCAAGCCGGCCATCCTCACCCCATAATTTTGCGTGCGGACGGGAAAATTGAACAAGACGGCCCAGGTGGGTTGCCTGTTCGGTTGATTTCAGGCGCAGAATTCACGCCCTTCCAAACGAATCTTGAGCCGGGGGACAGATTGTTGATCTTGTCTGACGGAGTCACCGAGTGTCCCGATGCCTCTGGTGAAATGCTGGGAGAAGAAGGGCTTTCTGAGTTAGTCACTTCTTTGGCCGGCCAAAGTGTTGAAACCATGCTGGAAGCACTGGTGTGGCAGTTAGGGGAGTTTGCTGGAGGATCGCGGTTTCCGGACGATGTGTCTGGCGTGTTATTTGAGTATCGCGGTCATGTGAATTGACCTGTGACAGCGCGAGCAAAATGTTTGTCACCAGCATTTCCCAACACTGAAATCGCCTTAGCCACAGACATCCAGCAAGCCGTATGCCCGGGTTCCGTTGGTAGGCCCAAGCGTGTTGCAGGACGGGCCGCATAAACAGTACACAGTTTTTCGGCCCAGATGTCGTACTCTGGCATAAAGACAAACCTTCGGAATGCACCAAGACGAACAGGACGGGAAATTGTCCAGCCGGTTTCTTCATACACTTCGCGGTGTAAGGCCATGATAGGAGATTCGCCTGGATCGATGCCACCGCCGGGTAGCTGAAACTCTGAATCTGGCTCGGCTTGAAACGTCACTAGGACCTGATCTGCGCGGGTCAAAACGGCATAAGCTCCAGGGCGAAGTGTGTATTTCACACCCGCGCGTGGCGGCTCTCCAAATCTGCGGATCATGTACACCCCCTTTTTGTTCGGCTTGCCGCCCTTATATAGTCGCGGTATGGCAAGTGAAGGCCTTTAGGAAATCCTCATGAAACTAGGTAACAAAATTGCTTGGGACGACACTGTTCTGCCGTTCCAGCTGGATAAATCAGACATCCGCGGGCGTGTTGCGCGTTTAGATGGCGTGCTGGATGGTGTGTTGAAGCAGCACAATTATCCCCCGGCCGTTGAGGCGTTGGTTGCCGAAATGACGTTGCTCACAGCGTTGATTGGGCAAACGATCAAGTTGCGTTGGAAATTGTCTTTGCAGGTGCAATCAAACGGTCCGGTTCGAATGATCGCGACAGATTATTACGGTCCGACCGAAGAGGGTGAGCCAGCGCGCATTCGGGCTTATGCCAGCTTTGATGAAACGCGACTGACAGACGGCGCGCCGTTTGATCAGGTCGGTGATGGGTATCTTGCGGTTTTGATTGATCAGGGCAATGGAATGACGCCGTACCAAGGCATCACTGCGCTGACTGGTGGATCGCTGAAGGCTTGCGCCGAAGCCTATTTTGCCCAGTCTGAACAATTGGCGACGCGATTTGCCTTGCGCTTTGGTAAGTCGATCGAGCCTGGCGTGCCGGAACATTGGCGTGGCGGCGGGGTTATGCTGCAACATATGCCCAAAGCATCCCCCCATGTGTCGGATGAAGGTGGGAGTGGAGAAGGCGGTCATCTTCTGGCTCAGGATGTGTTGAATGATGACGAAAGCGAAAACTGGAATCGCGTTAACATTCTGCTTAGCAGCGTTGAAGACCTTGAAATGATTGGACCATCTGTGGCACCGACCGATCTTTTGGTGCGCCTGTTCCACGAGGAAAGCCCACGTGTTTTCGAAGCACAGCCTGTTTCATTTGGCTGTACATGTACAGAAGAACGCGTGCGTCAAAGCCTGTCGATTTATTCGGTCAAGGATATTCAAACCATGACGACTGCCGAGGGGCGCGTGACAGCAGACTGTCAATTTTGCAGCGCGCACTATGATCTGGATCCCGCCACTGTTGGCAAGGATGCCGTGAGTGCAAAATGACGGGTGATTTGGTCACCCCAATTTTGGATGCTCTTGGGCAGGAAAGTGGCACGTCGTCGGATTTTGATTTGAATCCAGACTATGTTTTGCCCGAGGGTCGTAAACTGCGTCCTGCCGGTGTTCTGGTGCCACTTGAAGTGCGGCAAGGTGCGTTGCATGTGATCCTGACCAAGCGCGCTTCGCATCTTAAACACCATCCCGGTCAAATTGCTTTTCCGGGAGGCAAGCAAGATGAAGGTGACGCAGATGTCGTGGCTGCGGCGCTCCGCGAAGCGCATGAGGAAATTGGGCTTCCTGTGAACAATGTCGACGTTTTGGGGGTGCTTCCAACCCACGAAACGGTCACCAACTTTATCGTAACGCCTGTGATCGGGCTTATTAAGAACGAGTTCTCGATTGTGCCAGAATTAGGGGAGGTCGATGAAGTGTTTTCAGTTCCACTGGCGCATGTCTCGGACCCAGCACTGTTTTCCATACAATCGCGCTTCTGGATGGGGCATAAACGATCTTACTTTACGGTGCCCTTTGGACCCTATTACATCTGGGGGGCCACTGCGCGCATACTGCGTGGCTTGGCCGAAAGGATGAACCGGTGACACGTATTTCTGGTGCTTGGCTGGACAACCCGCA
>ERZ1046740.2585-NODE-2585-length-11550-cov-4.754241_pt1 | contig 11550 bp, 26 predicted proteins | sample MGYA00383093_ERZ1046740 | MGnify/ENA primary metagenome ERZ1046740 (study PRJEB29581, sample SAMEA5548363) | metagenome | biome: marine; feature: coastal; material: water | depth 25 m | study: Short-term variability in the microbial, nano- and picoplankton...
ACGTTAGTTATGTAGATGGTGATAGTAATAGAAAAAGATGTCTTCTTGCATATAAAGAAGATGGTAAGACTAAATATAAAGATATAAGTAATGGATAATTTTTCTATAGGATTTGGAGAAACGTTTTCTAGCGGGCCTTTATTAGGTTTTTCTTCATATCCAGCAGACGAACAAAATGAATTCAATGAACTAAACATCTATTTAATATTTGTTTTTGTTCATATAAAATGGTAATAAAATTATGGGTAAGATATTAGCAAAGCTATTTGGATCTGCGGGATCCGGCATAGCAGATAAGATTTCAGGTATAATAGATAAACATACTTTCAGCAAACAAGAAAAGGCACAGATAAAAAAAGAAATGGATCAAATATGGATTGATGCTGAAGCTGATATGCAAAAGAATGTTACTGAGAGATGGAAGACTGATATGAATAGTGATTCCTGGTTGTCTAAGAACGTTAGACCTTTGGTTCTTATATTTCTAGTAGTATCTACAGTATTAATGGTGTTTATAGATGCCGGTGTTATTTCGTTTGAAGTTAAAGCTAATTGGATAGATCTGCTGCAATTAGTACTTATAACGGTCATAGGAGCCTATTTTGGAGGCCGTAGTGCAGAGAAGTTTAAAAAGTAATGGCTAAACTAGTCACAGGCAATTATCGTGCCTCTAATCGCTCTAAAAGGCCCGGTGTGCATTCTAAAAATGCATCACCAGGACAAAACAAATACAAAAAGAAATATAAAGGTCAAGGTCGTTAAACACAGTTATTATAGAACTTAAATATTTTACATTCGAAGATTTTGATTGTCCTTATTCAAGGTTTCCTGATACAGGATTCAAGTATATGGATAGAGAGTTTCTGTCTATGTTACACGAAGCTAGAAGACTTTCTAAGGTAAAATTCAGGATACTTAAAGGTTATGTATCACCTGATGGTGTATTGATGGCTAATGAACTCAGTAACTCTTCTCATTTGATAGGTAGAGCTTGTGAGATCTGGTGTAAAGATAATTATAAGAGATATAAAATACTAACAGCTTTACTTGAAGTTGGTTTTACTAGAATAGGTTTTTCAGATGATAGAATTTATGTAGACAATGACAATATGAAACCAGACTCAATATGGCATTTTAATAGAAAATTAGCAAAAAGGTTTGTATAATATAGTATATTATATATATTATATTATATATTATATAAGTATTATATAGTATATTATATAATTATTATATATTAAATAATATATAATACAATACAACCTTATAGTTGTATTGTATTTATAATATATTATATTATATTTGTTAAAAATATACAAAATGATAATAAACACAGAATTAGAATACTACAATGATTACGAAGATTTAAAGAACTTTTTAACTAGATCTATAGTTTTACCGGATGATAGATTAATAAACTCAATGCAAGGATGTTTAGCTAGAATAGGATCTTATAACGCAGAATTATCTATTAAAATACAGCAACTTGAACTAGTAAACGACAAACTTAATAAAGACATTTTTCATCTTAAAAAGGAGTTAGAAAACAATATTTATAACGATAAAGTATAAAAGTATTTTGATACTATCTAGATATATTATATATTTGAATTATGAAATCATTACACGAAAAATTGGCGAGTATTCAAGGTAGATTGAAAGCGCCTAAAAACCAAAGAAACAATTTCGGTAAATACAATTACCGATCTTGTGAAGACATCTTAGAGGCAGTTAAGCCTTTATTAAATGAAAATGGCTTGGTCTTAACATTAACAGACAAAGTACATTCATTGTTAGAATTATCGTATGTAGAAGCTACTGCAACTATATCAGACGGTAAAACTGAGATCCCGGTTTCTGCTCAAGCAGGAATCAATCCTGATAAAAAGGGAATGGATATAGCACAATCATTTGGAAGTTCTAGCTCTTATGCTAGAAAGTATGCTTTAAATGGATTGTTTCTTATTGACGATACAAAGGATGCTGATGCAACTAATACGCACGGTAAAACAACAGCTAAGAAAGAATTGTTAACACCTAAACATCCTAAGTTCGAAAATGTAAAACAATTCCTTTCAAATGGAGGTAACATCAAACAGGTACAAGATAAATATACAATATCTGATGCCGCAAAAACTCAATTAGTAAACTCTTAATTTTTATTTATATGGCAAATATAACATCAATTTCAATAGACGTCAAAAAGATTGACAAGTCTAAATTAAAAAAAGGTCAATATCTTAATATTGATCTAGCAACAAGGGAAGAAACTAACCAATATGGTCAGAATGTTTCAGTGTATTATTCTCAAAGTAAAGAAGAGAGACTAGCAAAAGAACCTAAGTCCTATTTAGGAAATGGTAAAGTTGTTTGGACTGATGGAAACATTACTAGAGCTGAACTTGTGAAAGCAAACACCTCTGAGGAGACGGTGGATTTTTAGTGTTTTGTTTTGTGATTAGAAAAGTGGGTTGTAAAAGACCCACTTTTTTTTTATATTTATAACATAAAACAAACCTATGAATAACAAATTCAACCTCCTCTACGAAAAAACATACGTTGATCCTGAAGAATCAATAGAATACCCTCCAGTCGCTTTATCTTATGGCCAATACAAAATAAGAGATAAATTTTATCCTATTCCAATAGGAACTTATGGAAACTTTAGTTTTATACAAGCAGCACCTAAAAGTAAGAAAACATTCCTAGTATCAATGCTATGCGCTGTTTATTTGTCAGGAAGCAATAAACTAACCGGAAACCTAAAAGGCCATAGAAACGGTCTTAAATTAGTTCATTTCGATACTGAACAAGGTAGATTCCACGCACAAAAAGTATTTAGAAGAGTTTTAGACATCTCTAAACAAGACAGAACCTTCTATGATACTTATGCTCTTAGAGTATTATCAGTACAAGAAAGAATAGAATTTATAGAATTATATCTAGATAAGTATTCTAATGAATTAGGAATTATGGTAATTGATGGAATAGCAGATCTAGTTCTAGATGTTAATGATATAAAAGAATCTAGTGAGATAGTACAAAGAATATTAAGATGGTCAGAAAAATATAACATACATATTATATGTGTAATACATACTAACTTTAATTCAACTAAAGCTACAGGTCATTTAGGATCCCACTTAGAAAAAAAGACAGAAACCCAAATACAATTAAATGTTAATGAAGATAATGATAGTATTGTAAAAGTTAGTTGTAAAAGATCCAGGAGCTTTGCCTTTGAAGAGTTCTTCTTTGAAGTCAATAGTGATGGTATACCAATAATAATAGATAAAATAGACGATATATTAAACGTAAGAAATGGAACTAAATTTAACTTTTGATATAAGACCTCAAGCTCATCAATCAGTCAGGATGGGTAGAAACGGTATAGCTTATACACCTAAAAAAATAAAGGATTATAAAAGAGCTATAATGCTTTTAGCTAGAAATCAACTACCTAAAGACTTTGAGATAATTCCTGCTGGTACTGCAATTACTGTAGAATATTTACATTATATATTTGAATACACTAAGTCTACTCCTAAAAAGAGAAGAACTTATCAACTAGATAAAACAACTAAACCTGATTTATTAGATAATATCAATAAAGCTTTTATAGATGCTTTAGAAGGAGTTGTGTTTGCTCAAGATCAAAATATAGTAAGAGTAAAGGAGTTAAGAAAATTCTACGGAGAAAGTAATAAAATAGAAATAAAATTAGTATATTAACAGCCAAACTATGAATAACAGAGAATTTAATAAATTAAAGAATGAATTACTGGATGAGTGTCAATCTATAATGGATGCTAAACAACCAGAATACACTAATAAGAATATTGATGTATTGTATAACTTTAAAAGTACTGGCAACCATATAGGTATAAAGCCTGCTGAAGTTTGGGCTGTGTTCTTCCATAAACACATACAAGCTATTCTAAGTCACTCTAATAATCCAGATATGCCACAAGCTGAACCAATAGAAAGTAGATATGCAGATGCTATTAATTATCTGTTTCTTGGCTATGCTTTAATGAATGATAGACCTAAAAAAGATATAATATCAGGAACTGAATGATACTAGAAGAATTATCTAAACGCAATAAGGAATGGTTTAAAATTGCACTTTCTATTTGTAAAGATGAATCACTAGCTAAAGAATTAGTTCAGGAGATGTATTTAAGACTTAACAAATACATTGATAATATAGACCGTATAACAGTTGACGGTAAAATTAGTTCCCTATATATATATGTGACTATCAGGAACTTATATTACAAACATCAGAATAAGAGAAAAAAGAACATAATCTTTCAATATAAAGATTATGATTCTTTCGATGATGGGGTAAATATAAATGATAATTTTAAATCTTCTATAGACAATGATATAGAATTATCTAATATGGAAGAGGCACATAGAAAGATTATGGATAATATATTAAAAGAGGTTTCTACTTGGCATTGGTATGATGAGAAATTATTTAAGCTTTATTTCTTTACAGATAAAAGCTTAAGGAATATAGCGTCTGAAACTAGAATATCATTAACAAGTATATATAACTCTTGTAAGAACTATAAACAAATACTTATCGAAAAGTTCGGTGAGGATATAACAGACTTTTTCAATAAAGATTATTACCAAATAAAATGAAAGAACCAAAAGACAAAAGAACAAAAGCATACAAAGAATGGAAAAAGAACTTTGATGCAGAGAACAAGAACAAGTCTAAAGGACTTGGAGATACTATCGAAAAGATTACTGAAGCTACAGGAATTAAAAAAGCAGTTAAGTTTTTAGCTGGTGAGGATTGCGGGTGTGATGAAAGAAAAAAATTACTAAACGATATGTTTAGATATGATAATCCTTTATGCTTAAATGAAGAAGAATATAACTTTTTGACTGATGTATTTACTACTAAAGGAAGTGTAATATCTTCTAGTAGAGTTGTTAGGTGTATTAATATATTTAATAGAATATTTAATGCAAAACAAAAAGCAACGAGTTGTAGCTCGTGCTTTGTTACTAATGTATATAACCCACTTAAAAAGGTTTATGAAGCCTATAAATAAAGAGGAGGATTTATTTAATTATTTAAAGCTAGAAGTTTATCCTGACTTAGTAAAAGCAAGAGGTAAACTATCTAGATGGGATTGTTATTCTGTAGACAAAGCTCATAGAATAGAATTAAAATGCAGAAAGACTCATTACGATACTTTACTTATTGAGAAAAAGAAATTTGATGCAATGATTGAAGTTTGTAATAAGTATTTAGATATTCCTTATTATATTTGTAGTACACCAAAAGGTATATATTCTTTTAATTTATTTGATGTATTACCTAAATGGGAAGTTAATTATAAAAATCCTGCTACTACTCAATTTAATAATAGAGGTAGGATTGCAAAAGAAGTTGCTTATTTAAACATAAATGATGCCAAATGGATACAATAAAATTACTTGACGGATCAGAGTGGAAGATTAAAGACATCTTAAAAAAGATGGAAGACAATAGCTTTTATTACGGATTCTTAGGAAAGAATACTCTTTCTTCTTCTGTAGCTAAAAAGCTTATGGTAAGTGCAGATGATTATATACAGGATATAAATAATCCTAAGAACTCAGATATTAAACCATTTAGAGATGGTAGATTAATTCACGTTTCAATATTAGAAAGTGATAAACTAAATGATTACTATAATTTTGTTGATGTTGCTTCTAGAAGGAATAAAGAATTTAAATTAGCTAAAGAAAACTCAGAAGGTAAAGAAGTTATGTTAGAGAAAGAAAGGATCTGGGCAGATGGTTTAAAAGAAGTTGTGTTAAAAGATCCTGAAGTAAAAGAATATATAACAAATGGAGAATGTGAGAAGTCTGGAATAGGATATGTAATGGGCTTGCCTTTTAGAGGCAAAGCCGATTGTTTATATGAAGATAAAATAATTGATCTAAAAACTACTTCAGATATTGATAATTGGGAATATAATAGTTATTTTTATGGTTATGATATACAAAGTTATATTTACACTCAATTGTTTAATAAGGATGAGTTTGTTTTTGTTATCATAGACAAAAGAAATAATAAATTAAAAATACATAAAGCTACAGATGATTTTATCAGTTCAGGAAAGAGAAAACTTAAAAGAGCAGTTCAGAATTATATCGGACACTTTGGTTTTTAACAATGAAGTAAGTGCATTGTATTTTAATCTAACCGCAGATGACTTTTTAGCCGGAGCATCTTTAAGGCAATTAAGATCTAGTTTAAAGTTTTATGAAGAGCTAGAGTTATATGACGAATGCCACGGAATATTTATGGCTATTAAATATTATAAAATTATAACAAGAACATTTAATCAAGAACACTATGAACATTAAAGAGGTAAGAAACTTTGTAGAAGAAAAAACTCAATTAGATATAGGTAAGAAATCAAGAAGAAGAAACTATGTATATGCAAGAGCTGTATTCTTTTATCTAGCTAGAAAGTATGCTGGATCTACTTATTATGTTATGGCCGCAGAAATCAATTGTAATCACGCAAGTGTAATTTATTCTATAAAGAATACTATTCCGGTAATATTTAAAGAAGAACCTAAGCTTAAAGTTTTATGTGAGAAGTTTGTGTCTTTATTTAAAGAAGAGATAATATCAGATACTAAAACTAGAAAAGATATAATATCTGAAAACATAGATCTTAAAATGAGATTGTCTAGATACGAAGATGCTGAAGCTAAAGATAATAAAACTCAAGTTATTCAAAATACAATAGACTCTAGGTTTGCTAAATTAATACAGCAAACTCCTGAAGATAAGTTAGACAACTTATATGTTAAAATGGATGCTATAGTTAAAATGTTAAATAGTAAATGGAAAGACAAGATAGATGTTTATTCAAGTTATGAAACTGTTTCAACTGGTTAATGGCTAAGAAAAGAAAAATAAAACCTAGAATTAGATATGATCTTAAAATTATATCCTGGTGTATGAACAACGGATATAAATTATATCCTGTTCCTGAAGGTAATAACTTTAGAATAGTATTAGAATACAAAGGGTCTAAAAAGAAATCTGAATTGGTTTACAATAAAAAGAAATGGAGTGATAGAATATGGGAAGTCTACGGATTAATATATGATAATAAATGCCTAGAAAAAAAGTAGAGAGAAAATATATGAAGAAGACCGATGGACGAAAGAATAACGGTCAGAAGCGTGGAGATGCTGTTGTCAGGAGAACTATGGCTACTCCTGCCAATATTAATAAAGCAAAGAAGAACAGATCTAAAATGCTTGCTACAGGTGCTATTAAAGAGGTTTACGGATCTGAAGAAGCTTTCTGGGTTATGGTAGCAGAGAACGCTAAAGATTCTCAGTTTGATAGAAAAATGATATTAGAATATATATATGGTAAAGCTAGAGATAATGTAGATGCTTCTTCTAATAATGATAAAGTAGATATTTCTATTATGAATTTCTTTCAAGGTACACCAAAGATAGAAGAGAATACAATTGATATAGAATCAGAAGATGAAGACACCCAAACTTAATAGTAAGTACCAGGCTTTTGGTAATGACTCTAGATACTTTATAGTAACAGGAGGAAGAGGATCCGGTAAATCATTTGCAGCTAACGTGTTCTTATTACTATTAACTTATGAAAGAGGACATAAGATTCTATTCACTAGATATACAATGGTATCAGCAGCTTCATCTATTATTCCAGAATTTATAGAGAAGTTAGAAATTATGGGTGTGGTCGAGGACTTTAGAATAACTAAAGACGAGATCACAAATATCAAGACAGGATCCGGTATTTTGTTTAAAGGTATCAGAACAGCTTCAGGTAATCAAACAGCAGCTCTAAAATCATTAAATGGTATTACTACATTTGTTTTAGATGAAGCAGAAGAACTAACAAATGAAGATGACTTTGATAAGATAGATCAGTCTGTTAGGGTTAAGAATAAACAGAATAGATGTATCCTTATATTAAATCCTACTACAAAAGAACATTGGATATACAATAGGTTCTATGAGAACAGAGATATACCAGATGGACACAATGGTTTAAAGAACAGTATAACTTATATACATACAACTTACAGAGATAATGTAGAGAACCTATCCATCTCTTTCTTAAATCAAATACAAGACATAAGAAGAAGAAGACCAGAGAAATATACTCATCAGATACTCGGGGGCTGGTTAGAGAAACAGGAAGGGGTTATCTTTAGGAACTGGAGAATAGGAGAATTTAATGAGAACTATGATATATATTATGGGCAAGACTTTGGATTCTCTATAGATCCAACAGTCTTGACTAAACTAAGTATAGATAGAAGAGGAAGAAGAATATATTGTAAAGTAATGTATTGTAAACCTGGACTATCTACAACTCAGATAGCAGACTTTAATATAAGATATGCAGGGCCACACTTGATTATTTGTGACTCAGCTGAACCTAGACTTATAAATGAAGTTAAGCTTAAAGGAGTTAACATTAGACCTACTATAAAAAGAAAAGGATCTATCTTGTCAGGTATTGCTCTTCTTCAAGACTTTGATTTAATTATAGATCCTGATTCAACAGAATTAGTTAAAGAATTAAATAATTATGTTTGGGCCACTAAAGGCCAAACAAAACCAGTTGATCGTTGGAATCACTGCCTCGATTCAATTCGCTACGCAGCTCAATACGCTTTAGAAGGATTCTCTAAAGGAAACTATTCTATTCGTTAAACGCAATAGGGTTAGACTCTTAAACGCAGTAGGGTTGAGTTCTTAAACGCAGTAGGTTTCCCGCTGAACTCAGTAGGTTATCAGATCCACCTCTGGTGTCATCTCTGTTGTCTCGAAGTAGATCTCTGTTCATACTTCAAAGATACAATTAATTTAACATTATCTTAACATTAAATTAACATTGGACAAAAAAATAGTTCGTACTATTGTATCAAACATTAAAAATAATATATGAAAAAAGTTGAAAAGTTTATTAGAGAGACTTCAAATGGGAAGATCTTCAGCGCAACATTCGTTAAAAAGAATGGTAACATCAGAACTATTCATTGTCGCAGAGGCGTCAAGAAGGGTCTGACTGGTAAAGGTATGTCTTATGATCCTGGATCTAGAGGCCTACTTGTTGTCTATGATTTATCTAAAAAGAATTATCGTATGATAAATTTAGCTAAATTAATTGAAGCTAAAGTTAATGGTTTAATTTATAAATTTATTTAATATGGAGCAACCTTATAAAAAAGTGATAGAGTTCTACAAGGACTCATCACCTAAACAACATCAATACTTTTTAAATTTAATCAGTGATCAAATGACATTCTTTAATCACGAAACTAGAGAAGAGTATGAATTAGACCCGGAATGCTTTACTGATTTTAATGGCACATTTCATCAGTTAAATTTAAAAGGTAGTTACGATAGCACTTTTGTAAAAGATCCTAGTATTGAAGCTCTAATTGATTATGAAAGGCAATCTGTTGGTTATGCTGAGTCAGATGCTAATAGTGACGAAGATTTTTTAGCTAGATTAATTTGCAAACATTTTGAATGGGATGGAGCGTTTATCTTTAAGCTTGCAGAGAAATGTTTTACGGAATGTAATCATCATACTTTTAACAAAGCTTTTAAGGAGCTTTGGGAAAAGGAAATATTAAAAACAGATAACATTAATAAAAAAGATAAAGATGAAAGCAATAATAAATAAGATTAAAGAATATAATAACAAGTCAATGCGAAACGTTAAGAATACCAGAAAAGAAATTGACAACGATATTAAGATTGAAGTTAGTTCAACTTGGACTATTAAAGGTGACGCAAAAGAACATAGAGAGGTTTTAGCGAGCTTAGAAATATATTCTTATACTATCACTGAAGAAGAACTAAAAGTTCTTGTAGAATCTCTTAAAATGATTTATTCAAATCATCCAGACGGAGAGATTAAAATGTATGTTACACATAATCACGAATACTTAAATTGTTAATATGAGAAAGTGTAATAAATGTGGAACTGCAATTCAGCAGAAAGCAAAACAATTATTTTGTTATAATTGTAAAGGGTATAAATTACCTTATGAAACTTATAAGTTTTATTCAATATCAAATCAATTTAATAATAAATAATTATGGAACACACAGATCAAGAAATAGTAGATGTACTATTCAATGACTTTCCGAAAGTCGGAGAGCAAATCCTAGAATTTCTAGACAATCAAAATTAATAATAATGAAAAATAATAATATTAAAGTAATTAAAATAGTTAGACCAATGAGACTTTGGTTTAAGAACTTCAGAACATTAATAAAAGATATATTTAATCCTGGAGAATCAATTCACAAATGGTTAAGGTATCCAATGTATGCTATAGATAAAAAACATAAAGAAATTATCTTAGCGGGATTAATGGAAGAATTAAATCAAGAAATAGAAATTAAGAGTTATGACTTATAGAGAAGATATCCAAAGAATTGAATCTCAGAGCCTGAGATTAATTCTAAATAATCAAGCCAGTAAAATAGACGAATTGAGAATAGAAGCTGTTACACTTCATTCTAGAATAGAAGTCTTGTTAGCTAAAGTAGAAGTCCTGGAACAAAAAATAGAACAGGACATAATTAATAATAAAGTAAATTAAATAAAGTTATGAGTAAAAATAATCACACTTACATTCACGGTATTGATGGGATCCACGGATCCGATGGAGAGGTTTATGTGAGTTATGCAAACGATAAAGAATTAACAATAGACTCAGAAAGTCTTTGGTTTTTTCTGCCTGATTTAATTAAGGTAGCAATAGAACAAAAGAAAATTAGTAATGAGATCCAAGACTTACATATTGAATCAGCTGTAAAATTATTAATAGATACGCTTGATTAAGATTCTTAAACGCAGTGGGGTTGCCAACTTCATTAAACGCAGTGGGGTTGGCACTTTCTTAAACGCAGTAGGGTTTCTTTCTTAAACGCAGTGGGGTCACCCCTCCAAAATCAAATGTTAAAATTCTGTTAAAATTTTGGTGGATCAAAATATTTTTTGTATTGCCTGTTTTTTGTGGCCGTTTCATTTGCGCAATTTAGAAACGTTTTAAATAGTTTAGATAGCGTCAAATGTTAACAATTCGTTAACATTAGCAAACTAATTTTATATATATATTTGTGGTTCACTTTAAAAAAATAAATATGTCTAATTTTCAAAACACACTAGAAAAAACTATTAACGAGGTCGACGGGTTCCGAGTTCCAAAAAAATTATTAAGTCAAGGAATGACGAACGCCAAAACAAAAAAGAATAAACTAAAAACATTTATTCTTTATTTGGCCCCTTATAACCAAAACAGTAAAAGAATTAATATTTGCCCGCACGCCTCTAAAGGGTGCGCGGTCTCTTGTTTATTTTCAGCGGGTCGGGGTAAGTTTTCAAATGTTGTAAAGTCCAGAATAAATAAAACAGAATATTTCCTGAAGGATAAAACAAACTTTTTACACCAATTGCATAAGGAAATAATACAAGAATATTACAAAGCTAAAAAAGGAAATTAT
>ERZ1046740.2586-NODE-2586-length-11545-cov-4.127328_pt1 | contig 11545 bp, 9 predicted proteins | sample MGYA00383093_ERZ1046740 | MGnify/ENA primary metagenome ERZ1046740 (study PRJEB29581, sample SAMEA5548363) | metagenome | biome: marine; feature: coastal; material: water | depth 25 m | study: Short-term variability in the microbial, nano- and picoplankton...
TTGAGTGTCTATTCCTGTTTCTTTTTTTACTGTTTGGATTAACTTGGCTTCTTGTTGCGATAACTCTTGCTTCATTGTATGAGCTTTTTGAACGTCCACTTTCACCCCAAGAAATTTCATGTCAACCAAACAAGGAAACAGATCTGTCTCGAGTTCAAAAATAGATCCTAGGTCCTGGTCCGTTAGTTCTTTTTGCATAACCTTCCATAAATTTAATGTTAGTTCTGCATCACGTTCAGCATAGTTACCTACATACATTGCAGGTAGTTTCCACATATCAGCTTTAGGATCTACTCCCCATTCTTTTGCTGCTTCGTTTAATTCAGATTCATTTTTACCCTGGCCACAGTAATCCCAACCTAAACTATTAAGATCAAATCTAAATCTATTTTCATTTACTAATGACGCTGCAATCATTGTGTCAACAATCTGTCCGTTAATTTTTATACCCATCGATCTAATCCAACACACATCATACATTGCATTGTGAAATACTTTTATTGCATCTGACTTACAAACATCTGTAAACCATTGAATTACTTTATTTTTTTCTAGGTTACCACCACCTTCGTGATCAAATGGAAAGTATCCTGAGTAGCCATCAGTAGCTACAGCTATGCCTACAACTTTACCACGACCAACAATAGAACCAGATCCCATTGTTTTTAAATCTGGATCACATGTTTCTAAGTCAATTGCAATTACATCTGCTTGTCTAAGATCTGGAAATTCTTCTGGCTTAGACCATTCTGTTTGTGCTTTAAATACCAATGGTTTCATTACTTGTCCTCCTTTAGATTTTTAAGTTTGTAATCATAACTACCTTTTTCGTGTGAATCTTTTTGATCTCTTAAGTAATTCCCTCTTACGCAGCATTCTATTACTGGTATGTTTGCATTTAAGTACGCCATTATATTTTAAACTCCTTTGATTTATTGTTTGCTTTTATTAAATATAAATTTTTTGCAGATCTAGTTACACCCACATACCAAACTCTGTATTCTTCATCTTGTTTTTCTAAAGATTTTTTAGCACCTGCCATAGTGTTTGTTGTTTGATTTAAAAATAAAACAACATTAGTTGCTTCTCCTCCTTTAGCTCCGTGTATTGTAGACACTCTGATTCTAGGTTCTTGAGATAAGTCTTCACCATTGTTAATCATAGCCTCCATATAATCTATTTGAGTTGGAGACACTTTAGTAAAAGCTTTTTGCCACGGTAAAGTAATATCTACTTCCGACATTCTTTCTTCTACTCTTTGTCTTTGTATGTCTGGAATTTCTTTTTCTTCTCTCATTTGATTCCAATATCCTATGTCTTCATACAAAGATTTACCAATACTATTTCCCTGTGCTGTTTGAAAAAACAAACCATGTCTTTTAAGTATAGGTAATATTGGTTTTAATAATGAATTAGTTCTAGTTAATATTAACCAGTCACCTTTTTCCATATCTGTAATAAGATCTGTAAGTTTAAATCTTTCAACTATCTCTCCTCGTTCTTCTTTAGGTAAATAATCTTTTTGTATTCTATTTATTCCAACCCTAGATATGACATCTAAAGCTTTAGTTTGAATATCAATTGGGACTCTTCTTGATTTAGTTAAAGGTATTTCTTGACCAGGCCATGCAATAAAAGAATTTACATCTGCACCAGCCCATCCAAAGATTGCTTGGTCATCATCTCCTGCAATCCATACATCTGGATTATCGTTGTCTTTAATTAATTTTTTTAACATAGCCCATTGAATTAAAGATAAGTCTTGCGCTTCGTCTACAAAAATAACTTTTAGTTCTGGACAAGTTCCTTTTATTAAAAAACTTTCTACCATGTCGTTAAAGTCTATAAGACCATAAGTTTTTTTATAGTTAGTTATTTCTTTTGATATTGCATTTAATTTATATCCATCAATTCTAGTTAGGTGTTCATTAAGATTAAACTGTTCTTCTGGTGCAATTTGTTTTACCTTAGCTAAATTAATTAAACCTAAGTATTCACTGTCAGAAGAAAATATTCCATTCCATTGATTGGTTTCATGTTTTGCATATGTAATTTGAATACCACAAGTCTCACCTATTTTTTTATAGTGTTCTTCTTGCATTACATTTTCTTCTTTTAAACCTAATTGTTTAAATGCACACGAATGAAGCGTTTGAAAGTATGGCAAGTCTTTTTTGCTTAGTCCAACATTGTCTGCTAAGAATCTATCCCTAGCTTCATTAGCTGCTTTTCTAGTAAAAGCAAAGTAACCTATATTTTTTAAAGACATTCCTTGGTCTATATATTTTTGTACTGTACTTAATAATTTTCTAGTTTTCCCAGTGCCTGGAGGACCAATAACTTTATACTGTGCCATTAATAATTACTCTCTTTTCTCTCCACTGGTTGATATTCTATCTGATCCATGTGAAGTTGTGGAAGTCGACAGACTTTTATTGTCTTACCATCTACATTTAATGAATGATTAAATTCTACCTTACAATCTTTTTCTAGTTGTCTTGCAATTCTTTCTTCTGGAATTTTCCAACCACTACCTAGATGTTGGATAAAAGATGTAAATTTAAAGTAATGATTTCCGTCATTAGTATAACACGCACCATTTTTTATCTGTCCTCTTTGTTTAGCTTGTGGACCATTGATACAATACTGATAGAGCTCATCGTGTAATCTGTCTGCAATCTGTGTACCTTTTGGTGGGTAAATAGTTTCACAACCATTTCTCCATTCATTTAATTTTGCTCTATAGTCTTTTGGTTTTAATGGTTCAAAGTAAACTCCTGTCTGTTCCCAAATTAAATTTAAAACTTCTTTCTGTGTTGTCATTAATTTTGTATTAGCTACAATAACTTCTACCTTGTCATCACTAGGCATAACTACCTGGAATCTATATTCTGGTTCTACATATTTTATTATTTGAAAATCTGTTATGTCTGGAAAGACTGAGATACCATCTGATGAAACACCGAATGGTCTAGAGTAACATACACCACGCATACACTTGTCTTTAATAGGTTCTTCATAACAAGTATGTCCCGCTGTATCTTTTCTCCATGCAGCTATCTTAGAATCTAATTTTGTTTTGTCCCAAGGATCTTCTAAATAATTATAGTTTGCTTTAGATACTTGATCTGGCCATTTGTCTTTGTATTTCTTTTTAGCAAAGACCATGTAGTTATACATAAATCTGTCTCTACCATCATCTAGTTTTGTTTTAGAACACAAAGCTAAACAAGGTGGACCATCATCAAATTCTGGATCAGCACCTTTTAAAATATTTGCATGTGTTTCTTCTACTAATTTTTCTAAATCTTGTTTACTGATTCTAGACGCCTCTGCTACTTTTATAAAAGAAGCTAAGTCTAGTTTAGAATTGTTTTTATCTAATGCGTATCTAACTGATTGACCATTGTTGTAGTAAGGTAAGTTAATAAAGTTCCCTGGTTTTGTGTCTCCTTTTTCGTCTTCCTTTAATTCTTTCTGTTTAGGAAAAATTTCTGTGGTAGGTTTCAAACCTAGTGGTAGCAGAAACGCTTTTAATCCATCTATTAGATCAATAGCTTTGATAGGTTCTTTTAAAAAAATATAACAATGTAGTCCTCCACTCTTAGATAGTATTGGAATAAGTGGTAATTTGTATTGTTGAAATAGTGATAAGTATTTTTCAATTTTAAACTGACCATAATCTGGCGGGTCAATATCTATACAACCAAACTGTGCAGTTTTATTTAGTGTACAGGGTTGTACACCTATAGATATTTTTCCTTGTAAATGATCTTTGTAATCGTTGATAGATAAGGGTCTACCAGCCCATTCATAATTCGGTTTTATTTTGTTTTTATCTGCATCAACAGAAGTCCTAGACATATCAGCAATGCCAAAGTCTCCTCTATAACCAGTAAACAGCTTTATAAATTCGTCAACCATAATGATCCCGGGCGGGGCAGATCCACTCTCGCTTTTCTGCCCCTATCCTCGTTAGAGGAATCTAGTAATTAGATTCTTCTTTGTTAGTTTCAACAGAAGTTGCAGCTACATTACTTTTATGTAAAGCAGTATTGAATTCTTTAGCCATGCTATAGATTTCTGCATTGTCGACTGGTTTAACTAAAGAGACCGTCATTCCGTGCCAAGTAAAATTACCTTGGTTTTCGACAGATCTAATTTGATAAACTCTAGAAAACGCTGGAGCTGGTATAGACTTACCTGTTGTTTTAGATACAATTGCTTCATTATCCATTAATGAATTCCAACCTCTACTAGTTTTTAACTGAGTAGTTTTCAAAGGCATCAATGCCTTCTCTGGTTTGTCTCCAAGAATAATAACAAAATGATTTGCAGTTTTGATAATTTCATTACCATTTGCTAGCACATCTTTTGTACCTTGTTTAGTTGTCTGAGCCATAATCTCAGGACCTCTATCAGTATGTATTGGTCTACCTTCGCTCTTATCAAAGGGTGCCCATTCTGGATATGTCATCTTGTAGAAACAAGGTATTACATGAATACCTTTTTCTCCACTATACAGTTTCTTAGTAACTGTATTATAAAACATCCCAGCTTCTGCACCTTCAACATATTTTGCATGTTTCTTTTTAGTTTCATAAGAACCACTTTGTAGCAGTTTTAGAAACGGTAAAGCTAAGTCGTCTTTCTCTATATTCTCTAGACCCCTTCCAGAGTCTGCTTCAAAATCTAGAGTCGCTATTGCACCTTCTTTTTTGACTGTTAAGTCGCTTGTTTCTTGTGTCATGTTATTTGTTCCTTGTTATTTTTGTTTTGTTTCCCTTAAACAGGTTAAAATGTTCAGAAGGCAAGTCTTGATTGCTCTCCACTCGCTCTCTGTACAGTGCTTTGAGAGTCATAGGTTCAACTTTCATTTTTTGTGAAGGTTGATAACCATTCTTCTCAGCAAGGCTAGCATAATCGTTAGCCTTGTTATCTTCGCCACGACCAAAGGAAACAGTGATCTCATTCTTAATAAGATCACCCAGGTCATTATCTCGAAGCCATTTGTAGGCGCCTTCTCTGTTTGCTACAGGTATACTTGCGCCATAGATCTCTTTTACTTCTATGGCTGAACCATCTTGAAGTTTAAGAGTTTTTAATTTCATCTGTTCCATTATCTCTGGAATTACTTCCTCAGATATTTTATCAGCTGCTTCTTTTTTTCTCTTTAGATTCTCTTCCATAATTTTTACTTCGTCTTCTAAAGATTGCAACTGGATAACATAAGTAGATAAACTATTTACATTATCTATTTCGTTTACTTGTTGAGGGGAATCTGCCTCAAACTGTTGTGTTAAGTCTTCATTACTCATCTATTTCTCCTTTCTCGTAGAGATTAAAATCAAGAGGATAATACATTTGTTCTTGTCTATCCCATTTTAAACTTTTAGCTTTTCCATTATTTACTTTTGCAATAATAGCTCCAACCATAAAAATTATTTGTGGATCTCCTGACAATAATAAATAATCATTATCATTAAAATCTTTTAATAATCTTTCAAGTTTAAATTTAATAGGACCAGGACTCATAACAACCTGACTATCTTCTCTTAATAGAACTTTTAATTTACCATATTTCTGAGCACCAATTATATTAAATTTAGGACGCCCTGCTCGGGTTCCTGGTACTTCTTGTAATACATAAACTATAGGTTCTTGGTTATTTTCTTTCATGCTTGACTTTCTAGTTTATTTTTAATATGTTGTCAACCAGAAAGAAGAATTAATTATGGACTATAAATTTAAAACAAAACCCTATGCACACCAATTAACTGCATTGGAAAAATCGTGGAATAAAAAAGTATTTGCATACTTTATGGAAATGGGAACCGGTAAAACAAAAGTTGCAATAGATAATATTGCTATGCTTTATGACAAAGGTAAAATTAATGGAGCTCTTATTATTGCTCCTAAAGGTGTATACAAAAACTGGTACTCACAAGAAATTCCTACACACTTACCAGATCACATAGAGCACAAATCAGTTTTATGGCAGGCAACTATTAATCAAAAACAACAAAAGTTATTAGATACTTTGTTTGAACCTGGTGAAGACCTACATATATTATGTATGAATGTAGAAGCATTCTCTACTAAAAAAGGTATGGACTTTGCTGCTAAGTTTTTAAACTGCCATAATACTTATATGGCTATTGATGAGTCTACGACTATCAAAAACCCTAGTGCTAAACGTACAAAAAATATAGTAGGTATTGGCAAATACGCTAAGTACAGACGTATCTTGACTGGTTCTCCAGTTACTAAATCACCATTAGATTTGTATAAACAATGTGAGTTTTTAGATGAATTTTTATTAGACCACTCTTCCTATTATACTTTCAGGACTAGGTATGCTATAATGCGTAAAGCACATTTTAACGGGAGATCTGTAGAAATAGTAGTAGGTTACAAAAACCTTGGTGAGCTGTCCGAAAAATTAAAAAACTTTTCATATCGTGTACTAAAAGATGATTGTTTAGATCTACCTAAAAAAACATTTATGAAACGTATTATTACACTGACTCCAGAACAAGATAAAGTCTATCAACAAATGAAGAAAATGGCATTAGCTTTAATGAATGGTAAGATGATCACAACTGCCAGTGCCTTGACTCAGTTAATGAGACTACATCAAATAACTTGTGGCCACTTTAAAGCTGACGATGGCTCGGTCCAGGAGATAAAAAATAATAGACTGTCAGAACTTTTAGAAGTGTTACAAGAAGTGCACGGGAAAGTTGTAATATGGGCACATTATCAGTACGACATAGAAACAATCGTAAAACATATTAAAAAACAATATGGGGATAACTCTGTTGTAACTTATTATGGTAAGACTCCTAACGAAGAAAGACAGGATAACATTGCTAAATTTCAAGACAATGAAAGTGACGTTAGATTCTTAGTTGGTACACCACAAACAGGAGGTTATGGTATTACTTTAACTGCAGCTAGTACTATGGTTTATTATTCTAATGGTTATGATCTTGAAAAAAGAACACAATCAGAAGCTAGAATAGATCGTATTGGCCAGACTAAACCTATGACATATATTGATTTGATTGCTGAAGATACTGTTGATGAAAGAATTGTTAAAGCTTTAGTTAAGAAAATAAATATAGCGTCTGAAGTAATGGGTGAAGAACTTAAAGATTGGTTATAAGAATTTATAGGATATACATTTAGAGGCGCTGTAATTTTTATTCTACGACTTTGCCACCTGACCACTTCATATCTGGTAATCCTTCAGAATATTTCTTCCCATCAAAAGTCAAAATCTGTTTTCTGTTTGACCCTTGCTCATCATAACTTACGTGTATCCATCCGGCTGCTCCATCATCGGGCTTGTAGTACTCGAGAATGCATTGATCAAAGTCAACGTTGTTGATTAGCCAGTAAGCTACCTTAATATTAGGCACATTATTTATTTCGAAGTCTGCGGCACAGCCCAGCGCATGTTGTGAGGTTTTTTTAGACCCTATAGCCTCACACAGCGCTTCTGAGCGGTATCCCGAGGTAATTGTTATAGGTTTGTCGAAGTGAGCTCTAATAGGCTCTAAGACCTCATAACAGAGGTTTCCTAGATTTTTGATCTCTCCAGACCCTGGAGTATTGTCAATTCCTCTACGAGCAGCTACCATGCTGCGTGTCATCTCTTCAAGAGTAAAGTGTTTTGAAAGTTGCATAATTTATTTTGTAATGTCTGTAAGTAAAACTATCAGTACGGCTCCCATACCGCCAACAATCCAATACTCTAATCTTTTAATTCGTTCTTGCATTTCTTTTATTTGCTCAAACGTTTGCTTTTGCATTATTCTGCAAAGCTTTTCATGTGATTCTATTTTTTGTAATGCCGATTTTTTTGCCATTATACCGTTCTACTCCTTTGTCCTACCTTAATAGCTTTTTCAGTGTCAGATAATAATGCATCCTCTATTCGTGTCAAGCCTGTTGCTGCATTGACATTATTGTTAACGGACGCTGTTTTAATTGTTTCCGCAGACACTGGAGCCGTGTCGCTTGGTACGTTAGGCTTAATTAAAGAAGATGTTTTACCAAAGTAAGGTAATTTAATTTCTTGTCTTTTTTCTTTTTGTTCTTGTTTTTTTAATATTAACTCTTCTTTGTTTTTTGCGTCTTGTTCTACTTCTAATTGTTTTTTTTCTATCTGTTCTTTTAATTTTTTTTGATAAAATAATATTCTTAATTCTCTAGGCATTTTAAATCCTTCTATTCTGTCTGCCTCGTTTAAACCTAATGGAAGTTTATCCCATTCTTTTACTATAAAATTTAATTGTTTTTCATTAAGAAAATCTTCAACACTAAAACCAGTGTTATTTTTTCTATTAAATTCATCTACAATAACTTGATAAGTTCCTTTATCAAAATTTGGCACATTATTTGGTACAAAACTTCCTTTCATTAAAGCAGCTACATCATCTTCTGAAAAACTTCCTCTATTCAATAAAGTATTTTCAATTTCATTTTCCGTGTATTTCATTCTTCTCATTAGTTTTATGTCATCATAAACTTGAGACCATTCTCTGTAAGTATTAGATTGAAGTCTATTAAATAATTTAGGTACACCTTCTGCTTCATAACCAGCTATCATTAAATTTTTATCTTCAATTAAAGTTTGTGGAATAATAGCGTTATTTCTAAATTCTCTACTTGCATTAGCCATTCCTTTTACAGATGTTTGAACTAAATATCTAAAGTTTGCTAATGGGTCTACTTTAAATACACTTACACCCGTTACTGCTTTACTAACTTCTAACATAGGATCCATCTTAACTTGTTGATTACTAACTTGCCCTTGAAAAGATTTAACAATTTTTTCTATGTTTTGAAGTGTTGTAGGCATAGCCATGTCGTAGACATGTGTTATGGCTTCCAACCAAGGGTTTTCTCCATTAATATAATCAATCTTATTATTGTTAGAAATACCATATTTGTTTGGCATGATGTCATAAATAGTTTTAGCTGCAATAGAAGGACTTACAAATGGTTCAATACTTTTGTAAAGTGATTTTCCTAAAGCTTCTGCATATAAACTAACATTCCCTTGATCAACATTTGGCCCTTCATTAATTACGCCTTGAAAAACTTTAAAAGGAGTTTGAATATCAGCATAAGGATACATTGAATCAAAATCATAAGCGTACCAAATCTTTAATTTTGGATCCCAACTTGTAGGAATAATAGTGTGGTATTTCATGTAAGGAGGTGCTAATCTTTTTTTCCAATCTTCTATCATTCGACCATCCATTCCCGTCATATATAAAGCAGTACTGTATAAAGTTGGTCCTAAAGTTAAAGCGGTTGTACTAAAACCAATTAATCTTCTTGCTCCCATTTGTCTAATATATGGGTTGCTTGATGCTAGTTCCTTGTTACCTCTACTTAAAATTTGCCAAGAGTTTCTCCACATTTCAGAAGTAAAACCAACAAAGTTTCCCATAATAGGTATCTTTCTAATATTTTCTACAACTCTTGGTACCATAGAATAGTTTGGGTACATTTGTCTAACTTGAATACCAGCTACTTCATTAATAGCTTCATCTAATGTTTTTAAGTTTCTACCATTTGTCCCTGCTTCTGAACTTCCAGCTTTAAAAGGATTAAATTTATAACCTTCTACTTCATCAAAATATTTAGCTACATCATCAATAGATCTAAACGCAGGTTTTAATTGAGACTTGGTAAATTGATAACCATATAATTTCCAAATGTTATCTCCTAGTTGATAGGCTTCAATTGCTTTTTGAACTACTTTTCCTGCAGCTCCTTTGTTAGTAAACATCCATTCAAATACTTGGTCAGATGTTTTATCAGAAAAATTAAATCCTTTTTTAAGAACTGTTTCACCAGCACCATCTAAAAAAGACTTACCTTTAGCAGCACCCATAATTTCTGGAATTAATGCTTCTAATTCTCTAGCAATTGTAGAAGAATCTAATGCTCCTGCTTCTAAAGCCTCTTCAAGCAATTCTCTTAATGCTTTAGGGTCTGTAGTTTGACCCAACATTTCTTTAAATAACATTTCAAAGTTATCCGCAACAGAAGCCCCAGTTCCCATATGCCCGTTTGATAAGGCAAATGCAGCAGCTGTTGTAATGTTTCTCATTTGAGTCATTACAGATAAAACTGTTTTATTCATTTGTACTGTAGCCTTAACTGCTAACGCACTTTTAAAGAATGGTATTTTTAAAAATACATCCATTAAAACGTTGGTGTCTGTTATAGCTTTAGCCATTTCTGGCAATGCTACCATGTCAGAACCATCAACATTTCTAAAAATATCTCCAAGATCTACATTATAATTTGATTTAATATTTACAGGAACTACTTCTCTTGGTGCTAAAATACCATTGTCTGCAGCCCATTTTTGATATGCTTCTCTACTTTTAAATAACCATTTATTCATTCCCACTCTTGATAAATCTTTAAATGCATTGAAAGAATGTAGGGTATGTGCTTGTTCTATAATTGTATTTAAAATAATACTTTTTGGATCTTCTACTTTACCTAATAATTTTGCAACTTCGTCTGGAACATTTTTTAAATCTTTAAATATATTACTAGGAAGAACACTAGCATCACCAACTGCTTTTAATCTAGCGGCTGCAGTAGTCCCTTCTGTAATACCTACTTTTAATAATTGATTAACTTCTTGAGTAGCATTAGATATTAAAGTGTTTTTTTCAGCTTGACTTAACTTTTCAAAAGAATCATCTAATTGTTTTTTACCTGCATCTTTAAATTTAGGTAATGTTTTCATTTTATCTCTAATAAAAAATTTAACTGCGTTATCAAAACTTTCTTTAGTAGGACGATAATTAGAGTTTCTAAATATTTCATAACTTGTGTGTAAATATTTTCCCATGTTATCAACAATAGTTTTAGTTAAGCCAGAAGATTCATCTTTAAGTAATGGTAATAGTAATTCACTTTGTTCATCAATTAATTCTCTAAGTGCCCTAGCATCAAATCTTAATTCTTTGGGTAATCTTTTTAAAGCATCATCATATTTCTGAGTTCCTTTTTTACCAGCTGTTTTCATAAACTCTAGTACATCAGTCCATCGACCCAATGCTCTAACAGATGTAGAAGTATTAAAAAGTTTACTACCAAAACTAGCATCTAACATTTTATACATTTGACGATCTAAATTTCTCATATAACCATCAGCTAGTTTACTAGCTTTTCTAACCTTGTTTTCAATTCCACGAATAATTTCTGCACTAGGTTTATCAAATTTAAAATTAGACATAAATCTAGAATAAACTGCTTCAAACGCTCTTCCAAACGCTCTTCCTGTGCTAGAAGAATTATAATCAGAAAATTTCCACAATTCAAATTTTGGTACACCTGCTTTAGTTAATCCTTTTTTTGCTGTTTGATTTACAACTCTAAGCCATCCTGGAATAGAAGTTATATCCTTAGCAATGTTTTTAATTCGGGCTATGTTTTTAGCTGCACCTTCTAAATTTTTTGTTTTAGTTCTTGTAGCTAATTTTTTTTGCCATTCCATCATAGG
>ERZ1046740.2588-NODE-2588-length-11538-cov-3.811112_pt1 | contig 11538 bp, 9 predicted proteins | sample MGYA00383093_ERZ1046740 | MGnify/ENA primary metagenome ERZ1046740 (study PRJEB29581, sample SAMEA5548363) | metagenome | biome: marine; feature: coastal; material: water | depth 25 m | study: Short-term variability in the microbial, nano- and picoplankton...
TGAGCACTAACTACACCATTTGAATTTAGCAACTCAGTTAGAATCCGCTGTTCCACACTTACTGCTGAAGCAGTGAGGGAATAACCTTTGAGATAAAATAATTATATTTATGGCTTTTTTTAGTATTTATTCAAATTGCCACGCATCATATACCCTAATCCACTTGAATAATATCCTTCGAGTTCATTCATTACAACAAGGCCCCTTTTTCTATAGAATTCTTGGCCTCTCATATTTGAAGCCTTTACTTCGAGTTGAACTTTGCTAAAACCATCTTTTATCGCACTCTCAACGAAGTGATTCCATGCCGCTCTACCGTATCCTTTACTTTGATGCTCGGATGTTATTGAAAATGCTGCTACTCTAACAATTTCATTCATAAAAGGGGTAGCCCAAAGTAAACCTTTCAGACAATTCGGATCATTGATGTCAGTTCCTTCGAGTAGCAATAAATTTCCACCCCACTTTGGAATCGGAAGGTTTGAAATTGATTGTTGTGAATATTGTTCACCATTTTCTCGTAAAAATAATTGTAATACTTCTTGTGTCCATACTGGGCTCAAGTTCTTTGGCTCAGGACCTAACATCCATTGGATGTCGTCTACCATTATTCTCACTCCTTATGGACATTTTTTGAGCGGCCTCTAGAGCCTCTATGAGCAGATAAAGCATTAGTATTATTCTTTTTCTTGGAACGAGAATATTTGTTCTTAGGTGAACTTTTATCCTTTGGTTTTTCCTTAGAGAAGAGGCCTCCATTATTCAGTAGAATGTTTAATTCAGCTATTGACAAACCTTCTCCTGATTCCATTTTTGTCTTGACTTCTACGTAAGATTTTTTATTATTGATGCTATTCTTTGAGTAATTTGAATTCTTGGATCTAGATTTATTAGATTGTTGGGATTTAGCCTCCTCACAATATTTCAGCCATGACTTTAAACGGCCCATTTCTCTCTTTATTCTTCCTTTTTCAATACTTAATTCTTCGAGGTAGCGAGCAATGTGATTACTGCTGTTGAAAAATCGGTCGGAGTTATTGGCCGTTGATATTGCAATTTTTAGTGCCGCCAATGATTGTTCTTCTGCATCAACAGACAATGCAGATTGCATATCGTCGTGTTGCTTAACCAGTTCAATAAATTCATCATGCAATTTATCTGCTTCGCGAGCTTTCGGAAGCATTTGTTGTAATTCAAAGAATAATGCAAAATCATTTTCTTCGGTGAGTATTGAAGGGACTCTAAAAATATCAACCTCTCCAGTCAGACGTTGATAAATACGACTTAATTCCGCTTCAATTCTATAAGTCGGTATCAATATTTTCTTACGTATTTCATTACGAATATTAGTTAGTTGAGGGATTTTCTGAGCCTTCTTTCTTAAATCCGTACAAACTGCTATTTTCTTTTCAACTTGCTCAAGTTGAAGTGTATAGTTAGTGATTGAGGTATTGACCTCTTTCTCGGCCTTGCCCCTGAGGTCATGGAAAAGGTCCAATTTCGTATCAGAGATTTTTTTGTTAGGATTTCGTGGTGCGCACAAATCGTTCCATGAATGTCCCTCACAGATTCCGAGCCACATACGGAGGATTTCTTCTCGAATATCCATGATTCCTTCAGCGCGAAGTACAGTGCTTAGGTCTCTTTTCAAGTCAAATGGGTCTTCAATTGCCAAACTATGCTTGCCAACTCTCATCGAGCCCTCATTGGTAATAATGTCAATCGCAGTTGGGTCTTGTTCTAACCAACCCTTTTGTTCACGGGATAGGGCAGAGCCATTTCGAATGGAGCAGATATTGGAATCCCAGTTCCAATTAGCAAAGGTTTCAAAAAAGTTAACCAGTATTTGTCCGAGATTTTGTTGATTTGATTTCTTTAGTAAACTCTTTGGATTTGGGTGGATTGTGATGTCATAATCAACACCTTCCACATGCTGAACATTCCTTTTTGCACCGGCTTGGACATTTGCGACCAGTGGTGGAGAGGCCATTTGCATTGATTGGATGCTCAATAGAGACCAAGAATAAGAAGACAAAGTTCCAGAAGGTGCATCACTAACATCTCTACACATCGCCCAATATTTTATCGCCAATATCGCCTGGGAGACTCTAGGGTCTTGCATTGAGTATGTTTTGAGTAACTGCGTATTGTGTAATGCGAGTGTGTTATTGATTGAGATATCAAGTGGTATGCCTGTTTTTGCATCTCTACATTTGATTATAGGAACCTTCGCGTGAGGGATTTGTACGATGTCAACGAAATCATGTTTTTTTAGAAGTTTACCGATTTTAGTAAAAAGTTTATGTGGCATTGCTGCCGGTATTTGCAGGCATAAGTCTAGGTCGCCTTGGGCTAATGCGAGTCCTGTTACAGATGAACCGAATTTGTTTAATTTAGTTCCTGGGAATCGACCTTCCAAAATTTGTTTCATAAAAGTAAACAATTGTTCTCTACTTCTATCCCACTTATTATCTTCAAGTTGCTTGCGCAGCATCCCATTTGCATCATCATTTAGTTTGGCGAGTGCATCTTGTGGAATTTCAGCAGCAGTTGGTAATTTTAGTTGACCGATTAAGGAATTATGCAAATTTGGCCAGCGCTTTTGCTGCTCTTCTGTGAACTCGGTGATTGGACATATATCGGCCATATCAAACACCCTCTTTGTGATCTGGTTGTGGTGATTTATCCTTATTTATCTTGGATAATGCGGGTGTTGAATATTCACCTTCACTCACTCTTTTAGCATTAACCAGGAGCCTATCGAAGCCTTTATCGATCAATTGCTGCCAATGTTCAATGCCTCTCTCACTTGAATCAAGGGCGTGGCTAAGCAATGCCGTTCGTGAATCTGCTCTTCTTCTCATCGATTCATTTTCGAGGTAAGTATTATTGAAATATTGCTTCTCATTTTGCAATGGTAATAAATCAGCGTGGAATTTTTGCGATTGATTAATAGCGTCCAGTAACTCCTTGTGCTGTGATTTGATGGATTCCAATTCACCATTAGAATTATCTTTACTAGAGATGTTGTCAAATTGTTCTATTGCTAAATGCTTCATTTGCTCTAAAATGATTGTTTGTTGATCATGGTTTTCATTGGATTCCTTGTACTGCTGTGATAGCGAATCAAATCCATTCTGTTTGCGCTCTGTATCAGCAACTTGAAAATCACTTTCCAATTTGGAAAATATTTGGTTTGCTTTATTCTGAGATTGAAGGCATTTATCAGTGATTTGATTTATTTGCTTATCAAAATCATCGCGCTTTCCTTTGGCGATTCTAGTCAAAGGTACAGCGATTTCTAACTCTTCTTGACGAGCATCTAACTGCTCTGGAATAACCTCTGCTAGTCTCTCTCGCCGATGTAAAATGGCACGAGCCAACAAATCGGGAGTGATTTTTACCAACTCATCGGGTGTCATACATTCTTGGGCGACCTTTCAACATAGAATAAACATGGCGCTCACACATCTTTTGGCGTGAAGGTGAAGAACCCCTTATGCATAGGTGGTGATATGGGGGAGCGCATGTCATCACCAAACATAGCAACAAACTTAGTTTGTGCTCTTCTAATTGCAGTGATATTAGCACCATTGGCTTCTGCTTCTGGTGGTGGAGCAGTAATCGAAGTAAGTAGTATTCTACTTGGTGAAATGGAGACCTTTGAAGATAGTGATTTAGAAGTTCCATTTACCATTGTTGAGCAGAGTGGTTCGGATGCTGATATTGAAGTCAATATAGTGATTTCTACCCTAGAAGGAACAGAACTTCACAACCAGTCAACAAATTACACCGTATTGGCATTCGGTAGCACTCCTGTCAATTACACATTCTCCAATATGCCGTATGGGTATTCAAATCTTATCGTCACTATGATGGGAGATATTGGAGTTGAAGATTCAAGCAATGTCACTGCATTTAATAGAACAATTCAACGCCTTCGTCCAGCACAATTATCAATTGTAGGAGTCGAATTAATTCCAGTCGATGTGATAGGGATTGCGACTGGTAATGCCAGTATTAGGGATGGCGATTATCTAATGATCAGTACATCCATAGAGAATCTTGGAGATTTACAGTGGTCAAGCGATGTTAGTGTCGATATTAACGGTCAAGGGATAATTGAATCTCATATGTCAAACATTACATTTGGGCCTGCCAATATCGCGCATACCTCATTTTATTCCTCTTCTCAATTTGGCGAAACTAATTCAAATATAACTTCTCATTATACAGTAAATGTTTCAATCTTAAACCCACCATCATCGCAATCTGAAATATTTGATAATGGTTACTTTGAGGTGGGGCCACCTCCTTTGGCTAGAATTGACATGGAATTATTACACCTCAATACAGATGTGACTGCGGGTGGCGTAGCACAGTGGAACCTGTCTATTGCAAATAATGGCGATGTCGATTATAATGGGACAATAATTTGTATTTTCAATGGTGGGGCAATTGAATATTCACAACCTCTAGACTTAGCCAAGAGTGCTGATACTACAATTTCAATCAGTGCCTCTGCACGCCCAGGAGCCCTCACCTGTCAAGCGGATGGGCAGAGGATTTGGGATGATTCAATCAGTTCAGTCTCCTCCACACTATCAATGACCGCTGCAGCTTTTGAAGCAGCAGGGTCATCCACTCCCGCAGTATTGGGTGGTCCTTGGCATAAAGGCGACATGGCGACTTTCTCAATGTTGGTTAGAAATCATGGCGACAGTGATGGATTGGTACAATTGCGCTGTGAAATTAATGGTGTTATTAGTTTAAGTGAACCGTTAAGTTTGGCATTAGATGCTGCAGGTGAAGTATCAGTCTCAATTCAAATGGTTGCAACTGGGCAAACCCAAGTTAATTGGTCGTTAGTATCTTCAAATGGTGCGATAGATGTTGGTTTGGAGGGTATTCTCAATATTCCTGTGTCGGAGCAGCAAGGTCTTGTACCGCAAATTAGTACGGTTGAATGGGATTCGGCTAATGGAATCTCGTTAACGTGGCAAGTTGATCTTGATAGCGGCGTTGAACGAGATATTCGATTAAGACTAGGATATGATTCAGGTGGTTCAGAGTTTTATCCATTTGATTCAGTGATTACAGTATATCCAGGGTCTACTACTGGACAATATGTAATTGGTCACGCAGATGCCGATAAAGTAGTAATTCGCATTAACTCAATAAATTGGTCAATAGGACCAGGTCCGACTTCTGCGACAAAATCAGTTCCATCTGAGCGACCTGCGTATTCTGTTGAAATGAATCCACTCAGTTCTCCAAGAGATCCAACATTTGGTGATGAGACTAGTATCACTATCAAGATTTCAAATACCGGTTTAGTAGATGGCGTCTCTGGACAAATACTTTTAGTCGATGGCAGTGGTAATTTATTAGTTCAAAGTGAGACAGACCTCTTGCTAGCAGGTGAAGAGAAAGAGATTACTTTGACAATTGATTGGCCCTCCGGTTCTGAGGTTGTTTTGACTGCTAAATGGAGCATTGACCAGAATATATTGACTTCTAGCCAATCATATACTTCCGGAGTAAGTACTTCTTCCCAATCATATGAAATCCCATGGGTTGGACTCATATCTGGTATTACAATTGCAGGAGTAGTGATTCTTGTAATAAGGCTCAAAAACTCTTCAAGTGAGAGAACACCTTCAAGTTCTGCAACTAAAAACAAAACTCCAAAGAGTAAGAACTCGGTTACAAAGTCAAAAACTTCAGCATCTACTAAGGACAGGAAAGTGCAAGTTGGTTGCCCTGAATGTGCTAGGCAACTACGAGTACCAGCATCATATTCCGGTACGGTTAGGTGCCCAGATTGTTCAAACAGGTTTGATGTTACTTCAAGAGATGAGTCTCCTCAAGAAGAAGAGGAAGTCGAGGAAATTGAGGAGCAAGAAAAGAAAGAGGTTTCCTGTCCGGATTGCTCTCAAGCGTTACGAGTTCCAACTGATTATTCCGGTTCAGTACGATGTCCTGCATGTAAAGTAGTGTTCAAAGCAATATCTCAGTAAGCAAGGGTTGATTGATGAGAGGGAACTGGGATTATCATGGGTGGCCATTTTCAAGAGTTTGAAGATGAATACTTGGAGACAATGTATGCGTTTTATGAAACTGATCCGAACGCATTAGTAAGAACCGGTGACCTAGCAAGTTCTCTAAAAGTATCACCTGCTTCAGCGACTGAAATGGTTCAGAGATTAGCATCAAAAGGGTTTGTAGATTATATACCATACAAGGGGGCTAGTCTTACTGAATTAGGGCTTGCAATGGGCCAACAAATGAAAAGAAGGCATAGATTAGCAGAAGTTCTACTGGACAAATTACCATTTTTCGGAAATGTTCACCAAACAGCATGTAGACTTGAGCATGCGATCGATGATGACCTGGAGATCGCACTAACATTATTGCTAGATAAACCAAACATTGACCCATCGGGCAGGGAAATACCTCCTGCAAGAGCGGAGTTGGCATCAAAAATCAATCAATTAGCAAGCGGTATGCGTCCAATGAGTGCTCTCCCAGATAATAGCGAAGGTGATATTCGGATGATGGTTCTAAGCGAATCTGCATTGACTGCATTGAATGATTTAGGTGTGACAATTGGAACCATAGTCAAGAAGCAAGACGGTCGCTGGCAGACATCCGATGGAACTCAACTACAACTGTCTGAAAGTATCGCAGAAAAAATATTAATACGCTGCTGATTCATTTAATTCCGGACAATGATAAAAAGTAGTATCCCTTGCCTAATACTATGGAGGGGGAGGATAAGACGCTACAACTCTCTCTAGAAGAAGGGGCTGAAGCGACTAATGGGCTCTTTTCTAAAATAAAAGCCGTCTCTCCAATAGGTGAAAAGGCAACAGTCAAAGATTGGGAGGCAATCTTCCTTGCCATCGATAGGCAAGTCATCAGTTTTGGCCTTAGGATCATATTGTTTTTACCTGCTTTTGCTATCTTCACGTATTTCATTGCGTGGGCTTTTTCTACCGGTTCGCCAAAATGGTGGTTAGAAAATATAGAACCGACAATAGGGCTTACCTTTTCCATTACATTAGTCGCTATCACATTCGTAATATTGTTTGGTTATATTTTGTCTATTATGGTTCACCGGCATCGCGTGGGACTCTCATTACGCGTGTTTAATGACGAAGTAAAAAGTTCAAATGATGCCCACCGGCCAGTTCAATCATTACAGGGATATGATGGACTAGTTGATAGAATGAAGCGTTCAACTAGCAAAACAAATACAGGTCTGCTATTTGCAATGGCCAGTGCTTTATTACTGGTTGTTATTTTTTATATCGGTTCTGAAAATAGTTCTGGAGTGATATTCTTATTAGGTTCATTCTCATTAATGCTATTGTCAATCGGTCAGCACTTGGCAGCACGTTCTCACCAATTTAGTATGGTTGAAAGAACTGGGCTGCTAAATACATATGACCCCGCGATTCACCCCTCAACAATTAATTCAGTATTCAATGACCTTCTGATGACACATATGGACCCGTTGATGCGAGCACAATATGTTGATTTCATAAAAAGTATTGAAGCAAACATTCATCCAAATGTTGAAGTTGATTTTGCGAGAGAAAAATTGCTGATGACATTGTACAGGCACTTCGGTGGTCTAGATCGAACTACAATGACTTCTGAATTATCTGAAATATTGAATGCAAACGGATTAAAACTAATCGTTTCACACCCAGTTTTCACTTTGGAAGTCTGGCTCTTATTGATAGAGCATGTCTCAAGAAAATGCCCAGCATTCTTCCGAATGATAGACCGTTTGGAGCATGAGATTGAAGTTGGTAATAATCCAGCAATGAAAGATTTAGTATTCGAAGTGGATTTGGAAAATGTTGTTACCGATAGAGCAAATCTATTCACAATAATTCACAATCTTGGAGAAACTGAAAGAACAGTTGTATTTAGGGTTCAAACGCCAGACTTTCGGCCTAATGATGTAGCTTTGACATATAGATTACAGCCTGGTGAAAAGTACTGGTGGTCTGACCGTGCATTACCAAGTCACGCACAAGATGATGAAGATACTCTAGGGGTGATGAGCGGTTTACTGCGGGATGGTACAGTCGCTTGGCAGTCGCTATTACCCACTACTACGGGCGAAGCAACAGTTTCAGTTCGTCTTGAACAACCAAGTGGTGAATTATTAGTGGGAAGGCAGATCAATGTTAGAGTTAGGTCCGAATTTAGGTCAATGGTGAGATCTTCTGGTTCTATCACCGCTAATCTACTGGGGAGTATTGGATTCTTAAGCGCAATATTAATGGAAATATATGTCATATTTGGCCAATAATTCGTTCAAAATGTTTTGGTGTGCCATCCATAGCCTTGAAATGGTAAATGCTGTGGAAGAGTCATGCGCGGAATGAAAGAGGAAGCGGAGGAGAAGCCGGATGCGGCCCTTCACGAAGAACTTCAAACAATGGAAGCAAAGGTTCGCAAACTGCGTGAAACCAGAAATTCATTCAGCGATTCTGCCAAACAGAGTGCGGATAAGCGCAATTCGATTCAAGCACAATTCAAGGAACACAGGGAGAAATCCGCTCTTGTCCTTTCAGAAGTAAAGGTTATTCGTGCTGAGATTAAATTGTTTAAAGAAAAGAGAAATGCAATGCAGGACCAAATCCGCCAACTCATTTCTCAAGTAAAGGGTCGCCGTGGAGAAAAGAACGAGAAGCGTTCCGCTACTGCTGAGTTTATGCAACTAAAGCAAGAGATTGATAATTTGGAAACCACTTTTGAAACATCAAGTGTCGGGCCTAAGAAAGAGAGGGAGATGATGGCTAACCTCAAATTGAAACACCGCCGCCTTGCAGAATTAGAGCCAGAGGTTGCAGAATTTGATATGGTTAATCTTGATTTGTCTGACTTGGATGGGTCAATAAAAGTCCTGAAGTTAGAAGCAGACGCTGCACATAAAGCAATGATAGAAGCAGTTGTGAGAGTGACCGAAAAGTCCAAAGAATTAGATGAAGTTTTCGCACATCGTGATTTCCTCAAAGCAGAAGGAGACAGATACCATGAAGAATATCTTGATTTCAGAAAGAAAGCAGATGAAATGCATGAAAAGACTGTTGAGTTGATGAAGGATGTCGACAAAGCACGTGACCAGTTAAAAATGGCTAAGAAAGAAAGAGAATCTTGGATCACTGATCACAATCAATCCGTCAAAAACGAAATGTCAACCGGTGCTAGTTCAGCAGATGTTGCTGACAGCATGGTAAGTAGTCTACTTTCATCCGGTGTATTGAACATTGGAGGAACGAGTAGTGGCGATAGTGGTGAAGCATCACGTCCTGCTACGGGTAAATCTTCCAAAAAAGCAGGAATGCGCCGAATAAATATGCAGAACCGTCGTCGCTGAGGTGTAATGATGTACGGGGTCATAATGGCCGGTGGTCAAGGTTCGAGATTACGTCCTTTGACTTTGACTCGCCCAAAACCTATGGTCGAAGTCCTAGGTCGCCCTGTTATTGATTTCGTTAAAGATGCGATGATAGAGGCTGGTATTGACAATTTAATTGTGACCACCGGATATAGAGGCGAACAACTGCAAAAGCATGTATCCAATTGGCCAATACAATCAATGGAAACTCATTCAAGAGAGATTTCAGCGCGAATTAATCAAGAAGACTCTCCAATGGGTACTGCGGGGAGTGTTCGTCTTCTAGGTGATTTATTGACTGAAACATTTGTTGTTGGTTCGGGTGATTCGGTCGCATCATTTGACATATCCGGTCTATTAGCAGCTCACAAGCAAAGTGGTGCAAAGGTTACAATGGCACTTTGGGAAGTTGAAGACCCAAGCGATTTTGGTATCGTTGGCTTATCAGCGGCGCACAATGGTCAATTAGATGGGGATTTGCGAGAGGGCTATATCAGTAGGTTCAAGGAAAAGCCAAGCCCTCAAGAAGCGTTTAGTAATGTAATAAATGCAGGATTGTACATCATAGAACCTGAGGTTTTAGCATTGGTGCCTTTGGGTGAGAAATTTGATTTTAGTAAACAATTATTCCCAATGGTGCTGGAAATGGATTGGCCTATGTATGCCAAAACAATTGACGGTGTTTGGTTCGATGTCGGAAATCCGATGGAATTGCTAAACGCTCAATCGACTCTAGTGGAGCGGATGCATGAATTACCATTTCCTATGCCAAATGGTTCTGTTCTTCCGGGCAATGGTTTCTGTATGGAGGATGCAGTAATACTGGGTGATGTTGTTAGTAGTGTCATCTCCTCTAATTGTCATATTGAAGAAAATGTGAAAATCTCCGATTCATTGTTGATGTCTGGGTGTAAAGTCGGTCACGATTCAACTATTACTAATTCAGTGGTTGGCCAAAATGTGGTAATCGGTAATGGTGCTAAATTACACAATGTCGTGATAGGTGATAATTGCGAAATTGCTGCGAAAATAGATATTAGCGATCAAAGAATTCCTTGAATTGATGAATTGGCTACGAATAATGTCGGCGTATTGCTCATATACCCTTGCAATACGGACCCAATTATGAATCGCAATCCACCAGGTGACCAGGCGGTCGAAAGAACCTATGAGAGAACTTGGGATGAGATTGAGCAAATGCTCACTCGTGCTGAAACAAAACGCAACCAATGGAAGAAGTGGTTTGAGGCATGCAAATCTTCTGGAGACAGAGAAGGAATGAAGGAAGCAGCAAGAAATCATAAAGCCTTAGATGGAGTAATTAAGACATTGCGCTGGACATTAGGCGAAGTCGGAGTTGGCGACCCACTGGATTAAATATTCTATAGAATGGTTGTCTTTGGAATTATTATGCTTAATTTCCACGTTGATCGTAGCGAGTTTCTAGAGTTTCAAGTTCATCGCCTTTCATTGCCGCTCCAGCCATCATTGCCATCGCTTGAGTTACCTTTTCAGCATCATCATAGTGAGCGGTGGCAAGAACAATTGCCTCAGCCATTGTTTTCGGGTCTTCGGATTTGAAAATACCAGAGCCTACGAATATTCCATCCATACCAAGACGCATCATGTGTGATGCATCTGCCGGTGTTGCGATGCCGCCAGCAGAGAATGTGACTACAGGTAGCCGTCCCATTGTTCTAACTTCTTCAAGGATTTCTCTAACTTCTCCATGCATCTTTTTGTCTATTGCTCCAAAAGGTGTAAATTGATGAGTTCCTGGCAATTTAGAGTGGTTTGCTAATACTCTATATCTATCGATTATGATCTCTGCAGTTTGATCAATTCCAGAGTCATCAAGAGATTGTAGTTGTTTAATCTCCTGATCTATCAATCTAGCATGAGTGACAGCAGCGACTACATTTCCAGTTCCTGCTTCCCCTTTGGTGCGTATCATTGCAGCTCCTTCCCATATACGGCGAACAGCCTCTCCTAATTCCGTTGCTCCACATACGAATGGAATATCGTAATCTTTCTTAGAAATATGGAAGAACGGGTCTGCAGGGGTCAATACTTCGCTTTCATCAACCATGTCTACGCCCATCGATTCGAGGATTCTT